>Ga0209362_1000330_pt1 | contig 43011 bp, 39 predicted proteins | sample SaaInlV_165m_DNA_FD_184680 | JGI IMG/M metagenome (GOLD analysis project Ga0209362, IMG submission 184680) | Marine microbial communities from expanding oxygen minimum zones in the Saanich Inlet - Saanich Inlet SI037_S3LV_110m_DNA (SPAdes)... | ecosystem: Environmental > Aquatic > Marine >... | reverse complement strand
AGTGATGCCTTTATGCTATGTCAGGTTGGAAAGGAGATACAACAAAAAAAGAAGGGTGCCCGGACAAGCCCGGACACCCAACTAGTTGGGACTGGTATTAACTGACTTGGATAGCCAATTGAAAGAAGTAAGCCTGTGATCCGTCACGCTTGCCGATTTCTGCATTAACACGTCGCATGTTTGGATTGCGGGCATTTGACGTTTCTTTCTGTTTGATAATCATCAGGACGAAAGTGTTGGGGTCACCCTCAACTGAAGTAGGAATAGTTATCGCGTTTTCAATGCCGAGGTCAGCAGGGTCGCCTTCAAAAAAAGCCATGTACACCGTGGCCTGGGTCTTGATCTGGCTGCTTGTAGAATAGACTGGGGCTTCGATCAGACCGGCAAGACCAAGCGCCAGTGGTTCCATCGAACTATCAGGGAAGGAGAGGATAGGAAGTTTAAACCGCATTAATTCCGGATTTCAAAAGTATCTTGATTGGTTCTGAACGGTTCTGATCATCGCATCACCAATTGCTATCAGAGCAGATAGCCCACACGCTCTTAATCCTTGTCCTACATCACCAAACAACCCCACCTGAGACTATTTGCAACATCAGGTGTTGCCTGGATAGCGGGCGGTATGCAGTCGTTCACGGATCATTTAACAAATCAGCATCGCATGCTGGATTACCGGACGCCGCCAGGTAAAAAGAATTCATGGTCTCATACTTAATGGTAGTCTCTTGGGATTAGTATCCGGAGACAGGTCAATCAGGTTGTCTGCGACAACAACTTCCTTTTCAAGAATAAAGCTGGCAGCTGATCGAATGTCACGGGACGAAGCGCCAACACTGACCAGATACTCACCGCCTTCAGAAATCCAGGCCGCTCGATCATCATGGAAAGAGGCAAGGTCATTCGACGACAGCTCAAAGGTCACTGTTTCCGATGCTCCTGGTGGGAGTTCACTTGTCTTGGAGAAGCCCTTAAGTTCTTTTGCTGGTTTTACCAGGTTTCCCTCTGGTGCTGTGACATAAAGCTGAATCACTTCCCTGCCTGCTACAGCACCGGCGTTGGTTACAGTGACAGTAATGGAAAACCCACCATTAGCGGCTATTGTGATGTCGCTGTAATCGAACCGCGTGTAAGAGAGGCCATAACCGAACTCATAAGCAGGAGATACATCAAAGGTATCGTAATATCGATAGCCGACAAAAATGTCATCTTCGTACTCAACGCGCGAAGGCTTTGCTTTGAGCAGACCACCGGCAATTGAAATCTCTTCGCCCGGTATTTCTATACCTGGAAAGGTATCGGACGACGGCACGTCTTCATACCGGATGGGGAAAGTTGTCGGTAGTTTTCCGGATGGGTTCACATCACCGGTCAGAACATCCACCACGGCATTGCCCGCCTCCTGACCACCTTGCCAGGGAAGCAGAATCGCATCTGCTTGACCCCGCCAGCTTGCGGTTTCGATCACATTGCCAATATTCAGGATTACGACAACTTTCTTCCCTGCGCGATGAAAAGCGCTGGAAACCCCATCAATCATGGCTCGTTCGACTTCAGTCAGATAAAAGTCACCTTTCAGCTCCCGGTCCTGGAATTCCCCTGAATTTCGTCCGATGGTGAGCAGAGCGATGTCATTAGCAACCGCGGCACCGTCCAGTAAGTCACTATCGAGAGGCATTTCAGGCAGCGGCGGAACCAACTCAAAGAAGGACTTTTTCTTGGGAAGTTTGAGCTTCTCTCCCGCAATATAGAACTCATAAATTTCCTGCAGCGACTTGTCGACTTCATATTCACGGTTAGTTAGCCCTTCTATCAGAGCCACTGTGTAAGACTCATTAACATCGCCGCTACCTGTGCCTCCAGAAACGAACTCATAGGACCCGATGCCGAAAGCCGCAATTTTCTTCGTAGAAAACGTCAGTGGAAGCACGCGTTTTTCGTTCTTCAGCAGCACAGCACTTTCTGCTGCAGCCACTCTCGCCGTCTTGGCATTGGCTTTAAGATCGGGATCATCACTATGGGCATAACCGGCAAAGGTTGGCGACTTAAACACCATCTCAATAATCAACGCGACATTGCGATCTAGTATTGCCTCATCCAGATCGCCGTTCAGCACCGCCTCATGAATCTGCAATGTACGATCCTCCTGACCCGGCATCAGTAGTTCGTTACCCGCAATCATCTGTGCGACAGGGTCATAACCAGCAAACCAGTCCGTCATGACAACGCCGCTAAATCCCCACTCTTCGCGAAGAACATCAACCAGCAGCGGCCTGTGCTCGGACACCGCAATGCCGTTGACTTTATTGTAGGCGCTCATAATCGCCCAGGGATCAGACTTCTTTACAGCTATCTCAAAACCGCGCAGGTAGATCTCTCGCAGTGCACGCTCACTAACTATAGTATCAACCATGACCCGGTTGGTTTCCTGATTGTTGGCCACATAGTGTTTAGGTGTTGCACCAACGCCGACTGATTCGACACCGTTAATCAGCGCGCCGGCCATATGGCCACTCAAAAAAGGATCTTCAGAATAATATTCAAAGTTTCTGCCACCTCGTGGATCCCGGTGAATATTCATACCGGGTGCAAGGAGCACATCCACACCATACTCCTTCACCTCATCGCCCATTGCCCTGCCCACTGATTCGATCAGGTCAGTATCCCAGGACGAAGCCAGCGATGTTTCAATCGGAAACGCGGTGGCGTAGTAGGTTCGTTCCTCGCCGGTACGCTCTGGCCAGATTCGCAAACCCGCCGGTCCATCGGCAAGCACAATAGAAGGCATGCCCAGTTCATCGATCGGATACGTATAGCCAGCCGCACCGGGTACTGTTTCGAAGTCACCAGACTGGTCCGGGTTCATGTTCATACCCAGGCCACTGACCAGACGAACCTTCTGTTCGAGGGTCAAGCGCGACAGTAGGTCAGCCACCCGGGCAACCATCTGTGCTGACTCATCTTCATAGGTATCCAATCGGCCATTATTGTTAAGATCACGATAGCCTGCTTCGACAGGTGCCTGCCCCCCTGGGGGTCCAGAAGCGGTTTCCGACGTGTCACAGCCTGTCAGCGCAAAAACAGTGAAAATCAAAGACCAAAAAGTGACGAATAGCTTCATCGGGTTTAGTACCTGCATCAATTTGTTTGTCCCTCAACCGTAAATTTGATCTCGCACCCCTTCAACCCGTAATAAACAATATAGAGGTAGCAGACAGCAGGAAGAATGAAGGAAAGCTGCAGTCCGATTGCATCAGCCAGTATGCCCTGCGCCAGAGGAATGATTGCACCACCAACAATTGCGAGGCACAGCAGGCCTGAACCTTTGCTTGTGTAAGGTCCGAGCCCCTGTACCGCTAGGCTGAAAATGGTCGGGAACATGATCGAGTTACACAGTCCCACGGCCAGTATCGCCCACATGGCTATCGACCCACTGCCAAGTATGACCGTAGCAAGCAGAATTACTGAAGCAACAGCATTGAACGCGAGCAAAGAACCTGGCTTTACCCGGGTCATGACAACCGATCCAATAAATCTACCGACCATGGCGCCGCCCCAGTAGTAGGCGACATAACCCGCTGCCTCGGTTTCCGGCATCCCGGCAATGTTAGATTCACCCAGATAGCTGATTAGCAAGCTGCCGATCGATACTTCTGCCCCGACGTAAATGAAAATCCCGAGCGCGCCCAGGGCGAGATGTGAAAACTGCCAGATGGACCCGGATTCGTGCGACGAGGATGCAGCTGCCGATTCGTCATCAAAAACTGGCAGTTTCAGCAGGCTGAAGATCACCGCTAGAGCAAACAAGGCACCCGCCAGTATCAGATAAGGCACCTTGACAGCATCCGCTTCTTGCTCACGAAAAGTCGCCACTTCTTCTGCTGCGATACTCGCTATGTCAGCCGAGAATTCAGAGGTGGCGGCAAGGATCATAAACGCACCAAAGAACGGGGCAACTGTCGTGCCCAGTGAATTAAACGCCTGTGTCATCGTTAACCGACTGGGCGCTGTGCCGACAGGCCCTAGAATCACCACATAGGGGTTCGCAGCAACCTGCAAAATCGTAATGCCGGATGCTAGGACAAACAAAGCTCCCAGGAAAAGACCGTACTCCCGTAACGAAGCCGCCGGGTTAAACAGGCCACAACCAACTCCGGCGATGACCAGGCCAACCACGATCCCACGTTTGTAACCGATTCTGTGAACCAGCGCGCCAGCCGGAATCGACATGACAAAGTAGGCGCCGAAGAAGCAGAACTGGATCAACATGGCCTCGGCATAATTGAGTGAGAACACATTCTTCAGATGTGGGATCAGTATATCGTTCAGGCAGGTAATAAAGCCCCACATGAAAAAGAGGCTAGTCAATGCCGTTAATGCAAACCTGTAGTTAGCTGCTTCGTGGGCATTGCCCTGTTCAATTCCGCCGGATACCGTAGAATCCACTGTTTAAGTTCCTCAATTGGGATTTTTAGAATGATTCTCCGCCAAATTCTGGCTCGAGGCGATGCCAGACCGTCCCGGCGTCGGGTTTGATAGTGTCCATATTCGATATCGCTGTCAATTATTCTGGAATGAGATATGAATGCCTTGTTTCTTTGTAGCCATCAACCAAAATAATAATACTGGGAAGAATTACAAAAATTGGCTTCATAGGCTGACCAGAACAACTAGTTCTGGCCTTCATTTTCAGCTATCTTATTTTTCTTCAGTAGAGATGTGCAATTAAGAGCTGCAAATTTCCTTGATGATGCGCAGAGCGAGTAACTCAAATAACGTAACACTAACAGGAATAATATGATGCAAATCAGGTCGATAACTAACGGCGTACTTGTAGGCGCCCTTGCCGCATTTACAGCGAGTGCCGCCACGGCAGAAAACAATCTGCAAATTGAGGAAATTGTCGTCACCGCACAGAAGCGGGAACAGAGTATCCAGGATGTCCCGGTTTCTGTTACAGCAATTACTGCTGAAACGATATCCAGTTTTGGATTGCAGAGCACTGGAGATATTGCGCGACTATCGTCTTCGCTCACGGTGACCGAAAGTAACAACAAGACCAACAGTGCTTTTAGTATTCGCGGTATCGGTACGAACCTGTTTGGTATTGGAATCGAGCAGGGCGTGGCTGTTATCGTCGATGATGTCTCCAAGGTCCAGCAGGGCCAGGGCCTGGCAAATATGGTGGATATTGAGCGCATAGAAGTGCTCCGCGGTCCGCAAAGTACGCTCTTTGGTCAAGCTTCTTCTGCCGGTGTCATCAGCATCACCACCAAGGGCCCGTCTGATGAGTTCGAGGGGTCTGTTGAGCTAACGGCAACGGACGAGAACTATTACAAGGTCATGGCATCTGTATCGGGGCCAATCTCTGACAATGCGGGGTTTCGCCTCACTGCACACTCATCTGACCTTGATGGCTGGGTCGATAATCTAGCCACCGGTGTTGATGACTTCAATAGCGAAGAAAGCAAGGGTTTCAGCGGCAAGTTGTACTGGGAAATAAACGACAACGTCGACCTTCAACTGAAAGCCTATGTTACAGAAGAGGAGAGTCAATGCTGTGCACGTGTTCTTGGCGGGTTTGAACCAGGAGCAGCACTGTTTGGCGCTATACCTCAATCCGTTTTTGCCGCAGGCGTCAATGCTACAGATGACAACACGACGGTTCGGTACGACACACTGCCGAATAGCGACAATGATTCACAAGGCGTAAGTGCTCGACTCAGTGTTGATATCGGTGATTTTCAACTGATATCGATTACTGCGTATGACGAATGGGACTACACCAACAGTGAAGACGTGGACTTAAGTGAACTCGATGTGCTGGCAATATTTACCGGCGGGGCTGTCAACGGCAATTTCTACTCAGATAGCGTTCGCGAACTGGAATTCTTTTCCCAGGAACTGCGTCTATTATCGCCGACCTACGACAACTATGACTATCTGCTTGGCTTTTACTACTCAGATACCGACGTGGACCGTTCATTTTTCCGGATTCTACCTGTGGCGCCAGCGAATTTTGATGCTTTTGCGAGTAATGAAAACTATGCTGTTTTTGGCCAGCTGAACTGGCGTCCAAGTGAGAAGACAACCGTTAGCGTGGGATTACGCTATGTCGATGAGGAAATGAGTACAGTAGTCACGGACTTTGCCGTGGCAACACCAATAACCATAGATGCAGATGATGACGATAATGCGGTCACCGGCAAAATATCGATCCAACGCTTTTTGAATGACAATTCAATGGTCTTTGCAAGCTATACGCGAGGTCATAAAGCGCAGGCGTACGACATCACGGCTGGATTTTCTCAGAGCAATGCCGACAACCCGATCAAGCCTGAAACAGCCGATGCGTTCGAAATTGGTATAAAAAGTACGTTGTGGGATCAGCGAATGCAGTTGAATGTTACTGCGTTCCAGACGACTTATGATGATTTTCAAGTGCAAACTGCTATTACTACCGGACCCACAATTGTGTTCAGGAAAGCGAATGTCGGTGAGTTAGAGACGAAGGGCCTTGAAATTGAATCCCTGACATTGCTGTCCGAACGGTTTAGCTTGATATTCAATGCCGCTTATATCGATGCAGTCGTCAACGATTACGGTGGCGCGCAATGTTATCGCTACCAGACAGAGGCGCAGGGTTGTATTGCTGGATTTCAGACTGTTGATGGCGGTGATTTACCGAATTCGCCTGAGTGGAAGTACACGATTGCACTCGAGTATCAGCAGGGCCTGGTAAACCTGCCTTTTGATCTTTATGCCAACGTTTTATACGTGTGGCAGGATGAAATCAGCTTTGGCCTTTCGCAAGCTCCATTTTTGAAAGAGGACAGCTATGGTATTGCGAATCTTCGATTTGGAATCGTTGACAAAGAAGACCGCTACGAACTTACCGCATTTGTAAACAATGCCTTTGACGAAAGCTACCGAAGTGAGCTAATAGATTTTGGTGTTCTTTTTGGCAACACGACGGCACTTGTACATATTACGCCTCGTAATGCCGAACGCTATGCCGGCCTGACCGCAAAATACAAGTTTTGACGCCGCATAGATCCCTATACCCCATGATCTAATCCTCGGAGGTAGGCAGCACGCCCTCCTCCGTAAACCTAAGGTATGGTTGTTTAATTTAGAAGACGCTTGACAGTAGAATGCAGAAAATTATCCACGATCGCTGATCGTTGAGACCCTCGCTGGTGTGTACCACTATAAAAACATCGCGAGGGAAATTTTTGCGAACCATTAGGGAGTAAGGGTCCACCGGTTCGCGATTAACAGCGTGGAAGCCAGGGAAATTATTGTGATTGGAATCAAGGGATTCTTTTTTATGGTGATATTGGTATCTCCTCGAATGCATTTCCCGTGCCCTCGCATACCAAGACACTGTTTAATCTCATCCCCCTAGTATTTCGAATCCTTCATCTAGCTTACTTTCAGAAGCGGTCAACAGGTATCACCCTTGCGGTGCTTCACTGCCGCAATCCTGAATCCCCCTGTACAACGCTTGTCAGACATTAGCGCCTACTTTGAACTTCATTGTAACGCTCCAAGGTGTCTACTAAAGTGGGAAGCGGTTTAATCACCATTATTTTTGAGGTTTAACATGTCTGATTTTTTCACTGCAACACAACGCAAGTTACAGAACGAGTTCGGGTCGACCGATTTGGCTGACAGGATCCTCGAAGCCGCAGTAGACAATGCGCTGTCGGACCAACAGGCGGAATTCATCCACACCCGCAACATGTTTTACCTCGCCACCATTGATGAGGCAGGTTTCCCATCATGTTCCTATAAGGGAGGTAACACCGGCTTTGTCCGCGTGCTTAATACCAACACCATAATTTTCCCCGACTACAATGGTAATGGCATGTTTATGTCCATGGGCAACATCGAGGCACAAGCCAAAGTGGGTTTGTTGTTTGTTGATTATGAACGCCCTCAACGACTGCGATTGCGCGGCGAAGCCCGCTGCTTACGTGACGGTCCCATGCTCGATAGCTATCCCGGTGCTAACCTGGTCGTGGAGATTACTGTCGAACATGTCTGGGTCAACTGCCCGCGCTATGTGCATCGCATGCAACCGCTTGAAACATCGCCCTATCTGCCTAAAGAAGACGGCACCGCCACCCTGGCACTGTGGAAGCGCATAGATCTTATGCAAGACGTACTAAGTGAAGCTGAACGCGAACAGGCTCAGGTCATGGGGATCCTGACCATCGAAGAGTATGGAGCGTATGTTGCGCAAGGCAGACTTGTGTAAAAACGGTCTTTAGTTGGCGACGCTTTTAGCGACCATCTGGTTCACTCAAGGGCAGTAGATCAATAAACATCAGGGTGATCCTTGATGTACTGGGTGGTCATTTCTTGGGCTTTAGCAATGTCAGCTTGGGACATGAGACCCGTGAGGATTTCTCTTAACTTCTCAACGTCATGACCGTTTGCCCCGGCAATGTTGACCCACATGTAAGCGAGCACGTTGTCTTTGGGAACACCTCTGCCATAGGCATACATCACACCAAGGTTGAACTGCGCTTTAGCATGTCCTTGATCAGCTGCTAGCCGATACCACTACACGGCTTCTTTGTCGTCTTTAGGAGCACCAATGCCAAGGTCGTACATCCCACCAAGCCAGTACCGCGCTTCAGCATTCCCCTGGTCAGCTTCCACCTGGGTTTCTTCAATAAATTGCTTATCTGACTCGGAACCAAAGCTCAGAACGGGCAAAAACAGAAGCAATAACATCAATCCACGCATAACCAATGTCCTATACAGATTAGAGAGTCTGACCATATTACATAAATGAGCTAGAACTGTTCTCAACATCCGTATATTTCCTTACCCGCACTGCTACCGAGTTCCATTATAGACAACCTCTTCATTAAACCTGAGGATGGTCTTACAAGAAAAATAAGAAGGAATTGAGATGGTAAGTTTGGGTTCAGATACGCTGGTTTTGATCACTAACATTGGAGTCTTTGTGGTTCCTCTTGCGGCGATTGTGGTGTTACTACCACAACTATTACCCGTAACGCTGGCTTATTTTTGTGACATCGCGCCATTGCAACGAAACATACTGCTTTGTTGCTTGCTCCTCGCCATATTTACAGACGTCTTTAGGGAAGGTGTTTTTGATGTGATCTTGGCTGTGCTACCCAACAGCGCACTTATTATTGTTCTGTCCACACTGGCCCCACTCTTTGTATTGCGTGGGCCTGTCAACGGGCAAGGATTTGCCATCCTTTTGAGGCGGTAGCCCTGTTGGGCTCGCCTGTGGGTATGCTTCTTAGTGTGTTGACCATCGTCGCTTTGTTGTATGACCTTACTGCGGCTGAGATCGATATAATGGTGTCCATGGCGCTACTAACTGCAATTGTTGGCGGTATAGCATCTGTTTTTTGTTACAGCTGGACCACGGTAAGTGAGCAACCTATTGATCATAGGATAATCAATACGAAAGAAATTCGTTGCGGTCTTCTTGTCTTTTGCGACTGTTCTTGTGTGTTCAATGACGACTATTGCAAGCTCCCTAGGGGTGGGGAAAACCGAGTTTCCAGTTATTTCAAGTCACCCTTATAGCTACGCGATTCTCATATCGATCATCTTCCTTGCGACGATGATCAACCACAAGTCAGAGACCATGCTGCTGCGGGCTTCAAACGGTTGCCTTATTGTGTTTGGGCTAGCCGTTGGTATAGGCACGGTAAATTACTTCGCTGTAAACAACAATCCGGGCGAAATAGGTAACGGGTTTGCCTTTTCTTTAGTGCTTATGTTTTACAGCGGTTGGCTTTATGTCTGTCTCGTAATCTGGACGATGTTGAAAAAACAGCTTCGCCCAAACTTGTTCGCTTTGAAGAACTGGCACCTCGCCGAGATGTTTACATTTCGGGTTTTCGCGGTCATGTCGCCACCATCGCTTTGGGAAGCGATTGGAGCAATTGAGGCAGATGCTGTAGTACAAGCAGAGCAAGAGCATATAGAGCGACGATTTTCAGAACTAGAAGACCGTCTGGCAACGCTATCAAACGAAAATGCGACTTATGTCCAGCCGCCAGATAACTAAGGTTGGTCTCGTTGATAGGAATACCACTGTGCATCGCGGGCAGATAGCTCACACAACCTTAATCCTTTTCCTACATCATTAGGCAACCTCAGTTGAGACTATCTACTTGCTCGATCGAGCCTGATAGCAATCCATGGCAAGCAAGTCTTTTCCACTAAACCTCGCTTAGGCGGGGTTTTTTATAACTGGACTTTGGCGCGTGATGACCGGTTTTTGGCGCGCAATGACCAGTTTTCTGCCTTAGCTCCTTCAAGGTTCGCCCCGTCAACTTATGGGGAATAACAATGAATAGGTTAATCACAGCAGCACTACTTACAGCGCTAATACCCACTACCAGTTTTGCCAATTCCATGAAAGGCAACAGCATCACGGCGCTTGAAGCACTACAGGAATTCGGGCGCTTTACACTCGCCAGCCGTATCAACGACCTGAAGAACGATGGACATGTCATTAAATCCAGACCGATCAAGGTGCATACCCAAAGAAATGGGGCTGCTACTATCTCGGAGTATTATCTGTGAATTATTACGCAATATACTTAATGCTTGTTGTTCCTGATGGGCTGTCTCAAATTGAGACCCGCTGGCAGATATACGATACTTGCGAATCGATGCAATACTGTGTGGATGCCAAACGCGAGTACATCACTAAAACGCCAGCCGAATACAGGCACGGCATCTTCATCTGTACCATCGTTAACAAAGGTGACTTCTGTCAGACGGGTGTGAGATGAAACTTGTTATCAGCATTTCAGTATGCAAAAAGGTGTAACAGTAAGCCAGCTCACAATGATCGCCGTGAAATTTCTGAACGAGAACTCAGAGAAACTTCATCTGACTGCGGGTAGTTCGATAAGCAATGCGCTTTACGAGGCATTCCCACCTTCTTACAAAGCCGATGGCACAAGCTACTGTCCTGAATGATAGCAAGGGCTGAGAAGCTCTCTTTCTGTCGTAGCCAAAGCGTGGCTATATTGACCTAGAAATCCTGTAGGCCACTGTTTATAGGTATATAGCCATAAGGCAGACTTGTGTAAAAACGGCCTGTTCCGTTTTGAAGGCAAGGGAAATGTTCGAGTTAATCAATGGCATGGCTCCAGATCTGGCACCTTCTACAGATAAAAAAGGAATGGGTATTTGTGGATGGCAGCCCACAGAATCGCATGGCCTTTATTGTCTTAAAGATTATAAGGGGTTAAGGGTTGTATACGTTGGCGAGTTCGTTGGAAGTGGGTTTCACTTACCCCATTTAGTCAAGTGATTTGACTGGTTTCGGTTTAGGACTGTAGCGTTTTGGTGCTTTTATACTAGCTGGGGATCTGGATGCTTGAAAGGGAAGCCCCCCCTGCCCCATCGAGATCTGGCGGCCGCAGCTGCTATCTAACACCAAGGGGAACTTCTTTATTTTTACACCCCTCTTTATTTTTCTATTTTTATACTTCCCCATATTGGTTTCGTTACATTTAGACGCTAATCTGAATGACCTGTGGGAAGTTTGAGTGACCCGCCTTCCGCACCCACTCTTTCATAAAATGCCAATCGTTCTGGTTCGATACTCAGACTTTCGATCGAAAGCCCTGTTATAATTCCTATCCTCTAAGTGACCTTACTCGCGCGCTTCGAGAACAGCAAAGGGCTACTAATTCTTGTGTTGATCGGTAACTTGGGAACGATGTCTTTCGCAGGCTTTACTCTGCAATTTCCAACAATATAGTGATGGGGATTCTCGGTTTCATATACGTTACGTGCGGATTCCTCTGCCTTGTCTCCCAATCGAAGCTCAACCCTGGAAGGCTAGTCTCTGGCATTCGTGATGCATACGAGTTCAATAGACGAAGCAGAAATGTGGTTAATTCTTCTTATACCCAAAATCTCGTTTAGCCAGGGTGTTTTTTGGAGCCCACCCCATGGTATACCCATGAGCGCTCGTTCACGTATATAACCAAAACCGAACTACTTTTTGGGAATATTTCGCAGGCTGCTATCGTTCCAACTCACATTCAATCCACATGGGGCATAAAATGATGAAGCTATCGGTAAGATTCATAAAATCAATTATTACCTCAATATTTCTCAGCGCCTCGACGGTTTCGTTTGCGAATGTGGTGGAAGTTTATCAATGGAAAGCTTATGCAAGGAGATCGCTGTGAAAACAAGAATAACGACCATTTGGTCGATGATGTTGAGTATTGTCGGGCTTGGGTTGGCGAGTTCGTTAATGGCGGCGGAGCTGCCACCTTCGCCAGCTGTAGCGGAAACCTTTGCCTGTAACTATAAGGATGGCAAAGACTTCGACGACAAGATGAAGGCACGAGACTATATGGTTGCCCAAATCGAAAAAGCGGGCTTGAAGAAAGTTCCCGGCTATCATATGACGCAGACAAAAGGCATGGCCCCCGCAGAGACGCTATGGATGGACGTTCATCCAAACTTTCAGGTGTATGGCGAAAACAGAGATGCCTGGGATGCGAGCGGTATTGGACCCGGTGTTGATGCGCGTTTTGGCGCCGTGGAAGACTGTACCGCGGGGTTGAGTGCGTTGCGCAGGATCCATCAGCGGGAAGGTGGCGACGATGATGGTGACGGAAATGATACGAACCTCGTGGCAACGCTTGCTTGCAAGTTCAAACATGGGAAAGGTGGTGACGACATGCCGGACCTCACCGGCCATATGGGTGCGGTCATGGCGGGCATGGGTGATGATGGCCCTGAATTTGCCTATCTGCGTACACCGATCACGAGCGGACCAGGTTTTCCGGATGTCTTTATAAATTCGATGTTTGAAAACACGAGCCATTGGACCAGGTACGTCGGACAGCTGTTCCAAACTGAAGCCGGTCAGCGAATGCGTAATCACATGGACATGTTGCTCGACTGCAACATCTCTATGTGGCGCTCACAACAGGTAGTCACCCCCGACGAGGAATAGCTACCTAAGGAATGCACGTGTTGCCAGGTGGTTAACCTGATAACACGCGCATTGCCCAACTTTCGCGAATTCAATCGGATCCAACGGGTGATGCGATAGGTGAGTTGGCAAGTCTAAGCAAAACCTGTACTTTGCCTACCCTGTTGTTGGGGCTGTATCGGGGAGCTGGGTATAAGAAGAATTAGCTACATTTCTGCTTCATCAGCCATGCACATAATCCCCTTAAAACTGGGTTTGTAAAACAGTAGTCATGCCTATGTACATTGAGGGCAGATAACTCACACCCTCTTAATCCTTTTCTTACATCACCAAAAAACCACAGTTGCGACTATCTACCTGCCCGGTCGAGCCTGGCAGCAATCCTAGGCAAGCAAGTCTTTTCGACCACTAAACCTCGCTTCGGTGGGTTTTTTTATGACTAGCTTTTGGCTCATAATGAAATGATAGATTCACCGATGACAAAGAAGGCTCTACCGTGAAAAGACAGTTTGCAGTGACGCTTTTTCCTCTTCTAGCCGCGCACGTATGTATGTAGTGGCATAGTAAATTTAAAGAGCATTTATCCCGTTAGATGCGACTGTAGTCACCCCCGCATCCGTCAGTTATATTCAGTCTAAGGATCTTTCTCGTAAGGGGTACGCTGACATGGGACAAGAAAACCGGGATACCCGGAAATTTGAGGTCCTGATCATTGGCGCTGGCTTCAGCGGCGTCTATCAACTCTACCGGCTGCGTAAGCTGGGCTTTGATGCCAAGCTGTTTGATGCCGGGAACGACTTTGGTGGGGTTTGGCATTGGAACTGTTACCCCGGCGCACGGGTTGATTCCCACATTCCCAATTACGAATATTCCATGGAAGAGGTGTGGCACGACTGGTGCTGGACAGAGCGCTTTCCTGGCTGGGAAGAGCTACAACGCTATTTCGCGCATGTCGACAAGAAGCTCGACCTTAGACGCGACACCGAATTCCAAAAACGCGTCACCAGAGCATCGTTCAATGAAGAGGATTGCCAATGGCGCATCACCTGCGCAGATGGAGAAACCGTTAAGGCGCAATTTGTGCTCACTTGTATGGGCTTTGCCGCCAAACCTCACACACCAAACCTGCAAGGGCTCAGCAACTTTGCTGGCGCTGCGGTCCACACGGCCCGCTGGCCAAAGCAGGGGCTTGATATGTCCGGTAAACGCGTCGGTGTAATCGGCACCGGCGCCAGTGGGGTACAAGTCATACAAGAGGCCAGCAAGGTTGCGGCGGAGCTGACGGTTTTTCAGCGCACGCCAATGATTGCGCTTGCCATGCAACAACGCCAACTGCATGAAATGGAAGAGAAGGTAAAGAAGCCAGGTCTCAAAGAAATATTTCGACTTCGGAATGCATCGGGCGGCGGCTTCTATGATCTTGAAACGGATGACCGATGCGCCCATGAAGTCTCAAAACAAGAGCGCGAAGAGGTTTTCGAAAAGGCCTGGGCCAAGGGTGGGTTTCATTTTTGGACGGGAACCTTCAGCGACATCATCACCAATGTTGAATCAAATCGCCTGGCATACGACTTTTGGCGAGCGAAAGTGCAGGCACGCGTTCAAGATCCGGTAACCGCTGAATTACTAGCACCACTATCGCCTCCACATCCATTCGGCGCTAAACGTCCATCACTCGAACAATGGTACTACGAGGTTTTCAACCAAGAAAATGTCACATTGGTGGATATCAAGAAAAACCCCATCGCCGAAATCTTACCCCAAGGCGTTCGCACGTCCGAAGACAGTTACGATTTGGACCTATTGATTCTGGCTACGGGATTTGATGCTGGTACCGGTGGCTTCACCCAAATCGATTTGCGCGGGACCTCCGGTCGGACGTTGAAGGAGATTTGGCAAGACGGCGTCGACACCCAACTAGGGCTGGCCGTGCCGGAATTCCCAAACCTGTTGATGCTGTATGGTCCGCAGAGTCCAACCGCATTTTGGAATGGCCCGGCCAGCGCAGAGGTTCAGGGCGACTGGGTCGTTAATTGTCTGATTCATCTGCGCAACAAAGGCGTCAAACGAATCGAAGCCAAACACGAAGCCGCGAAGGCATGGACCCAGCACATGGAAGAGATGGGCGCGAAAACGTTGATGCCTTTGGCTGACTCCTGGTACATGGGCGCAAACATTCCGGGCAAACAGCGGCAAATGCTGTTTTATATGGGCAGCGCAGCCTACATGGCGCGTTGCAATGAAAGTGCTGAAACCGGTTATGCAGGATTCGAGCTGCGTTAAAAACATTGCGCCGTAAAACGGCACAGAACTACAACTCACGCCAGCAACGTTGCATGGCAACCGCTACTGTCCTGAATGATAGCAAGGGCTGAGAAGCTCTCTTTCTGTCGTAGCCAAAGCGTGGCTATATTGACCTAGAAATCCTGTAGGCCACTGTTTATAGGTATATAGCCATAAGGCAGACTTGTGTAAAACCGGTCTTTACCAGTACGCCATTTACCCTCCCAAGGACCTATATTTGCAATGACTTATGTTATGAGCCTGCCGGCGATGCATACCGAGCCGCAGACTTAAGCATGAAGCACAGCGCAATATTGAATTCACGTGGCTCATCGAAACTGAAAATGCATAATGTTCCAAATCCACTTTCACCCATGAAGCCACTTGCGTATAAAGCCAGTGATGGCACCGGCTGGCACCATCGTTTTATTCATTATTCCGCGAGCTTCTCCTTGCGCGCTGACAACTGCTGAAGATGTTCGTCATGATCTGCTCGAGTGATCCGGTATTTCGAGACAATCACCAAACCCAATACGTATAAACCACAATAAATTGGCAAAAATAAGGTCGCTAAATCCATTCGAATCTCATTGGTGACATCACCCAAAGAAGTAATACCGTCCAATCCAACCAGGGACACAATCGATCCAGCGCCAATGATGCCACCTGCTGAAACTGCCTTGGCGGCAAAACCGCGAGCTGCATAAAACAAACCCTCCGAACGGCGCTGGGTTTTCAATTCGCTGTCTTCCACCACATCCGCCATCATCGAGTCGAGGAGCACGCCGCCGATGATCCCGCAGATGACTTCCATCACTATAAAGCAGCTATAAATATACAGTGAGGTCCAACTGCCGAGTTCTGGCCAGTAGCCAGTTAGCAATAAAATATAAGGTATCGGATAGAGCGAAACATTCACAAGGATCGCGAAAATAGCGGCTCGTTTCTTGCCAAATATTCGGCCTAAGTAGGGCGCGGCCCAATAAGCGATCACCGGCGAGATTAAAACACCAATTGCGGTTACGCTGATTTGCTTACCTGAAAACCCAAAAAAATAAGTTGTATTGTAAAGATAGAGCGCTGTTCCCAAGCCGCCCGCGATGCCAACCGTCAGTCCAAAGAAAAATAGAGCCGCAAAGTTTTTGTTCTTAACAGACTGAAAGATCTGTTTGATTTCACTTTTAATGGCTAAAACTCGGAAGGGTTCACTGGGCCTGGGTAGTGCTGCCGCAACCTTCTGGGTCCCGAGCGATGAGATCAAAATCGCAGCTGCAATTACAAGCGCGCCCGCGATGCCATAAATACTGTAACCCGTCTGAGATGCGACACCATAAGCACCCACCCAGAACATGAAGTTGATCATGTGTATGCCATTACCGCCTGTCCAACCAAAGAAATGACGTAACGCGAGCCACTTGTTTCGTCGATCGTAGTTGGTTTCAAGGTCTGGCAAGAGCGCGGTGGAAGGCACTTCAAAGAGCGTGGTGCCGGTTCGGATCAACAGCGCCAGCGCTAAGACATAGAAAAAAGTATTGTCTTCATTGAGCTCAATCACCGGATTGAACAACGCGTAAAAGGTTAGCGGCAAAACAAAGAAAGAGGCGTACATAAACGGGTGACGGCGACCCAGGACACTGCTTGTTTTATCAGACCAATGTCCAAGCAGAAGATCCGACACCGCATCCCAGATCATCGCGATCGCCAAGGCGAGCGAGGCAAGGTATCCCGGCAAGCCTAAAACCTGATTGGCGTATATCAGTAGTAGGTAACTGAAGGCATTGTTCTTAATTCCATAAGCAATAGACGCGGAACCATAAAACCAAAACGTCGGGTTTTTCTCTAAGACAGGTGATGACATAGCTACCTCTTGTTATACAACTTGCCGATTCCCGTGAACGTATCTACGCGAACTGCGCCTTCAGCAGAGTCTGCACGTAGCGATTTCGATACCAGTGCGGGCAGACATCATTCTGAGGATTCGGACCGTTTCGCAGGAACCGTCTGTTCAAGTCCCAGGATCTCGCCGGTCCGGGTGAACTCTTCGAAGACTGGTTCGAAATTGTCGCCGAGCCAGAACGCCTTCTCCTGATCGACATCCATCTGATCTTTCATGGTTTCGGTCCTCCGGAGCGGTGAAGCGCTGACCTCCGAAGGGTCGCCTCGACAATTATTGAGTACCACTATATATAGTGGTACTCAAGATACCAAGAGGACGCTCGCTCGTCTGATTCAATTTCCTGCGATGTCCGCGGATCAACTGAATAATCCTGGCTTACCAGATCTAATTGTTGACAATCTTGTGCTGTGCCGCCAAACGCGGGCTTGCCAGCTAGCGGGTTCACCCAGCTCTCTGAACGGCTAAATATTTGCAATAAATGTTGACTCTATTCTCAGTCGGACGTTTAATTTAAGCCGTTATACTAAAGTTAGCCGTTTGAAGAAACCGCAGACAACATCCGGGAACTCGCGGCGCTGCCCGCGGTGTCGCAAAGCTGATTATTAAGGGATTTATGCCCGCATCGACACGGACAGCGACCGATGGCGTATCGCCCCTCGAGCAAGTGATGGACCTTGGAACTGTGGGTGAACAAGCTACCGGGCGAGGAGTACTTCGGTCAGTGCGACAGTGGGCGCGCCGCCGACCTAAAATATTGATTTGAGTTTTCGTTTCTAACGAATTTTAAAAAGGAGTATTTTTGTGGAACTAGTTCAACAGTACCAGAGTGCGCTGCCGATACGTCAAGAGATTCATGAAACGCATGCGGCGGCAGCGGAACACTGGGCATCGCCCGGTACGTGGTGGACCGCAGAGGAACGCGGCGCAATTGTTGCCGAAGTCCGGCGGGCGTGGGATGCCGATCCGATGCCGCCCTGGACGACCCCTTCAAGTGTTTCCGGTCTGATTCCCGCTGATCACATACTGCCATCAGCAGCAATCGATGTGATCTGGCGCTTGACCAATCATGTCACTACACTTACTCAGAGTTGGTATGAATCGTATGTTCCAGAGCGATTATCGCCAGCGCGGTATGTCGAAATCGTAGGCATGGTGGCGCAGATTACACTGACGGATCGCTTTGCAGATGGCCTCGCGCTCGATCGAATTTCGCTGCCGCCACCGGGCGCAGGCGAACCCTCTCAGGCACTTCCGCAGAATGCAGAAGTGAGCACGCATTGGGTACCAACGGCGCCAATTGTTGATGGCTCGTGGAATCCAGCAACCCCCAGTGACGTACCTAATGTGCGTAAAGCGCTGAGTCTTGTAGCTGCGGAACGGATTATGCAGTGGACGCTAATCGATGCACACTACGTTGCTGGCGGAGCACTGGCAGACGACTTTGGGCAGGATCATTGGTCGCTGCAGCGATCTCAAATCGAGTTATTGGGAACACGGACCTCGATCGTGAACGACTGCTACTACTGAGCCGCTAGTCACGCGGTCCTGCTCGGTCGGAGTGGGCAAATATCAGGTAGCGAAATTTCCATGGGCCTTGTAAAAGAATTGGGTGAAGACGATGGTGGCGTCGAGCATGGCGCCTTGTTGGCCAGGTTGTGCGACGCCGTTGCCGGAAAAGATGCGGCAGCAATGGCTGAGATACGCGCGGAAGTGTTAAGCGCGATGGGGCCGGACCAACTGGTCGATGCAGTGGGTGTCAGCGCGATGTTCCACATGATGAACCGGGTTGCTAATGCAACTGGAACACCACTCGATGCAATCATGCGTGAGGCTGCACCAAAAGTCGAAGAAGCCATCGGTGCCGCCGGGTTTCTGAGCAGAGAAGTCACGACCCCGGAGGGGCCAGCTTAAACGCCACTCGACCACTTTCGATTTTCTACTTGCCACTTACCACTGGGCATCGGTAGGCGAACACCTATCGATCGCCTTCCTGCCTCGCCATCAATCCTCGATTACTATATTCTACGCGCCTCAGTTAGCCGCTTGTATAGTCTTCATTATCCCGTCCCCAAGGTGTGTGCGATTGTGGTGATCATCGTATTTTTGCTGTGTGTGTTCGTTGCAACCTATGTTCAGACCGTCACGGGGTTTGCGATGGGTATGATCATTCTGGCAGTGATTGGTGGACTGCGGCTGATGGATATCCCGACACTAACGGCGGTCGCGAGCTTGATGTCGCTTGCTAACGTTGTGCTGGCGCTGCGCTCAACGGCTGGTCACATTCAGTGGAATCTATATCTTTGGCTGTCGCTTGGCCAGCTACCCGGAATCGCACTCGGCGTATGGTGTATTACCTATTTGGACGGGGAAGCTCGATGGTTGGCTGAGCTGCTGCTGGGATCATTTATCACGCTCGGCAGCCTGTCCATGATGCTTCGGCCCCATTCCAAGTCTGCTGTTTCACCCTGGTACAGCAGCTTGGGTGCCGGCATTGCGGGCGGCATTGTTGGAGGTATGTTCTCAGCGTCCGGGCCGGTATTAGGTTGGTTCAACTATCGGCAGCCATTGCCTTTGAATGCGATCCGAGCCACGCTGTTTGCCAGCTTTGCACTAACCACGTTACTTCGAACGGTCGTGGTTGGCAGTCAAGGGGGGCTAACGTCCGATGTCTGGTTGTACAGCGCACTGGCGTTGCCACTGGTCGTGGCGGCGACCTGGTTGGGCAGGCACTTTCCACCGGCACTTCCCGAAGCGAGCATGAAACGTCTGGCATTTGGGTTATTGGTGGCGATGGGGCTTTGGATCATCGTCTCGGCGCTCGTCATCGGACGTAATGGTTAGCGCGTGGCTGGCCGCTCCGGTGGGGTCCAGAGCCGGGCGAATAACACCCCAAAAACCAAGACGGCAACAAAGTACACCGTAGGCAATACCGCGACATCCGTTCGCTCAAGGATGCTGGTTGCCACGAGAAATGCTACCGCCAGATTCCGGATGGAACTTTCCAGTGCAATGGCAGCGCAAGCAGAGGTCGGCAAACCTACCCAAGCCGCGACCCCGTATCCGGCCCCGAGGGTTGCGCCGCACAGCACCAGAGACCAGGCCAGTGCCGGCAGCAAATGCCCACTCACAAGATCCCACTGTTCCGCAAGGATCACCGCCACGACAACGTAAACCGTAAGCTGCATTAACCGCTGAAACTTACTTTTGTATCGAATAGCCGATCTCGGAAAAGCTTGTCGCCACCATCCCCCCAGGGCGGTAGGGACGACGATGAGTACTAGTAACTGAAGCAACGTTGTAAGTACAGGGACTTCAATGCCGACGGCCCCCTCCGGTAGGAACTGGGCAAAGCCCCAAAAGAACAGCGGGATCGTCAGAAACGACAGTGCTGTCGAGATCGTTGTTAAAATCACAGACAGCGCAAGATCTGCTCCAGCCATGAGCACCAAAACATTCGAAAAACCACCGCTAGGGCACGCGGCGATGAGGAGAGTACCCACCAACAGAGCGTCATCGACTGGCAAGTTGAACAGCACGACGACGCCGATAAGAGAGAGTGCAATGCAAGGAAATGCAAACGTGTGAATCAATGTACCGAGGAGTGGCAACCGAGGTTGGCGAAGGACGGTAGCAAATTGTGAGGCCTCCAAGTCCAATCCCACCGACACCATGGTAAAAAACACCACAAGGGGCAACACCATTTCCTGGACGCTAATTTCCATCAGTTGTACCTCTCATGAGCCCCATTAGGCGCTTGCCGGAATAAATCGGTGATCTTGAAACGCGGGTAACGCATTCAAGCGTGCGGACAAAGCAGGTAGTGCGACGTGCGCTGTTTCTGCGAGTCGCGGCAAGTCGATGATCTGCATAAAATCGTAGAGGACAACCGCGTAGATGTCGGCCAGGGTCATGGCATCGCCGTGCAACCAGTCGCGTTCCCCTAGCGCCGCTTCCAGCGCTGCCAGACCTCCACGCGCTTGATCAAACAAGCGATCGAGCCAGGGACCATGGATAAGCTCGCGGGGGCGTCGAAACCGCTCGTAAGAGCTCGCCACGCCTTTTTCCATGGCGCCGGTGGCAATGGCGCATAGATACAGCACGCGGCGGCGATCATAACCTGTGGCTGGCAGCAGGGCCTGTGTGGGATCTCCGACTTCCAGGATGTGATCGATGATCGCGGCGCTGTCGATGAGGGTTTCGCCGTCTTCCAGAATCAACACCGGAACCCGGCCAAGTGGTGTGTGTGGCGCGAGTTGCGCGCCGTCCTCGATGGCAGCCAGCACCTGACGCTCGAACGGGACGTTCACTGTCGCCATCACAATAGCGGTCCGGCGCACAAAGGGTGAGAGATCTCGACCAATTAACAACATAGCAGGTCCTCCTGGCACTACATTACTCCCAATGCAATGTGCGGGGACAGCGAGCAGGCGCCGGGGCTGAAATATAGCTTCATCGTGGATTTGATTCCATCATTTATGGCATTGGGCGCGCTTAATTGGTGCTCGCTTGTTTGGCCGTGTCGCCGCGCAGTTGCGGCATCACCTCCGTGGCGAACAACCGCAGTGAATCCATCACCATCGGCCATGGCTGGCCACCATAGTCGCCTTGATAGATGAAGCGGTCACAACCAGATAACTCAACCTGGTGGCTGATGCGATCTGTCACCTCTTGCGGGCTTCCCACCACGATCGCACTGGTCGCCTTCTCTAGCTCCATAATTCGTGGTGGCAACTCCACGTCCTTGGCGTTCACGCCAAAACGCTTGGCAAACACCCAGCGCTGAAAATCGAATTGATATTTCTTTAAATGATTAAAGGCAGCTTGTGACGTTACCGCGCAATGGACGTGAGAGAGAATAGTGATCATCGGGGCATGCTGGTGGCCGCATTCTGACCAAATCGCGCGATAGTGATCACACATATTGGCCAGCACATCGTTATCGACCGCCAGCGTTGTGATGACGACGCCGATACCCAATCGTGCAGGGAGTTCAACGGACTCAAGGCTACCCGCCGCAACGTAGATGGGCGGGTGTGGCGTTTGAATGGGCCGAGGCTCCAGCGTCACTCCCTCCAGCGGGGTGCGGAACTGTCCTTGCCAATACACGTCCCGTTCCGTCCACAATTTGATTAGCAATTCCAAGCCTTCGGTCTGCATGTCTGATGCGTTTTTTGCCTCTTGATCAAAATGTCGATACAGGCCTGGTTCGACGCCTTTGCCCACCCACACCTCGGCGCGGCCATCGGATAGCACATCAAGCGTGGCAAAGTCTTCAGCGATCCGTACGGCATCATGATGGGGTAATAGCGTCACTCCGCTGGCCAGTCGCACTTGACTGGTTTGAGCGGCCACCCAGGTCAGGAACATTTGTGGCACGGCCATGATGAAATCACTGAAGTGATGCTCCCCCGCCACCACGGTGTCAAAACCCAATGGCTCGGCTGCCGAGAGATATTCCAAAATGTTGGCGTGACGCTCCGCTTGACTGGTGCGAATGCCCGTTGTCGGATCCGCGCGGTGATCTCCAAGTGAACATAATCCAATTTGCATGTCGCTTTCTCGAAATTAGCCATTCGTAGAGTGACGGTATCATCGGCCAGATATATAGTAGGCGTCAAGTCCTAAATCTATAATCCGGCGACTCGCTCGCCCAGGTGCATGACGTCTGTAGTGAACCAATCCATACCAACCCGACCGCTAATGACCCCTTAAGTGGTCGCGGGCGTCTTGTTGACACTACCGGTCGATGGCTGGCGCAACGGCCACCGTCTGCCATTTCCGCACGCTTCTTGGCCAAAGAGGCGGGTGTGCACCCCACGTTCGTTGGGCAATGCTTCACGCCCCTTTCTCTGCTGTTTGAGCAGGCGCATAACGCGTTAGCAGAACGGTTTATGGGTGACATCGAAGTTGATGACGTCTTGATGCAAGTCTGGACCGAGCCGCAGGCGCTGGCCGGTCATTCGGATTACTGGCGGGCTCATGTCCATCTCATGCTGGATGACATCGATGTCCACCTTGCGCGAGATCACCCGGTGCAACACCTTCAGCGGGCCATCGCCCGGCACCAGCCCCGCCAATCGTCGATCAAGGGGGCGGGGTTAGCCGCGGCCTGGTGGTCAATGCAAATCGGTGTGTTGGTATTTGAGCGGCCACTCGATCAAGGCTTTGGGGTAACCCCCGCCAACAAGGCTCGGGTGAAACGACAGGTACATGCGGTGATTGACGCATTGATTCGTGGTAGAACTCCCCGATTGCAAAAAACGTCGATTGTGACCGCGGCCGAACAGCTACCACCATTCGGTCCGGCCGAAGGCCGACAGGGTGCCGAACACGCATTGCTCAGGGCAGCGATGCAATTGTTTTGTGAACGCGTTGATGTCGGGGTTTCCGGGCGTGAACTGTCCAAACTGGCGGACGTCAACTATGGCTTGATTCATCACTATTTTGGGTCCAAAGAGGCGGTCTTCGATCAAGCCTTTCTGAGACTTCATGATCACTACGTCAAGGATATGATGAGCGTGCCCTCGTATGAGCGTAGCCAACGCATGACGCAGCATGAGTCTTTTCTTCGTGGCTGGGCTGCGCGAGAATTATCGGGTTCGGCGTTGCCGTCCATTGAGCTGAAAGGCATGAGAGCCTTGCTCCAACAACTCATCGAGAGGCGCGGCATTGATCGTCGCAATAATATGGCCATGGCGGCGGCGCGTGCACAGAGCTATGCGGTAACGGCCATGTTGTTAGGTTGGACCTTGTGTCGTCCCTTGTTATCGACGGCATTACAGACCGACGAGTCAACGTTACTAGGCTATCTATTAGCGATACAAGATCATATTCTCAAAGAAAAATTTCAATAGCCCAACGTTTAGCGGAATGACATCTGTTTCCAATAAGTGTCTTTGCGATAAATTTTTTCGTCGCGCACGGCATACAGATCCACAACATTGACGTGAAACGGTGCGCCGGATTGATCTAACCCTTTTGTGGTAAACGTTTGCAGCACGAGATCATTTGCGGGTCGTTCAACGAGATTGTCGTACTCAACATTCGACCAGTGTTTTCGGCGCCACTGCAACTCCTCCATCATGGCATCCACCCCACTAAGCACTCGACCGGTGGGGGTTTGATCAGCGGCGGCGCCGTAGTGCATATGCCACACGAAATCTCCCGTGAGAATCGCTCTCAGCCCGTCGGCATCGGCGGCGCCGTAGGCGCGTCTAAACTGCGTCATGATTGTGTTCACAGTCGTTTGATCCAGCATCGGAATATGAAACCTTGTGTCTATTGGAAGGGAATATTCTACGCAATTAACCGCTATCTACAAGTGGCTAAATACGCACAGCTCTCGCGGCCCAGTGAGCACTCCGTTTTGATCTGCTCAGCAAGCTATCGGCAATCTTTCGCGCCATTTTTCCCACGAGAGCTTTTGCGCTTAAAGCGACAAGTTCAGTGTTCACATGTTTGGAATGATGCTGTATCTCGATTATCGGATTGACCGCAAACGATGCCGGGAAATCTCTAAGGAGCAAATAGCGCTTTGAGTTTATTCGTCCGTGGTAGCAAGCTCCAGCGAATACGAATGAGGTGATCAACAGGTCTGATGGACCAATAATCGCGACCCGATTGAACTATATTGAACTATTTCGGTAAAACGCAGAAACTAGGGAATGATTAGTTAACAGAAGGTAGACGTTATGAGAATAATTACAGCGATCTTGTTTACGCTGATAGCACCCATTGCATTGGCTTCAGGAGGTGGCGGGGGTATGAGTGCGCCAATGTCGCAACCGGAGAGCAAATCTCCGGCTCAATTGGCTGTTGATAGTTATAACCGAGGTATCAGAAATCGTGACAAGGCATGGAAATACCAGGCACAGGCGGCCAAGTCTGATAACCCAAAGAAAATTGCCAAATTTGAAAAAAAAGCACTAAAACAATTTGCGAATGCTGCGAAACGATTCAGGGCAGCCATCAAACATAATTCGAATCTGTACCAGGCGCACAGTTCCCTTGGTTACGCTTTGCGCAAAACAGGTGACTATACGGCCTCTCTGGCAGCTTACGACCGCGCTATCGCAATGAACCCTCGTTATGGCGAGGCGATTGAGTATCGCGGAGAAACCTATCTTGCATTGGGTGAACTGGATAAAACACGCGAGGCGTATTTGCAGCTCGTGAAAATTGACCCAAAACTTGCAGGAGAATTGATGACTGCGATCCAGCATTGGCTGGATAGCTCACCGGAGACGGTAACTGGAGACAAATTACAATCATTCAAAGCCTGGGCAAGTGATCGTCTGGCGCTTGCTGAATATTTACCAAGCTCATCGTCAGCGGATCATTGGCGACAACCCTGATTCGATGCGGATTTGTAATACTAATTGGTATCGTCTGTAGCACATCGATTCAGGCTGAGTTCGAATGGGCGCTTCGGGACGGCTTTCCGCCGCCGGAAATTTTGCCTCGCGAGAAAGCCGTAGAACTTGGCAGAGCGCTTTTTTTTGATCAGCGACTCTCCAAGAATAACAACATAGCCTGCGCTACCTGTCACCGACCAGAGCTTGCCTACACCGATGGCCTGGTAAAATCGTCAGGTTCGGACGGGGATCGGGTCAGCAGAAATTCAATGTCGCTGGTTAATGTGGCCTACAACAAAACTTTTGGCTGGGCTGATAACACGATTCATGACCTGGAATCACAGATGCATCGACCAATGTTTGGCAACGATCCGGTGGAGATAGGCGCGAGTACTGCAACACTCGACCGAATAATCGATGATGATAATTACCGACGACTGTTCGCCAACGCGTTTCCTGATCAACACAAACCGGTTAACTTCAACAATATTATTGCGGTTATTGCGGCTTTCGAGGTGACACTCATTTCCGATAGTTCACCCTTTGATCGTTGGTTACTGATGGATGAATCGCCATCAACCATCGCGGCGCGCGGCTTTCACCGTTTTGTATCATTAGGCTGTAGCAAGTGCCACGCGGGATTGCAGCTTCGAATTGAAGGTTACTTCAACACGGGGGTGCAAAGTACCGATGTTGGTCTGATGAAGGTCTCAGGCGAAGAGCAGGATCGCGGCAAATTTAAAGTACCAAGCTTACGCAATATTAGTGTCACAGCGCCTTACATGCATAACGGTGCACTGCAGACACTTGAAGAAGTGCTTGATCACTATGCAAATGGGCCAAACCCGGAATTAGAGCTTCAAGGTTTTGAATTGACGAGAGCCGAGCGAGAAGAATTGCTGGCATTTTTACAATTGTTGACAGACACCCGTTTTCTTAAGCTTCAACAGAATTCGAATCCAACAAATTGACCGTTAGGCTGGCCTAGGCTCACGAATAAAAAGATCGGTCGTTTCGTTTGCAGAAAAAAGTCCGAGTGGCAGGGTTTCTGCCAAAGAATGGTCGATGGCTGAATTATCGCACTAGTCAGCATCGCTACGTTGATCCCTAAGTCACGTAGAGCGTCACCACTCGCCTCTCACGGTGCTCGCTTAAAGCCTTTGCTGAAAGTGACTCTCAAGTGCCTGGATTCTTCATGGATGTCCGAACCATTTCTTCTTGAGCCGTCCAGGCTTCCGGCGATCGACACCAATGCTGTGCAACGGTGTCATACCAAGGCCAGTTTCCCATGTTGCCACTTTTGATAACGATACTGCGGTCCAGGCTCTGAACATTAAGCCAGTGCCTGAGTTGCCAATCACAGCGTGGTGAATGCGCAGGATGCGCAACCACCTGAATCCTATCCAACGAAGACCCAGGAAATTTCTGTAGAGCCGCCTGAATGACACCCTGGGTACTTAAATATGCGCCATCGTTCAAAATCTGCCGATCTTGAATGACGGCTTCCATGATCAAACGATTCACCCGGATCCTTTGATATTGCGCCAGGCCATCGGGATAGTCCTTGATCCCGGGCATCACACGCTCTTCCGTCGCCAAAGGCCCAAGTTTCGGGCGCTCAAGATTTTCAAGCGCGAGCCCGATGAACGACCGATAAAAATTCGGTTCATTCAGCAAGTCATCGAGGCCCTTTTCAATATCCTGGTCCGATTCAGGCAAGTACGCCAGCAAGGTCTTTGCAAAAGGCACTGAACTTACCGCCAAATAACCTCGAAGCTTTGCGCCGTTGACATCGCCCGGGGCAAATTTCGGGGGTGCAATTACCAAAAGATTCCCTAACTCACGCCACGGTTCAAGCGCGTTCGAAGACAAAACCTCAAGGGCCTCAGCAATTTCCCATTGCAGTGCCAATCCTGAGTTCACCGATATTCTGGCGCCCTTGATTTCCTGAAAAAGCCACTCAGCGAGCTTCAGATTATGAGGTCCTGCCGAGCCATCCGGCATTAAACTGAATGCAAATCCAATAACTAGCGCTCTTTGATCCATCTATCGCACTCTACTTCCAGTTTTCTGAGATCACGGAGAGGTACCCCGTTGCATAACAATGTCGCCCCACTCAACCTGTTGGCTTAGCGGAAACAATTCGTTCTTCAGGTCCGGGACCGAGTTCAGCGCTTGGAAAGCGTGAAAGTAACAGACTGAAAATGGTTGCGATAGTGAGCAGTCCAACGGCGCCCATCAAGGCGAAGTCATAATCCCCGTAGGTATCATAGATAAAACCAGCGATGGCTGGACTCAATCCCGCTCCGATGGTGAAGCCGCTATACAAAAAAGCATACAGGGTCGCGTAGTTACGCATACCAAAATACCTGGCGGTAAAGTAGCCAAGCAGGTCTACCTCAGCCCCCATAGCAAATCCCAGGGCAATAGCAGTGACAAATGCCAATTGTCCTCCGCCGAGCAGAAAGCTCAGGCAGCCAAGCGCCACCAGCGCGAAAATTGTAGCGGCCACCCAAGGGGCAAACAGGCGATCGATAGTAAAGCCAGTCACCAGTCTACCGCCCATCACTGCCGCACCAATCAGGGCCCCGTAGGAACCAGCCTGTGTTGCAGTAAAACCCATATCAAGCAGCAGAGGGATAAAGGACACCAACAAACCGCTCACCGCCAGAGCCACCAGAAAAAAGATTCCGGCAAGGAGCCAGAAATTTTTATCTGTCATTGCCGTCCGAACGTCTACCCCGGTCGCAGCAGCCTCTCCAGTTGTCCCTGATAGCTCAGTCACCGGCGGCGTATCGCGAATCCAGTACCAGACAATCGGAATCGCCAGCAGCACGATTCCACCCAGCACCTGGTATCCCGATCGCCAACCGTGATCTGCGACCCACGGTGTTAGAAACATTGGCAGCAAAACGCCGGCAACGCCGGTACTGGACAGAGAAATCCCCAGGGCCAAACCGCGATTTTGAACGAACCACGCCGTGACCGCCCGGGTAAAGGCGATAGGTGACGAGCCCACACCGACAATGGTGTAACCAACCACAATGACATAGTAGATTATCAACGAACCATTCATCTGCGACAGGGCGAAGACCCCCAGCGCATACAGCACCAATGATACAGTCGTAATCTTACGCAGCCCGATTCGATCGATGGCCCGACCTATCAGCGGTGCAAACACAGTGATCGCTATTACCGACAGGATCCCGGAGAATCCAATCTGGGCTCGTGTCCAGCCGAACTCTTGCTCCAGCGGCTTAATAAATACACCGGTGGAGTAATAGAGTAGCGACACCATCGACACACCGACCCCCAGAAACGATGCTGTTAGAACTCGCCAGCCGCGCCGAAACTCATGGGACATCGGAGGATTAGACATACTTGTCAGCCCTTAAGTGATCACCGAATTCTACACCATACTTTTTCGAATTATTGAAGCTAGAAAGGGTGGAATCGCCTATCGGCTCCTCGCCCACCAGGGTAAAGAGGCCGGAGTATAGTTCGAATTAGGCACGCCTCCACGTTACTTGCCAGGTATCTCCCAGCCTTAAAGCCGCGCATTTTTTAACCGTCGGATGCAAGCTAGGTTCAGGGCAATGAAGTTGAAGAAACTCGATACCTCTTCCAGTTCAACCCAATGGCTTTGTTTCTTATTGAGCTAAGGCTAAGGCTGATGTTGATTTGGGGATATAACAAGAACCATCCGAACTTCGGGTAACTACACTCCCCGGGTTTCGCCGCGCCCAAACAGCTGCTTCTTGATAAGTCTCAAATCGAAACTCTCTCGATTTATAACTTGGATCATATGCTCCAATCCCAAAGTGCTGCATGACCGCATCACCAACATCACACTTAAATTTGGCCGCCAGTTCACGGTCTTCCATTAGAGCAATAGCCAGCCTCAATAATGTTTGCTGTGGTCCGTTCGGACTATCTATTGCCGAATTAGAGGCTTCAAGTGCACCTGTGTATTCTGCCGGGTCAATGCCGCTATTCTTTGCATAGCTCATTGCGTACTCATTTCCCTGCCTGGCACCATCCAACTCTTCAAGAATAAACATGTATGCAAGTTCGCGGTTCGGTATTTTTTTTATTACAACTTCGGAGAATTTTTTTACAGCAGCCGCATACCCGTGGTTCGAAATGTATTTTTGGACATTTTTTGGCGTTGGTGCGGTGGTGCACTGACTAGTCATTCGTTGTTCTTTTGCTATGTCGGTTTGAGACACGCGACTCGTGGTTAGTTCTCTCGCTTTGTCGACGTTAAAACCATTTTCCCTGACAATGCTGGACCACCTGTAGCCCAGTTGGTTGTCCTCTGGAACCCACCAGCCCTCGGCGCACCTCAAGCCAATGTTGTATTGAGCGGAGGCATAACCCTGATCAGTTGCCAGACGAAACCACTTCACTGCTTCTTTATCATCTTCGGGAATCTCTTCGCCGTTACGATACATCACACCAAGGTTATATTGAGCAGCGGCATAACCCTGACTAGCAGCCAGCCGATACCACTTCAGAGTTTCTTGATGATCTTCGGGAACCCCAAGGCCATTGTCATACGCCACGCCAAGGTTATATTGGGCTTCGGCATGCCCCTGATCAGCCGCCAGCTGAAACCAATTCGTGGCTTCTTTATGGTCTTCGCGAACCCCTTCGCCGCTGGTGTACATCAGGCCAAGGTTATTTTGAGCATCTGCCAATCCCTGATTAGCAGCCTGCCGAAACAACTTCATAGCTTCGTTGCGGTCTTCGGGAACCCCTTCGCCACGGGTGTACATCAGGCCAAGGTTACTTTGAGCATCCGCTAATCCCTGATTAGCAGCCTGCCGAAACAACTTCACTGCTCGCTGATGATCCTGGGGGACCCCTTCGCCGTTGGCGTAGTTCACGCCAACGTTATTTTGACCTTCCGCATTATGCTGTTTCATTTCATTTCTCCAGATTTAAACTATTTAGCAACGACCCCATGCCCTAGATGTTTCTTGTGCTTTTATGTGAAGCCTGGCCAGCCAATGTGCCCAGGTTCTTTTCTAACCACTTGATTTTAGAAATTCGCATTGCTGTAGATTGGGCAGTCGGATCAACACAACCCGCGTCAAACTCTTCAATCCATTGAAAGTTCATGCCTCTTTCCCAGCAGAATTCCATTTCAGCAGTAGATTGTGTGCCGCTATAAGTAGAACAACCTGTGGTCAGTGCGATGAGTAAGAAAGCCAGGATAGTCTTGTACATGTTGTTTGCCCGTTTACATATTTGGTTTATGGGAGGAGATTGTAGGGACGTCTTGTAAACGGGGGTTGATGCCAATGTGCACTAATGTAACGGAACGTGACCGAGCATGGATGCGCTACTACCACCCGATCAGAAAGATAGTAACCAGTGCATTCTCACCGCTACGTTACCTAATCGCGTTGATATCCTTGACAATTTGGTCGAGCGATTCTTTATCCGCTTCATCAACGATGGGAATGCTGACTTCAATGCGGTCGATCAGCTTAGCGTAACGTTGCTCTATCGTCTTGGCGAGTTCGTCATAACGGGCAACGACGACAAATTCATCCAACACGTCATCGTCAATCATCATAGCCATTCGATCCCAGGCCTGACGTTTACTCGCTGCAGCAAGCTCAACGCAGAGGTCTTCCAGGCCATAAAGGTGGAATGCGCGCGCATATGCTGGTGTGGAACAGTAAAAGGCCAGCCGCTGCCTTGCGATCTCTCTTCGTTGTAATAACGTTTCTTCATCGCGCGCAGTAGCAATCAGTGGTTTCAAACATATCTCAAAGCCGGTTCGCCGCGCAGCTACGGCCGGGTTTACGACTTCCTCAATGTAACGGGGTGAGCAAACAGGATGCAGACGAAGGCCATCTGCGACTTCTGTCGCGACCCTGCACATGTAGGGATTGACGGCAGCGACATGAACCGGAATGTTCGGCTGGTCTATCGGTTCAGGTGTGAAAAGGGGTACGGACAAATTCAGTTGGTAATGATCTGACTCGAACTCAAGCTTCGACTGAGTCTGCCAACTGTGCCAGATGGCGCGCACCGCATTGACGTAATCACGCATCCAGGGCCCGGCAGCATGCCAGTCCATCCCGTATCGCCGCATAATGTGGCCGCGCACCTGGGAACCCAATCCCAGTTCGAACCGCCCATTGGATATTTTTTGTAACGTCCAGGCAGCCTGGGCGATCACAAAAGGGCTGCGTGCGAACGCTATAGCAACGGATGTGCCGATGTTCACTCGACGAGTGGCGAGTGCCGCCATCGTGAGGACCTGAAAAGGGTCATCCTTCGTTTCTTCCATCAGTAACGTCTGATACCCAAGAGACTCGGTGGTCGCTGCATCAATAGCGACTTCATTCAGGTTCAGACTGTCATCCGGCGATCTAAGACCAGGGTCCAGTTTACCGAGGGGCAATAACGTTTCAGCTTTCATGTTACGAAGCCTAGGCTGAGTTGATAGTGCTGTCCAACATTCCACCATTTACCTGACAAGTTGCCAGGCAAGCAACCTCTATGCATCTAGCGCGACTATCCATTTAGCCCGACCGGTTGGCGTCATCAATGCCGTTCATCTCCATGGAGATGAACGGCAACCCGAAAAACCAAATAGATCTTTAGAAAGTGCAATTTTTTATCAGGTGATCAAACCACGTCGCTGTCGGTTGATCCCAGCAACAATGCAGCAAGCGCTTCAGCTACCTTAATACCGTCGATTCCTGCAGATAGGATTCCACCTGCATAACCAGCACCTTCACCAGCAGGGTATAAGCCCTTCATGCTCAGGTTCTGGAAATCCGAACCACGTTTAATACAAATGGGCGAAGACGTTCGCGTCTCAACGCCTGTGAGTAATGCCTCAGGCATCGCAAAGCCTTTAATTTTTCGATCGAAAACCAGAATAGCCTCACGTATTGCGTCAATGGCGAATTCAGGCAGCGCCTCAGACAAATCGCCGAGTTTAATGCCCGGTTTGTATGAAGGTTGGGCTGATGCCAGAGCAGTGGAAGGCTCATCAGCAAGAAAATCTCCGACGAGTTGCGCTGGCGCGCTGTAATCGCTGCCTCCCAATTCGTAGGCGAGTTTTTCGAGCTTTCGTTGGAGATCGACCCCAGCCAGCACATGTCCCGGGTAATCGGTCTCGGGATTAATACCGACAACAATGGCCGAGTTTGCATTGCGCTCATTTCGCGAGTATTGCGACATACCATTCGTGACGACATGGCCCTCTTCAGAGGTCGCAGCAACAACTGTCCCACCCGGGCACATGCAGAAACTATAGACACTTCTACCATTGGCACAGTGGTGGACTAACTTATAATCCGCCGCCCCAAGCATCGCGTGACCAGCATTTTTACCGAACCGGGCGCTATCAATCACAGACTGAGGGTGTTCAATACGAAAACCAATTGAGAAGGGTTTGGGTTCAATGTACACACCCTGCTCCAGCAACATCGAAAAAGTATCACGCGCACTGTGCCCCATTGCCATCACTATGTGGCGGCTGTTCAAAATAGTCCCGTCGGCCAAGCAGACTCCTGTCACCTGCCTCAGGATATTTTCGTTTGCTCCTTCAGTGGTTAATGTATCGCGATGATTCGATTCGGAATCTACAAAGGGTTCATGGAGCAGGCGTACCACTTTCGCATCGAAGTGAATCTCACCACCGAGGCTGATTATTTCAGCACGCATCCGTTCAACCATCGTTACCAGCTTGAATGTACCGATGTGTGGCTTACTCAAAAAAAGGATCTCTGGTGGAGCGCCAGCTTTCACAAATTCATCAAGCACCTTACGGCCTAGATGTCGTTTATCTTTTACCTGGCTGTAAAGCTTCCCATCAGAGAATGTTCCAGCACCACCCTCACCGAATTGAACATTGGACTCAGTGTTTAATTGACCTTTACGCCAGAAGCCCCAGGTATCTTTTGTTCGTTGCCTTACATTGGACCCGCGCTCCAGAACGATAGGCCGCAGTCCCATCTGCGCCAACAACAGTGCTGATAATATGCCGCACGGTCCAAATCCAACAACAATAGGCCGTTGTTGCGCCTCGTTCGGAAATACGCTTTCAGCCATCGTCACAAATTGGTAGCGAGTATCAGGTGCAGACCTGCAGATTACGCTTTCCCTGCCCAACAAATCCTTTTCTAACTCGGCGCCAAGCTGAACATTAACCTGATAGATTAGCTGTATGTCAGCCTTGTTGCGTGCGTCATAGCTTCGTTTGAAAACGGTAAAGTGGACAACTTCTCGAGTACTAATTTCCAAGCGGCTGCAAATTGCATCCAGCAGCGACCCGTCTGCATGGTCTAGGGGCAATTTGATGTTGTCCAAACGAAGCATTTGATTCGAAGAAGGCCAGCCAGCCAGTATTTTAACACGGCCAGGAGGCATTCAGTCCGACTAATTCAGCCCCCGGTAGTGAGACAGTGAGACGACGCCGATAGTTAGACGTTATTTAGATATAGCCGGGTCATCAATTTGTCAAAAGTGTCACTCATAAATGAAACTGGTCTTTGGCAGGTGGATATCCTCAAACGAAAAGGCCAGCGGCGTGGCCCGATGCCCAAGCCCACTGGAAGTTGAAGCCCCCGAGATGTCCGCTTACGTCAAGGACTTCACCGATAAAAAACAGCCCCGGTTGGTTGCTGGTTTCCATCGTCCTGGAACTAATACCGTTGGTATCTACACCACCCAACGTCACCTCGGCAGTGCGATAGCCCTCTGTGGCGGACGGCTTCAATTGCCATCGGTTCAATTTGCTACCAATCTGACACAGTGCAGTATCGCTAAATTCAGCCAGGGCAAGGTGGTCTGATTCGGACCACCACAGTGATGCCAGTTCTTTCACCACCGATCGGGGCAACTTATGGGTTAATACGGTCCGGAGAAGACTTGCTCCGTGATTAGCCTTCATGTCGACAAGCCAATCTGCCGCCAGAGTCCCCGGTAACAGATCAACTTGAATTTCGTCACCTGGATGCCAATAATTGGAGATCTGCAACACCACTGGGCCGCTTATGCCACGGTGAGTAAACAGCATGTTTTCGGTAAAAGATTGGCCGTTGCAGCTAAGCTCAACTTCAAGAGAGGTCCCGGCTAACCGGTCGCAAGCAGCTTTAAGCGTATCGGTGAACATTAGGGGCACGAGACCTGCCGTTTTCGGCAAAACCTGCATGCCAAACTGTTCTGCAATTTCGTAACCGATACCACTGCCGCCCAACGTTGGAATAGACAGCGCACCCGTGGCAACGACAAGTGATCTGCAGGTCATTGAAACCGCCGTCGTGTCGCCCTGTTTTCGCGATTGGTCGAGTCGAAGCGAGAACCTGGCGTCGCCAACACCTGCTAACGCTTCTATTTCATCCACCTCTACGTGGGTTTCGGTGATCACACCCGAACGTTCGCATTCATCAACTAACATTCCCAGGATATCTTTCGCGGAACGAACGCAAAACAACTGACCGTGTTTTCGCTCCTCGTACTCTATATCGTGCTGTTCGACCATGGCGATAAAATCCCATGCCGTAAATCGACTTAAAGCTGCAATGCAGAAATGGGGGTTCGCTGACACATAGTTGCCGGGTTCAACATAGAGATTCGTGAAGTTGCATCGCCCGCCTCCGGACATCAGTATTTTCTTTCCAACCTTATTGGATTTCTCCAATAGCAACACACTTCGCCCGCGCTCTGCCGCAGTCATCGCACACAAAAATCCAGCAGCGCCAGCACCCAGGACGATCACGTCATAGTGGTTTGATTCGGTCAACATATGGAATCCTGCTTCGAAGTGACACACAATTGTTCCGCACTACACCCTCGTGAGAACTCGTATAACGTGATCGGTGTCAGTATCTCACACACGTATATCTCAAAAAGCCTCTGCCGCTATTGTTACACCCTTTTACCAAAGACTCGATCGATTACCATATACTCGACCGAGGGACGTCTATGAGCGGTGTACAGCAATAATTGTACCTATAGATGAAACCCTGGCAGAGAAACCAAACAACAAGTCATCGCCGGCGACTACGGCGTCTATATTTAGTGATGAAGTATCAGTTGGTCACGCAGAAAGATAACAACCACGGTAGTGTCTGGAGAACCGGGGGGCGGTTCAGAGCTTCATCGGTATCACTTCTTCAGCACCTCAGGCCATCTTCAGAGCAACAATCACTTTGCCGCCAGCGGCCCGCGATAATCGCTGCCAAGAAATTGCAGTTTGCAACTACTAGCCATTATGCAATTTATAAAGCATACCGAAATGCAACTCAGGGTGTTCCTCCGGGTCGCGCATGTTTAAGAAGATTTTCGAAAAATTCATATATTTATCTTCTATATCAATAACTTAAAAATATTTTCTGACCTGATACTGCAAGCTGGCACGACGATTGCATTCTCTAGTCTGCCCCGGAAAGGATCCCGATGCTTACTTTACAGAATGACTTTAGAGGAGAGACACGAATGGAACTGAAACTCGTAGCAAGCAACAACACAAATCTACTGCCGAAGACAGAAGCACCTACTCCTGTTATCGATATAGCTCGTGGTGTTTCCCACGACCTATGCAATGTACTTTGCTGGATGAATGGTTATCTGCAAGAACTCCGAGAGTATTGTGGACCAGAGGGCCTACCGTTGATTAAAGAAATCGTGCAAGCATCTTCTGAAATAGAGCAACTGACTAAGCAATTAAGCCAGGTCGGTCGCCCTCAGTTGGATGATCCAAAAAAGTCTATAAACATGGGAGAACTTCTCTTACAGCAAGCAGAATTCGTCGGTAATCTTTATCCCGACATTACGATCAACCTAAACATTGATACTGTTTCGACTGTAGTCGGTCACGAAGACAAGATGAAACGAGTGATGCAAAACTTGTTATTGAATGCTTGTGACGCGATGCAACAAAATGGGACTATCGAACTGGGGGCGAAAAAAATCGACGGAAGTACCGTCCATTGTTGGATTTCAGACGATGGTTACGGGATGTCTAAGACAATACAAGATAGAGCTTTCGACCGTTATTTCACCACCAAAGGTAACAAAGGCACGGGTATCGGGCTGGCAAACGTCAAGCAAATCGTAGAGGAGCACGATGGTAATGTATCGCTTACTTCTGTGGTCGACAAAGGCACTACTTTCGACCTGTACCTGCCGTTCAAAAACGCAAATGTTTCCTGTACAGCGTAGCAGCAAATTGAGGGAGCCGTGCCCCATTACCGGTGAGACTGTCCGGTGATGCATCACGATCCCAAAATCGATCTTCAAGAGTTAACACGCTTAACATTAAACATTAATCACGCTCAGTTACCCACAGGCATGGCGTGGTGACACAGACAGTACGCCAACGAGTTGTCTGCGGAGAGTGAATCCAGAAGGCAAAGGCGTGGTCTCTGGTCTGAACCGATCCCTGTAGCTGCCTTGGACTAGAGGTCAGGGACTAGTGGACAGGAACTAGAATTCAACTTGATAAGCGATGTAGCCCTCTGGCAAAGTCCTTCTTGGCAGTTACCCCCCATATTTTCCAGCACTTTTTCTTTAGACATCCCTGCTGACAATCGCGAGGCCAAACTAATTTGGCAGCTTCGAAACTTGAGGCAGGGCGCATATTATGAGTCCCTCCCATAGGGAAACTGTTAGGCAACTATATGGGAACTTATAAACAGTATTGGTAATCTAAGACCAGGAACGTAGCGCACGCCATTCGTCATCGGTACCGAGTGCCGCGCTATCCGCATCATAGCTGTATAGCCAGTGTTGCTGTGGTGAGAATCCACCTTCCAATCTCGCGCTGGTACTGCGGAATCGCGCGTTACGCGACTCAATCTGCTCTGGGGTATCGACGTGGTACCAGCCCTCTGCGCTTCTTGACTGCTGCACCAACAGGCTTGCTCGGTCATATCGTAGAGATTCATAGTGTTTAAGCGCGACAAGCGGAGAATCGCCGCGAAGTTCGAGGGTGCGCGCTAAGACCCAGGCATCTTCCAGTGATTGGACTGCACCCTGAGCGTGATAAGGCAACATGGCGTGCGCAGCATCGCCCATCAGCGCAACTCTGCCGTTTACCCAGGAATCAGGCGGTTCACGGTCGTGCAGGGCAGTGACAAAGATTGTCGGTGTCGCTTCAATAATTTGTTTCGGACGATCGTACCAGCCATCAAAAGCGGCGATCACCTCCTCCCGGGTCGCTGTTTGTGACCAGGATTCCCTGAGGGGATCATTCGTCCTTCCCAGCGCTAACCAGTTGAATTTTTTACCACCTGAAACGTAATAGTAAACAAAGGACAGGCGCGGTCCCATATCGACACAGGCTGACACCGGGATGTCCAGATGAGAGATAGCATCACTATCGATTACTCCTCGCCAACTGGCGTAGCCAGAATCCCTTGGACTGCCGGATTTAAATACCTGTTCACGCACAATCGAATGAATTCCATCGGCACCAATGATGACATCGCCTTCAATTCGATGGCCATCAGTTGTGGTTACCCAGGCGCTATGCTCATTCTGTTCTACAGATGCAACACGGGTACTCATGAGAAGCCTGGATGAATCAAGTGGGGCCGTCAGAAGGTTTATCAGGTCAGCGCGATGAGCATGGTAGTACGCGTGCCCATAGGTTGCCTTTACCATCGGCTGCAAAGGTGTTTTCAGGACGGTTTCGCCCGTATCCCAAACACTATATTTATGAAAGTCAGGTTCTGTGCAGAACTGTTTTAGTTGTTCTCCCAGACCAAGTTGCTCGAGCACTCGAACACCGTTAGGACTTAGTTGAATACCGGCACCTACCGTTGTCAGAGCAGGTGCCTGCTCTATCAATACGTAGTCAATCCCCAGTTGCGCCAGGGACAATGCCAGTGTAGATCCACCAATCCCGGCGCCAACTATAATAATTTTCATCCAATTGCCCGACCCTGATCACGAGGACGATACTATATTAGTAGGGTCGAGAGGATAGCAAGTCATGGAAGCTCAGACGATGAAGCAGTCGGTCAACACGCATACTTTCTGGCAGGCCTTCTACCCTCGACAACAGAATCGGTTATCTTCAGTAAAGCGGGCGACACTTCTTACCGTGCAAATTGAGGTTTGTTACAACGGGAATATAACGACTGCCTTAGTCTGTTAGCAGACAAAATCAAATATCATTCCCTGGCAAAACAGTATCGGCGGCAAAGAACTCAAAGGAGAATTATGAGCGCCTACCACCCCAACAATGAATCAAAAGTCAGTCGCCGCGCAAAAACCAGCCTTCGCACCAATGACACTTTACGCATAGGTTAAATTTGACGACTACATCAACGTATACAGCAAGAGCATTTATTTGGCTTTTTACACATATGCTATGATCAGGCCTAATAGAGAGCGAAGACACCTGCCACCACAGAGCGGTACCAGAATCCTCTGGACTCGTACGTCGAGCGACCAGCATGACGTAAATATGCTGCGGTTACTGATAAAATACCAAGTTTGAACCTCAGGTATTCGCTCAAATTTCGCTGGCTGACCTCAGCTTTATTGGATATTAAAGCGTAAGGGGAAGCAGATCCCTTCACTGACAACGCCCGAACATTGATCGAGCAGGGAAAAATTGATAATGGCCAACACACTTACTCTAGAGGCTTTGGCAGAACGTCTGGACCGACTGGAATCAAAAGAGGCGATTCGCGACATTGTTACCGCTTATGCCATTGCCTGCGATGAACACGACATGGATAGACTGATGAGTCTGTTCAGTAATGATGCCTGTTTTGACGCTCCCAATGGTTCAATGGTGGCAGACGGAAAGGAAGCAATACAAACGATGTTTGAACACACATTTAAGATTCGTGGTCCTGCTTATCATTGGACGCACGATACCACCGTCGTAATAGACTCCGAAGATCCTGACAAAGCGCAAGGATTGGTACTCAGTCACGCAGAAACGACACCCAATGGCGTTGTTTCAATTGCTGCTATGCGCTACGCCGATGATTATCGGCGAGAACCGGACGGTCAATGGCGTTTCTGTAAACGCGTTATTTCGTTCCTGTATTACGTTCCTGCCACTGAATACAGCCAGGGTCTAAATCAAGCCAACCGCGTGCTGATGGGCGATACCCGGTTTGAGGCAGATTACCCCGAGGCGCTCCCAGCGTGGCAGAGCTTCATCGATAATCACGGTCCTTTAGAGTTAGGATGAGTACTGTCGTGACTAATAACCCTCGCCACGAAGAAATGATGGACCTGGCAACCAGGGCTCTGGATCATTTTCAGAATCACACAACCGACATGGCGCCTGAGCCGATGCTAATGCCGGTCGAGGCTTATACCAACCAGGAGCGATACGCCGCTGAACGTGAACGTATCTTCAAAAACCTTCCACTCGCTTTAGCATTATCATTAGAACTTCCGGAAGCAGGCGATTATAAGGCGATGACAGTGATGGAAACGCCGATCATCCTCTGCAGAAATGATCAGGGACGCGTCAAATGTTTCCTGAATGCATGCCGGCATCGCGGTGCCCGCCTTTGTGAAGATGGACGCTCTTCCAGTCGGGTTTTTGCATGCCCGTATCACGCCTGGACCTATGACCGAGATGGCTCCCTCATAGGAAGATACGCTGAGGAAACATTTGGGGAATTAGATTATTCGCAGTACGGGTTGACAGAGTTACCGTGCGAAGAACGCAGTGGTCTAATCTGGGTCAGTTTGACGCCGCATGCACATTTCGACCTGGATGAGTGGCTTGGCGATTTCGCCGCAGAACTTGATACGCTAGCGCTCACTGACTGGCATCTGCACGAAAGTCGGGTACTGAAAAGTCCCGGCTGGAAAATCACGATGGATGGTTATCTTGAAGCCTATCACCACAACCTGGTTCACGGTAAGACCGTCGGGAAACACACCGTTGGGAACCTGCTGGTACTCGATACCTATGGACCGCACCAGCGATTAACGTTTGGTCGCAAGACATTAGGTGACCTGACTGTGCAGGAAAAATCAACGTGGAATCCCGAACAGCATATTCGCCTGATTCATTCCTGTTTCCCCAACCTGTCCATTTCCGGCATCCTCGGTGATCATTGCCTGGTTAGCCAGATATTTCCCGGCCCTGAGCCTGACAGCACGGAGACCGTCCAGTATATTCTGGCTGCTAGCCCCCCAGAAACGGAGGAACAGATTGACGCTACCGAAAACTTTAGCGCGATGGTCTTACAAGCGGTTAAGGATGAAGATTACCGCATAGGCTTTGGCATTCAGCAGTCGATCAACTCGGGCGCCAATCAATCATTTGTTTATGGCAGGAATGAACCTGCCGTGCAAAATTACCACGCATGGGTTGACCGGTTTATGACCCAGGATGCCTAGATTCAATTCGATAAAGTTGCCACACTAAGCTCCGCCCTGGCCTGCTTTCCTTACTTCGCCATTTGCAAGGCGAAAGTGGAAAGGTGCATAAGGCTTGGGCCCCACCCCCTCTTTTGACAAAATATTTTTTAACCGCTATTTTCACAACATATCTAGCGTTAGGTAACGACATGAAAATGAAATTTTCGCTTCATTACTGGTACATGCCATTTTTATTGTTTTTTCTACCGCAGAATTGCGTCGCGGCATCGGAGGAAAATACGGATAAATATATTGAAAAATATCCTTATGTTTATCACCTTGTGCAAAAAGAATTGTGGGACAAGACGCTGGAGGAGAACTCAACTTATTATCCTCCCACGTACAGTCAGGATAAGTTCACCCATGCCACCGCGAATCCGGATTTTCTGCTGACCATCGGCAACCATTTCTATACGCACGTCAAGGGTGAATGGCGTTGCCTGCGAATGTCGGTCGACTCCTTGTCAGCGACCGGCGTTAAAACCATATTTGAAGGAACCGCTCCTGTTGGCAATAAACAGGCTGATTTCGAAGGAACTGATAGCGAACTTTTCCCTCATATCTTAGGGGGTATTCATCCATCGGCCGTTTTGCAGGTTCATATGGTTTCTCGAGATAGTGAAGGACGTTTTTTGACGGTGTCTGACATTGTTGATACAGACAAGGTCGAACAGTAAACAGATTTAGTTAATAATTTTAAGTTTTGAGTAAACACTCGGAGTCTTTTATGAAGTTCTACCTCAGTCTGGTTTTGTTGATCACCTCTATCAGCACTGCGACGGTAAGTATTGCCGACACCACGCTCTACCATATTGTTAGTCAAGAAGAACTGCAGACGCTGACCCAGGATAATATCTATTCACCTCTTTCAATCGAGCTTGAAGGATACATCCATTTTTCTAAACTCGAACTGATCATGTCGTATGCCAACGACGCGTACATCGATAGGAAAGTGCTGTTCTTGCTACAGGTTACTTTTGATGATGACGATGAGGATCTAAGGTGGATCGGTGATAATCCTGATTACTACCGCGGCCTTGACCTGACTATGGTAGAACAGAAGGCCGAATTTACCCGCAATTAAGATGGCCTGTGGGTACTTCCTAAGGTTTTTCGGTAAACCTAAAAACTTCCAAGTTTGCTGCTGTCCGATTACCTAGAAAGGGTTTTCAGTGGGCAACCCCAGCAGGTGTCGACCAAGCTGTTCACTTACACGATCCTGATGTGCATTGATGTGTAAAGGCATCGCCTGTAAATCGCGAAAACGTCGCTCAAAAGCCGGACCTTCGCGCAGACCATTGCCGCCCATCACACGCAATAGCAAACGCATAGCGTCTTCGCATTGTTGCAGGGCATTCATCGATGCTGAAAGCTGTCGCAGATAGTCTGTTTCGTCAGGAATTTTCTGGATGTCGATACGCACATCCGTTTCTGCTAAAACTGCAAAGATTGTATCCCGGGCTGCATTTATCCTCGCCTGAGCCTGCCCCAGATTGACATGCACAGTTGGCCGTTCTGCCACTTTTACACCCATAATTGCTACCCGACCCTTGATTCCTTCAGTCACGTCATCAAGCGCTGCTTGAGTTAAACCAACAGCAATGGCACCCAACCACATATCTGACAGTCCAACCCAATCCTCCCGGTAACGGTGTGCAATCATCGGGCGACCCGGGTCCCTGAAAGGCACCCGATACATGAAAGGAAACTCAACTCGGCGCGAAGCAGGAATCCTGGCCCCTTCATAGAGGACAGTATCCGTTGCGCTGGCGCGCAGGCTCATCGCAAACCAATTACGATCAATGTCTACGCCTGACTGGCTTAAATTGACCATAGAGAAACTCGGTGCCTGGTCATCTTCGTGCATAAAAGCGACACCGGCCCATTCACCGTAGCGTGCACCGGATCCAAATGCAGCCTTACCCTGCAGTGAAATTTCTTGATTGGTCTGCGAACCTATCACTGCCGTGCTTGCCCCTGCGGGGAAACAAACCCACTCATGCTTGCTAACGATATCACCAAGGAAACCTGCGTGCTTTGGCCCAAGCAAACCGCAAAAAAAATGAAAGGTGCTCAGGTGATTCCAAAGGCACCAGGCCGTCGAGCTACACGCCGCTGCAATCGCCTCT
>Ga0209362_1000327_pt1 | contig 43162 bp, 42 predicted proteins | sample SaaInlV_165m_DNA_FD_184680 | JGI IMG/M metagenome (GOLD analysis project Ga0209362, IMG submission 184680) | Marine microbial communities from expanding oxygen minimum zones in the Saanich Inlet - Saanich Inlet SI037_S3LV_110m_DNA (SPAdes)... | ecosystem: Environmental > Aquatic > Marine >... | reverse complement strand
ATATTATGTGCTACATTAAGATTACTTTGAATATTGGTGATACCACTTCCATTTGGTGCAATAGTAACATTTCCATTGGACGCTGATGTAATACTTTGTCCATTAACATCCAGAGCACCTCCTAATTGTGGAGTAGTATCATCAACAACATCACTAATTTGATTAACCCACGATAATACACCACTTCCATCTGTTCGAAGAACTTGTCCTGTACCACCATCGCTAGTAGGTAAAGTCAATTCAACATTTGATGTCAAAGCAGGTGCTTTAAGACGTACAACATGTGATTTGTTAGTATCATACAAATCTATTATTCCACCGTTTGCGATAATATTATGTGCTACATTAAGATTACTTTGAATATTGGTGATACCACTTCCATTTGGTGCAATAGTAACATTTCCATTGGACGCTGATGTAATACTTTGTCCATTAACATCCAGGGCACCTCCTAGTTGTGGAGTAGTATCATCAACAACATCACTAATTTGATTAACCCAAGATAATATGCCACTTCCATCTGTTCTAAGAACTTGTCCGGAATTACCATCGCTAGTAGGTAAAGTTAATTCAACATTTGATGTTAAAGCGGGTGCTTTAAGACGAACAACGTGTGATTTATCAGTATCATAAATATCAATTCGTCCTTCCCGTGCTATAATATTACCGTTTACGTTAACATTTCCAACGATATCAAGTTCACTTTGAACACTTGTAATACCACTTCCATTTGGTGCGATAGTAACATTTCCATTGGACGTAGATGTAATACTTTCTCCATTAACATCTAGAGGTCCACCCAATTGTGGTGTAGTATCATCTAATAAAGAAGACATTCCACCGGTAGAACCACTCCAAAAAAGATTTCCACTACCATCAGTTCTAAGAGACTGATTTGCAGAACCAACACTATTTGGAAATGTTATTACTACATTACTTGTAAGATTGGCACTTTTTAATCTTAGATAATTTGAAACATCATTATCATATATATCAAAAAATCCACCCTTTACATTTAAATTTCCTTTAACAGACATATTACCATCAGTTGATGTTAATGATTCTCCGGTTGGTCCTGTTGAAATAACTTCAGATACTGCAAGATTTGATTTAACGGATAAATTTGCTTTAATAATAATTTCTCCTTTATCAAAACTAATAACTTCATCAAGATCATTTTCGTCATCACCAGTGGAACGTGATTTTATTTTAATTCCTAAACAACCGGTACCCTCTGCATTTGCATTACTTGCTTGCATTTTAGAAATAAGATTACCAGTACTTCCTTTAAAAAGAATTTCACTTCTTTGACTTCCTTTTTGAACATTAGGATCAGTACTTTTCATTATAATTGTTGGATTTGCTTGTTCAATTTCTATAGGTGCTGAAGGTGTATATGTTCCAATACCAATTCGAGGTTCTCCATTTGGATTATTTATATAAATACCTTCAAAAAAACCCTCCGGTTGTGACCAATTAATACCTGTATCTCCCATTAATTAGTATTGATAATTTAAATATACACAAAAATCTTATTAATAGCAAATTGTAAATAAAATTCAAATATAATACATAATAAAATTCAAAATAAAATTCAAAATAAAATTCAAAATAAAATTCAAAATTTACAAACAAAATTGAATTTTCGTAAAATATAAAGAATACTTGAATTCGTATGTCACCGTGTGTCAAAACAACACAAATCTTTGATGAAGCTATGAACCATTGTCGATGGAAAACAGTTATGAATGGTGTAATCAAAAATATTAATATTAAGGATTATAAAAATAAAAATTTTAACGAAATATTTACTGCCGTTTACAATGATACAATCAATATTAAAGGCATTGGAATGTTGGCAATATATGATATTGTTTCGGGTATATGTAATCACTATAAGATAAATATCGATAAAGTATTCATTGTTGGAAAGGGTCCAAGAAGGGCAATAAATCTTCTTAATATTGAACCAAAAACTTATAATGTAAGTGATAAAATAAACTTGAAATATGTTGAAATAAGTGATATTGTAAATGCCTTTAGAGTTAAAAATATCAATTTTGATGAATCTATTATTCATACAAAAAATGGTGATATGGTAGAAAGTTATATATGTAATTGGCAAAAACAAAAAAATAATTAGGTTAATATGTTAAAATATAATAAGCGTATAAATTAACTATGCCAGGTGGTTTAATACAATTAGTAGCAGTTGGAGCACAAGATACTCATATTACTGGAAATCCAAATATATCTTTTTTTAAATCCAAATATAAAAGACATACACGTTTTAGCAAAGAAACAATTGAAGAAGTAATAATAGGTCAAAAACCAGATTTTGGTAAAAAAATAACCTGTAATTTATCAGGTAAAGGTGATTTACTTAGTTATATTGTTTTAGAATTTGTATTGCCACAATTAACTGTATCGTCGGGACAAGTACGATGGATTAATGGTGTTGGATATAAATTGGTTAAATCGGTCGAATTTGAAGTTGGTGGTGTAACAATTGATAAACAATATGGAGAATGGTATCATTTATTCGATGAATTATCATTTACAGATAGTAAAAGTAATAACTATCAACAGATATTAGGAAGAAATGCCGCATATGATGCAAATACAGGATTAATCGCAAATACAGGAACAACTATCATAGCATTTCCTTTAAAGTTTTGGTTTTGTAATAATATTGGGTCGGCTTTTCCTATTGTTGCACTTAATCACAATGATATAAAACTTATTATTGAAATCGAAGAATTTTCTAAATTATATACTTTAAGTAACGCAAGTGCAACAGTTACAAATGCTAATTTAATATCAATGGATATACATTCTGATTATATATATCTGTCGCCAGAAGAGAGGTCGTCAATTGTTAATAGAGATAACAATTATATGATAACACAATTACAATATTCAGGAGAGCATCGTGCTCTTGCAGGACAATCAACGATTAATATTCCAATTAATTTTAGTCACCCAGTTAAAGAACTTATATGGATTATTCAAAGAACAGATGTTGCTACACATAGTAATAATTTTGGTGGTAATTTTTGGTTAAATTATTCAAGTTCTTCAGGAACATCAATGCTTAGTACTGCAAAATTAAGTGCAAATGGAGAAGATATGATGTATGATATGAAATCATATTATTTTACAAAATTAGTTCCATTTAAACATCATACACGAGTTCCAAGTAAACATATTTATGTTTACTCATTTGCATTATATCCTGAAAAATTCCAACCTAGTGGAACAATGAATTATAGTAGAGTAGTGAATCCACGATTACATATTAATTTTGTATCTGGAACACCAGAAGTAAATATAAGAATATATGCAATTAATTACAATTTTATTCAAATTAAAACTGGATCATTAGGAATTGCATATAGAAACTAAAAATAATATTATATTAAAATCATTTTATAAGTATTTTTTACATTGAAGTGCCATATGATATGCCATATTAATAGGTACTGCATTTCCAATTTGCATACACCGACTTGTATGAGAACCATAAAATTTAAAATTTTTATCAAATCCGGTTATAATCGCACCTTCTCTAACGGTAATTGATCTATGTTCAAACGGATGAATTTGAAAACTACTATGTCCTGGAACAAGCGTAGGAGCAGATTTATCCATACTTAATCGACTTGATGTTCCTCTAGAAAAATAACTTTCAGAACTCTTCATGTTGGAATGAATGTTTTTGAATTTTTCAATTGTTGAACTTTTATGTGTCATAGGTCTATTATCAATATCATTTACTGGGTTATTTACACCATTTATATCTAACATATCAAAAGCATCTCTAACTGTTGGTGGATTAATTAAAGTCGTAGGGGTAGGATATTCCCAATCAATATTAGTATCATTTCTAATCGCAACAATAAATAAACGTTTTCGTTCAGTTGCACAATTATATTGACTACATTTTAATACTTTTTTATACACTTTATAACCCAAATTTTCATATAAACTTTCAATATGTTCTACTACATTATACATATAACCTTCTAATGATTCTTCTAATTGTTTTCTTTCAAATGATATTGTACTCAAATCATTTTTAACATCATCTATTATTGATTGTGGTGTATCATCTTTTGTTAAAGCAATTAATTTTCCTCTTAATTTTTTATGATTCTCACAAATATCAGTTAATTTTATACACATATCTTTTATTGAATCATCTTTTTTTAGAATTTTCATTGATATTATACCCGGAACATTTTCAATTATACTTATTTTAGGTTTTAGTAATTCTACTAAACGTAATTGTTGCAAATAAAGATAATTCCTTGGATCATATGGATTACGAATACCCGCAAGTGAAAATCCTTTACAAACAATTCCTCCGAATAATACATCTAAATCATCATAACTAATATTTCTATTCTTAAGATATTCATCATCTATATTTTCAATATTATCCACTAAAATCTGATTATTATTTAAATCACTATTTATTTTAAGAGTTTCTATAGCATCTTCCCAAATATCATTAACAAATATTGATTTGAAACCAGCTTTTTTAAAACCAAAATGACTTCCACCACACCCAACAAATGTTTCGGCAATTTTTAAATCTTTCTTACACATAGTTTCAGTATTTTGGACAATTTTTGTTTTTTTTACCATATAATATTAAACTTAATTTAGATTTAAGTAAGTTTAATATTCAATAAAGTTTAAAACATTTATAAAGTTTAAAACATTTATAAAGTTTATAAAGTTTATAAATTATTTTATTTCCATTATAGGTGAGTATTCGCCCAAAAGTTCTCGTTCCCATGGATTTTTACTTTTATTATCGGTAAATTTGTATCTATATGACATTATTCGTACAAATTTAGGTTTATTATTTTCAAATGGATTCTTTTTAATAAATTTTAATACAGATTTTTCATTATTTATAATTCTTGAAATCATATTAACAATCCATTGATTTTGTGAAAAATTACCAAGTGCAGCAAACCACAATTGCCAATCAACTCTCGGCATATGTGGTGCTACTTGTCTAGGAGTTTGTGAAATATCACCTGGTTTATAATAAAATTCATATTCCAACCATTTTTCTCCATCGGAACTACCTTCTATAATAAGTTCTATTCTATCTTTCGTCATATGTGCAAATAATCCATATATATTCATTAATCGATATTTAGATAATATCCCAATTGTAGTTAATGTAATGTTATTTAATGGAACTTTAAAGAAACTTGTTAAATTAAACTGTCGAAGCAAATTAATAGCATTCATATAAATAAAACACAATGACAGAATACATACCACTATTTCTAATAATGGAAATTTTTCAACCGTAAATGGTATATAACTATCTGGTATCATTGGTATTAATAGTGTTATTGTTAAAATGTTAAATGTACCATAATTACCAGTCAATAATATCATAAATTGTAATGATAATTGTAATAATACAAAAAATACTCTTACATATGATGGTGTGAATATCAACATTGGTGATAATAATTCGATAAAAATTGCTGAAATACAAAATAATTCATTTATTCTAGGACCCAAGTTATGGAAAAATCTTGAGAATGGATTAGGAAGAGGTTGAGTCCAAAAATGATACGATAATGCTGAATAATTTCTCCAAACAGAATCGCCTATTAATTTTACTAAACCTGCTGAAAATATAAATCTAAAATAAAAGAACCACATCATAAATATCGTAAAATAATTAGGTAAATCAGTAACCGTATATAATATAGAAATAAAACTAGTTTCAATCAATAATGTATCCCATTGATATGATAAAAATTGTTGTCCAACTAACGAAAACGAATTGTATATTACTATAAACGTTATAATGGATATTAATTGCGTGTATCCACAAATCATTAGTATAGAAGATACAATATTTACTAATAAACATAATTTCATAAAACTATTTGATGCATTATACCAAAAAATAGTGGGAATATTTAATACTGCATCTGCAAATCGAGGAAAATTTTTAGATTTTTCCAAAAGATAATCTTTTATTGATAATATACCATTTTCACCAAATAAACCATCATATTGTAAATATAATGATAATGTTGCAAATAAATAATTAATACCTAGCATTCTTGAATATAATTCTCTAGAATTGATATAATCATTTGTTTCAAGAAACATTTAATTCTAATTTAATATAATACTCTCAAAATCTTTAAATTAAATACTTAAATGTAATAATAAAAAAACAAAAAAAAACAAAAAAAATAAAACAAAATTTAATAAAATTGAATTCGACTTACATATTTATAATAGTTTAATAAATGTCTCAAAAAACTAAATCACAAATTAATAATGATATAAAAAGAGCAATTATTGATACAATCGGTGGTATTTCAAATGATATTGGACTATCTGATAAAAAAAGAGATGAATATATAGAAAAATATACTAATGAAACATTCCGAGTTAAGATGGAAAAGAACGACAAGGATATAAAATTTGACAAGGATGTAAAACTTCCCAAAAATAGTAAAGTTGATAGTCCAAATCTATCAAAGAATAAAAAAACAAATTCTCTATCGAGAAAACAATATTTTGAAGTTTTAAATATGCTAAAAGAAAAAATTTCTAAAAATAATTCACATTTGTTGAAGATTGATATACATCGTATGGCGATTGAAATGTATGCTAAAAATAAACAAGAAATTACAAATACATTTCTGAATGGAGATATTGCTACTGAGTCAGAACAATACAATAAAGCAATCGAAGTCAATGTTGAAAAAGTCGAAAAAGTAGAAGTAAAAGAAGTAGAAGTAAAAGAAGTCGAAGAAGTCGAAGTCGAAAAAGTCGAAGTAAAAGAAGTCGAAAAAGTCGAAGTAAAAGAAGTCGAAGAAGTCGAAGTAAAAGTCGAAGAAGTCGAAGTAAAAGTCGAAAAAGTCGAAGTAAAAGTCGAAGAAGTCGAAAAAGTCGAAGTAGACGAAGACGTCGAAGTTGAAGAAGACATATTGGATGAAATTGACGAGGAAGACGAGGACGAGGAAAACGAGGAAGACGAGGACGAATATGATATAATCCAATATATGGGAAAAACTTTGTATGTTAATGAAGATGGAGAAGCATACAAAGATATTGGAAATGAACAATATACTAAAGTAGGTATGTGGGATTATGATTCCAACAAATTGGTAAAATCCTAAATAAATTAAATAAGATCGACTACAATCGGAAGATGATCACTACCATATACATAAACTGGACCAGATTGAATAACCTTTAATCCACGAACAAATATATAATCAACTCTTCTTCCTGACCAGACAGTAAATGGAATATTGGGTGTTGTATCAATAAAATTATTATTTTTTAATATAGTTGATGTTGTATAATCTATACTATCTTCTATATTATGATGTTTGGTATTTCTGTCTATCCAATTAATAATATCTTTATTATAATAATCAGGTAAAGCATTAAAATCACCGGCAATTATAACCGGTTCATTTTGATTATGTATCGTATTTACTACACTATCAACTTTATTAATTTGTTTAATTCGTACATTATTTTTGGGATCTCTTGCTTCAAGATGTATATTGAATGAATTGATTATATTAGGTGATTGTAACCACTTTCCATTTGTTTTATTAATCATTCTGGGTTCTCCTAATTTATTATTTCCTTTTGGTAAATATATACATTCTTTTTCATCAAATTTTTTTTTTGAAAATGTAATATTACCAATTTTTTCATTAGGATCTATACAAAAATAATAATGATTAAAATCTAATTCTTTTTTTATTCTTGTAATTAATTTTTTATTATTTGGAAACTCTTGCATAAATAATAAATCTGGATTTATCATTTTCATAGAAGATAAAATATCCTCAGTAACATCTTCATCAGTTATTCTATCTTTAAAAAAATGAACGTTATATGTACACACACGTAATGATTCCGAATCTTTATTTTTTAACCATTCATTATGTTTTTGATATTTAAGTATATCTATATTAAATAATTTAGCGAGTTCTTTTGCAGTAAACAATTTATCTTTAATATTCCACGCCGATGGTTTTAATTCAGTGTGGATCTTCATTTTATATTACTTTATATATATAGTTATTTATTTAAATAATATTTTATTATTTAATATTTTTATTAATATTAAATAATCTGAGATTAATCTAAGCATAAATTATTAATATTATATTTATAATACTTGTTGTAAAATGAGTTATCAAATGATGATTTGTATTTCTGTATAATTTTAATAAATAATTTGAAAACATCAATATTGTAATTAGAATTTGTAAATATATATTGGGTAAATAAAACATACAAAATATCTCCAATAGTATATTTGTTCCAATAACTAAACGATCTATAAGTTCATAATTTTTAATAGTCCAATGATTCAATATATATTGTATTGGATTATATAATCCAAATATTCGAGTAATATAAATCAAAATATTATTTTGCCAATTAAAATTAAAATTAAAAATGAAATGTAATGTGCAAAAAAAAAGAGAACTTTTTAAAAGTATAATATTTACCATTATATCATAAAAATTATATATTCTTATATTTTATATGAATAATAATAAGTATTTATTAATTAGTTTAATAATTCTAATCGGAATATTAATTTATAATATGAACAAAACTGATTTTACAAGTTCATCTAAAAAATCAATAATAATTTTAGTTCGTCAGGCATCAAGGTGGTCTACAGCCGCACAACAAGATAAAAGTCCCCTTGTTTCATTACTACACGCTAATTATGGGGCAGGATTTTTATGGGCATTAAAAGATATAGCAACTGATAAAGAGATTAATTCAGCAATACCTGAATTAGATATAAAAAAATTCACAAAAAAAATAGTTGATATTCAAGATATGTCTACTAAAAATGTAACAAATGTATGTCCTCAATTCGTTGGGGAAGGAATTGATTCGATGCTTTTAAAACTTGCATGAAATACAAATTAAAGTTTAATTTAACAAGTTTAATTTAACAAGTTTTAAATCCTATATTATTTTTTTTATACCTTTCTAATAAAATATTAATACTAGATGGCATTTTAAGACATAATTTTCTACCAGATTTTTCTTTCATAACATCTGGTCTAACAAAGAATATATTTTTATGAAAATCATTTATACGATTTTTAATAATTTTATTAAGTGTTTTATCTTGTTTGTCATTAGTATATTTTATTAAATCTTCACGATACCAATCTAATATATCATTTGTAACTGATATTACACGTTCCCATACACCTAATTTTATCAATGATTTCTTATTGTCATAAAAAATATGTGTTAAAAATGAAACATTCTTATTATTTGCATATGCAAAGTTTGTTATATACTTTTGTGTATTATCTTTTTTAATCTGTTTTTTAAATAATTTGTTTAAAGTCTTTTCTTTAAAAGTTTTATCAAAAAAGGGTAATATTATATTCGTTTTTATGTTAGCGATGTTAATATGTTCATATATAATATCATATGCGATTTGCATAAAATTTTTAATATCAAATTCTGATTTATTTATATTATTTTTTAATGCTAAATCAGAAATATATTCAGTTATTTTTTTTTCAAGAATTTCTTCGTCATTGTCGATATTTTTGTTATATATATTTATAATATCTCGTCGTGTACTTTTAATATATAGTACTTTAAAAAGTATATTTTTGTTATCACTAATATTTTTTTGATTTTTTGTTAAAATTTTTGTATCATAATATTTTCGTTCAGTATGTGCATATGAAAATGAATCTTGAACTGTATGTAATAACATACCCAACGGTATTAAACTTTCATTTTTTAATGATAAATAATATAATAGTGATAATCTTTTTAATATTTTTTTAAGTATTTGTTCCATTGTATAATCAGTAGAACTTGTCATCGAATGTCCTATAGACCATCGACCACGATGATTTTGATATAATCTTGTATTAAAGAATTTATTAGGAAATTTGATATATGCTAACATATATGTATTACAAAGTTCATAATATGGTTCAATAGATAATTTCCCATTTTTTCTTATAATTGTTTTTTTACCACACGCTAGATCCGGATATATCAAACCTTTTATTAAATTAGATTTTTCAAAAGATTTACCAGAAATATCATTCAATCTATCAATATAATCTGAATTATTATTTTCTAAAACATTATTTATTATTTCTTTATGAATATTTATAAGCATATTTAATATATATTATGATAAAAAATAAATCCAAATTATCAATTAAAATCATTAAATCTTCGACAAATTAATTCTGGTATAATATCTTTTATTAAATTATTCATTCCATTATCATTAAAAATAATATCTTTTTCATCGTCAGTTAAATTAATTTTGTTATCTCTTATTTTATTTTTAATTGAAATTATTTCTAAATCTTTAATATTTGATAATAGACTATCCATTTGAATATTTAATACTCGAAGTTTTTCTATAGTGTTTGTAGCAGACATATTGTCCATATTTTTTAAATTATTTGCTATAACATTTGTTGAAGATATATATTCATGTATAAAATTATTTATTATATTGAATTGATATCTACTTATTGGATTAGAATTTGTATTTGAATTGGTATTTGAATTTGTATTTGAATTGGTATTTGAATTGGTATTTGAATTGGTATTTGAATTGGTATTTGAATTTAAATTATCTTTCATAATATATAAAAAATAGAGAATTATTTTATAATAACAACGTATGAATTTTTTTACTGAGACAAGTTCAAAAATTCCATTAAATAAAATAGTTCATCATAAGGATATATGTAATCAATTATTAAATATGAATAATATAGAAAATTCGATTTTTTATGGACCATCAGGTTCTGGTAAAAAAACATTAATTTTATCATATTTAGCCCATCGATATGGTAAACAAGTATATAATACTTCATATATAACTAAAGATGTCGACGGTATTATAGAATTAATTGTATTACAAAGTCCAATTCATTGTGAAGTTGATATCAAAAAATATTCAAATCACGATAAAACAATTGTAATGGATATGTTAAAAGAAGAAGGTTCTACAAGAAATATTAAAGATAAATTGGAAAAAATAGTTATAATTAGGAACGCTGATTATTTATCATATACAGCACAATGTGCATTACGTCGTATAGTTGAAGTTCATTCAAGTAATTTAAAATTAATACTTATTTTACAAAAAATAAACAAAATTATCGACCCATTACTTAGTAGATTTATATTGTTTCGTGTTCCAGCACCATCTTATAGCGAAATACATAATATATTATGTGATATATCATATAATGAAGGTATATATGGTATGGATTTAAATAAAATTGCATTAAATAGCGATAGAAATATAAAAAATTCAATTGTAAAACTACAAATATGGTATGAAAGCAAAGGAGAAATAAATTATACGAATTATGATGATAAATTAGTAAATGATATATGTGATGATTTATTTTTAATAATAAAAAAAAAGGATATTTCGTATATTACAAATATAAAAAATTCTATATACAAAGCAATTATATCAGACGTACATACTACTACAATTATAAAAAAATCATTATTTATTATCTTAAATTATTGTAAAAAAAATAAAATTAACGATAGTATAAAATTAAAATTAGTATCAAATGCTTCAAATTATCAAATTAGAATGATAAATCACTGTAAGGATATAATGCATCTAGAAGCATTCTATTATTCAGTAATAAATATATTAATCAATATAAACTAAACAAATAAACAAAACCTAACTAAAATAAAATATGCGTTTATAATAAGCAAAATGCTTAATACCGATGTATGTGAAATAATATGTAACGAATTAGATACTAATTCGATTAAAAATTTAATAAATTTTAAAAATAATTTAGGTTTTGTTGCGTCACATATATATCATAAAAAGCAAAAAGCGTCATATAAAATTCAATTATGGTGGAAAATAATGTCATCAATATTAAAAACTTTTGGCAAAACAAAATGTTCACAATGTAAGAAAGTCATAATAGGCACTGCTTGGAAACATAGATTATGGAGTGCTCATCCAGATAGTGATGAATATATAATAGATGAAACTTGTTATTATTGTTGGAAAAAGAATGGATTTATTAAATATAATGAACCTCGCCAGACGTTTATATACAGAAAATTAGGTGATAAAAAACAATCTATCGCTGGATTTATGTGGATGGAAAATGACAATCCATTTAATAATTCATAATCGATTTATAATCGATTTATATCTTTGAATAATGGAATAATGACGGTTATTTTTAAAATTGATTCTATTTTTAAAATCATATTAAATGCAATCAACACAAAATATAATTGAGTTTGTTAAAAATCAACGATCCATATATAATTTTGCGACTTTTTCAAAAAGAAATGATATACTAATGGCAATAAAACATTATGTTTTATATGGACAAGTGATTGAAATTGTTCACGAAGAAGATATCACAGGTAGTCCCAGAAATGATTTTGATTATGATTATTATTTTATAAGATTAGATGATAAAAAAAATTTTCATAAACATAAAATAATGGAAATCAAAACATCATATATGAGTGGGTTGACTGGTCAACCGAAAGGAACACCGTCAAAGTTTGCTGACCAGATATATGAAGTACATTTTCACAATGATATTAATATTTATGAAGAAATTAATAATCTAATTTCAAAACAGACAATAGAAGAAGATATATATGTATATAGAGGTGCGGATATAGGAACATTTTATAACAAATTAAATATTATTGATAAAGAAAATGCTATAGATAATTTTATTAAATTTATAAATAAAAGTCTAATATAAATTTATTCTAAACATTACATAAAAACACAAATATTTTTATATAAATAATTCATCAATATAATTTACATAAATAATTCATCAATGTAATTTACATAAATAATTCATCAATGTAATTTACATAAATAATTCATCAATATAATTTTTATAAGAATCTGAATCCGAATCCGAATCAATATTCGAAGATACATTTTTTTTATTTTTTTGGTCTTTTTTATCTACTTCGCCAAATTTATTCATATATGATGCAACATAATCACACCACTCTTCAAGAGTATCCTGAATCTTCAAGTAATATAAACCAGTAAGAATTCTTGGAATATAATGGTTTTTAGATGTCATATTGTGATATTTTTTTATAAAATTAATTTTATCATCTGCATTTTCATTTAGGTATGCAAATATAATTTGAAGTATTTCGTGTTCAACTTCAATTTCATGAAATTCAGTACATTCTTTGTTCAAAGAATTAATATCTTTTATAAGATCACTTTTTAACGCCAATGATGACGGAACTGATACGGTAAAACCATCAGTTGAGTTGATTGTGTAATTTTCCATATTAAATTTAATATATAGATATTTTTAAGTAAATTCAATTTTAATAAATTTTAAATTTATAGTTTATAATATAATTTTATTTTAATCAATTGTCCATTTAAATGCCCTAGTTCAATAACCTATTTAAAAGTTATATAGTTTATTATTATTATTATTATATAATGTATGAATTGATTTATTTTTTAGATACTATTTTTTACCTTTGTAATTTAATATTTTGTTTCATATATGCCGTTAAGTTTAATAATTTTTTACTTATTTTCTTATCTGCCTTATCAGAATATAAACTCGGACTTATAGCTCATGAAGGATGTCATAAAGCTATATCGAAATGGTATGGGAAATTATATGACTTAGTGTTTTCATCTTCTGAAATGTGGATACAAAAACATAATAAAACTCATCATATTTATATTATTTCCTTTATTTAGATGGAATATATACGGAATTTTATTCTATTTATTTCACAATATCCTTGTTGGATTGTTATATGGCGTTATTTTTTCAGTTAGTCATGTCAATGAAAAAGCATTATTTAATCATAATGAAACAAATTTTGAAAAGATACAATTAAATGAAACAGCAGATTGGTCTCCAGGAAGTAAATTTTGGAATTATATTACAAACGGTCTGAATCATCAGGTAGTACATCATTTGAAATCAAATATATCTAGTTTTCACTACCCAGAAATATCTGCAAAAATATCTGAACAATATGGTGAAAATTATAAAACATTCAAAAATATTTTATATGCAATTAAATCTAATTATAATTACATGAAAAAATTAGGGAATTTTAAATGTACAACTGGTTAATAAATTATTGATTAAAATAAAATTTTATGTGTATCTATATACTACATATAAATTGCCATTTTAATTCAGTACATATATCCTTCCATATCTTGTCTTGTAAATGTAATTTTTCACGACTTTTTAACAATGGAAAACACATTAAAAAATCATCTAATTCAAGTAATTCGGCAAATTTATGTAATACATATGAATAAGATAAAAAGTTTTTTCTTCCTTTTGGACATACCTTTGCAAATGGACCTTGTATTTCTTTAAACATAACACGTAATTTTTCCTCTATATCTTTACTAATTATAGGCGGAGGTAAACCATTAATTATATTTATAATATAAGTTCTATGTTCATAATACTTATTTAATTTTAATTTTTTTAATATTTCTTTTAGTCGGATAGGTGTTAATTCAGATGTATCGTTTTTATTTTTTTTTATTTCTAAGGTAATCTTATTTATAACTTCGTGTGGTATTTCAGTACTTTCCTTTGCTTGAAATTGTGCCAACCATTCATTGAAATGATTTATTTTTTTGTATGCAAAATAACTTATTTCAATAGGTGGTTCTTTATATGATGGTTTATCACTATCTATTATAATATATTTCATTGAACCACAACTTGGACACGCAACATAACCTTCTGAATATACTATATTACACTCGACATCACATTTTTTACAATAATATGCATTTAAATTATCTTCTTCATCTTCATTAAAAGTAGCGTGATTTATATCAACTATATTCATATATTCTTTGAGAAGTTGAGCTCTTTGAAATTTATGTTGTGTTGTTATAAAATTTTTCATAGTTTGTGTTGTTGTACCATCATTTTCGTCTAATTTCGAATCATATATAATTTCATTAAGTGACGAAACTGGTTTATTATCAGATATATTTATATTAATTTCATCATCTTTGTAAATTATTTTATTTGCATTTACATTTGCATTTGCATTTACATTTGCATTTGCATTTACATTTGCATTTACATTTGCATTTATATTTGCATTTACATTTGCATCATTTGCATTTACATTATCATTGATTTTTGGTTTATTTTTTTCAAAAAAATCTGTAATAGATTTTGTGTTTAAAGAACTATGGATACAATTTTTATTGGATTTTGTTTTTGTTTTATTTATTTTAGGTTTAGATTTAATGTTATCAAAATATTTATAAAGAATATGTGATGTATTGATAAAATAGTTATCTTCTTCAGACCCACTCTCAATTTGTTTTATTTTATTTTTAATTTCTTTGATATCATCTTCAATATCTAATTTTTTTAAAATATCACACTTTTCAAGTTGTTCATTTGGTATAAAATCTTTTAATTTTTTATTTTTTATTTCGATTTCTTGTTTTAATTCTTTAATACTCTTTTTTTTATCATTAAATTTATTAATAATTTCTTGATGTTTTGCAGCAATTGTTAATGATGAATTATGACCGGGATTTGACATTCTTTAAATAGTAAAGATATACTTAAAGGAGTCAAACCTTTAAGTATTTTCTTTAAGTCCCTTCTACGATAAAATAAACGAATCAATAAAAATGTGTGTTAAATATTCATTATAATTTTAATTTTAAATAATAATATTAACATTAATATGAATAAAGGTTCGTCTAAAGCAACTTCACCCAGAATTAATTCGAATAATCCAAAACATCCAATTAATTCCAATAATCCAAATAATCCAAATAATCCAAATAATCCAAATAATCCCAATAATCCAATTAATTCCAATAATCCCAATAATCCAATTAATTCCAATAATCCAAATAATCCAAAAAAAGTTGCTACAGATAAAATTCATACAAATAACAATATTAATAAAATGATGTTTATATATAACGCTTTACAAGATGGATGGACCATAAGAAAGGTATCTGATGATAATTATGAATTCACAAAACCTAATATAAAAAAAAATGTTTCTCATACAAAATTATCATTAAAACAATTTATCAAGGGAAATTTAGTTGATGTAGGCGATGATATATGTTAGGAATTAAATTTGATATCCGTATCATTGATTAAATTATTTCCTAATAAGATATTAATATGGGTGGTGGTATTCTACAATTAGTTGCATATGGGGCACAAGATTTATATATTACTGGAAATCCCCAAATAACTTTTTTTAAACTAGTACATAGAAGACATACTAATTTTGCTATTGAATCTGTTGAACAACCATTTGATGGTGGGATAAATTTTGGAAAACGTGCTACATGTTCTATCGCTAAAAACGGCGATCTTATACATCGTGTATGGTTACGATGTACTCTTCCATCGATACCATCTTGTGCTACAAGTGCAACCCCAACAGATGATGAATTGAATAGTATGGCGTGGTGGATTTCAAATGTAGGTCATTCTCTTATTAAAAACGTCGAACTTGTTATAGGGGGTCAATTAGTAGATAAACAATATGGTGAGTGGTTACATATTACCAATGAACTTTCAAATAGTAGAGCAAATAAAGAATCATACAGTGAATTAATTGGTTCCATAGATGGGATTACAACTGCAATTAAGAACAGACCTATTCTCACGGATACATATATGAGTAATTATTCGGTCGACAATCTTGGTTATGGTATAGTAATAAACGGTAATAATAATACTTTAAAATTCACCGTTGATAGTGTTTCTAAAACTGCAACAATTACACCAGGTGTCTATACACTAAGTAGTTTAGCAACTGAAATTAAAACTCGAATGGATAATGCATCAAGTCTTACATTTACTGTAGGTTATGATACTACAAATACCAATAAATTAAAATTTGATAAATCTGGAACTACATTCACTATAAATGGTGAAGATGCTAGTTGTACAATAAGAGAAGTAATAGGTTTTAATGTAGCATCAATTTCTGCTGCAAATTCAGTAACTGCACCAAATGAAGTTAAGAAAACACCAATCGGTTCAACATCTAATGGTTTCAAGAGTATTCGTGATGATTTATCCAATGGTAAAAATGTCGTTGATTCAAGGGAAGTATATATACCATTACAATTTTGGTTCTGTAAGCATCCAGGATTATCATTACCATTAATAGCATTGCAATATCACGATGTTAAGATAGATGTTGAACTAAATAAAATAACAGATTTATATTATGGATATGACGGAACAGTTGATGGAAGTGGTATTGGTTCGCTAACAAATTGTTCATTGTGGGTAGATTATATATATCTCGATACTGATGAAAGAAGAAGATTTGCCCAATCAAAACACGAATATTTAATAGAACAATTACAATATAATGGTGAAGAGAAGATATCTATATCAAATCCATCAATCGACCTTAATTTGAATCATCCTATTAAGGAACTTATCTGGGTTGTTCAAAGAGATTCGTGGATCGGAAATACTACCGCGACTGGCACTGGTTCCACCACAAGGGGAAAAAGATGGGACAAACAATGGACTACATATGAAGAATATAATACATCCGTTTCTGGAGATGATAAACTCCCAATTGAATATAAATATAAGGGAGGTAAAAATCCAGTTTTGACATCAAAATTAATTTTAAATGGACACGACAGATTTTCAGAGCGTGATGGTATGTATTTTAATATGGTTCAACCATACTCACATCATACATCAGTACCATCAGATAAGGGAATAAATGTATATTCATTCGCACTTCAACCGGAAGAACATCAACCATCAGGAACATGTAATTTTAGTAAGATGGACAGTGCAACATTAAGAATGACATTAGTCAACAGTAATCCCGCAAAAGTCAGAGTATATGCACTTGGATATAATATACTAAGAGTAATGGGAGGTATGGGCGGTGTAACATATACTAATTAAATAAAACTAATTTTGTATACTTAAAATATACATATTTTGTTATATACAGTATTTATTTTGGTTTAAAGAAATAAATACTGTTAAATGTTTAAATTAAATTAATAGATTAATTTAATTCAATTCTTCAAAATTTTTTTCTTTGTCTAAAATATAAAAATGGGAGGAGGTTTAATGCAACTCGTAGCTTATGGCGCACAAGATATTTACCTTACCGGTAACCCACAAATCACCTTCTTTAAGGTAGTATACAGAAGACACACCAACTTCGCAATGGAAGCTATTCCACAAACATTCGACGGATCCGCCGATTACGGAAAGAGAGTATCATGCACTATTCCAAGAAATGGTGATCTCGTAGGAAGATGCTACCTTCGTGTTAAAATGGCTGCATTTGGTGCAGTTGATAGTGATGTTAGAAGACTTGTTAAGAACTGTGAACTTGAAATTGGAGGACAAAGAATCGACAAACAATACTACTTATGGCAAGCAGCATGGCAATCACTTACATACAGTCAATCACAAAAAGAAGCAATGTCAATTATGTCTGTATCCACAGCCGCTTTAGATTACTACTACTTACCACTTGACTTTTTCTTCTGCAGACACGCTGGACTTGCCCTTCCCCTTATTGCACTTCAATACCACGAAGTTAAAGTTATTGTTGAATTAGCTAGTGCAGTTACAGATCTCAAAATCAACAGTAATGTAGCTACTGTTGTTACTGGTGGTGCTATAAGTTCTTGCGAACTTCTTGTAGATTACTTCTACCTTGATACTGATGAAAGAAGAAGATTTGCCCAAGTATCTCACGAATATCTTATTGAACAAGTTCAACATACTGGTGTTGAAACAATGACAGCAGCTGGAAGCAATAATGTAACACTTAACTTTAACCACCCAGTTAAAGAACTTGTATGGTGTCTTGATGCTGCAGGAAATGGAAATGCAACTACTGCATCATACTTCAGTACAGCTAAACTTCAACTCAATGGACACGATAGATTCAGAGAATTAGATGGAGATTACTTTATGCACGTACAAGCATTCCAACATCATACTGGACCCGCAGGTTCAGCTCCAGGAACAGGAGTTGTACGTGCAGCAGGAGCAGGTAAAAGAACTAATGCAGATACTGGATACTATAGTTACTCATTCGCTATCAAACCAGAAGAACATCAACCATCTGGAACATGCAACTTCAGTAGAATCGATAACGCTACACTTCAACTTACTCATGCAGGTACAGCAACTGATCTCTGGGTATTCGCCCACGGATACAACGTACTCCGTGTAATGAGCGGTATGGGTGGTCTCGCATACAGCAACTAGATTGTTTGTAATTACTATTAAAATATTCACTATAACATAACTGAGTTATGTTAATTATTTGATTTTAAAAATAAATCTGTTTACAATAGTAAGCAAATTTTCTGTTTATTAAATATAATTATTATAAGGCATTTATCAAATTAAATTAATAGATTAATTTAATTCAATTCTTCAAAATTTTTTTCTTTGTCTAAAATATAAAAATGGGAGGAGGTTTAATGCAACTCGTAGCTTATGGAGCACAAGATATTTACCTTACCGGTAACCCACAAATCACCTTTTTCAAGGTTGTATACAGAAGACACACCAACTTCGCAATGGAAGCTATTCCACAAACATTCGACGGATCCGCCGGATATGGAAAGAGAGTATCATGCACTATTCCAAGAAATGGTGATCTCGTAGGAAGATGCTACCTTCGTGTTAAAGTAGGAACTGGATTTGCAGCAGTAGGAGCTGATGTAAGAAGACTTATTAAGAACTGTGAACTTGAAATTGGAGGACAAAGAATTGACAAACAATACTTCGAATGGCAAGCAGCATGGCAATCACTTACATACGGTCAAGCACAAAAAGATGCTATGCAAATAATGGCAGTAGGAACTGAAACCGATAATGAATATTATTATCTTCCATTAGATTTCTTCTTCTGTAGACACGCTGGACTTGCACTTCCACTTATTGCTCTTCAATACCACGAAGTCAAGGTCATAGTAGAACTTGCAGCTGCTGTTGCAAACCTCGAACATAATGGTGCAACCACAGCTATGGCAGAAGCTACAATTAGTTCTTGCGAACTTTTAGTAGATTACTTCTACCTTGACACTGATGAAAGAAGAAGATTCGCCCAAGTATCTCATGAATATCTTATTGAACAAGTACAACATACTGGAACAGAAACTGTTGTTGTAGGAAGCAACAATGTTACACTTAACTTTAACCACCCAGTTAAAGAACTCGTATGGATGTTAACTGGTGCCAATGCAACTGTATCACATATAACACTAGCTAAACTTCAACTCAATGGTCATGATAGATTCAGAGAATTAGATGGAGATTACTTCATGCATGTACAAAGATTCCAACATCATACTGGACCAGTTGGTTCAGGAAACGGAGCTGCAGCTAAACGTGCAGTATTAACTGGTACAAATGTTACACAAGATACAGGATATTACTGCTACTCATTCGCTATCCGTCCAGAAGAACATCAACCATCTGGAACATGTAACTTCAGTAGAATTGACAACGCTACACTTCAACTTACTGTTGCTGGTGCTGGTACAGCTAAAACACTCTGGGTATTCGCCCACGGATACAACGTACTCCGTGTAATGAGCGGTATGGGTGGTCTCGCATACAGCAACTAGATTGTTTGTAATAACTATAAAATATTCACTATAACATAAGTCAGTTATGTTAACTATTTGATTTTTAAAATAAATCTGTTTACAATAGTAAGCAAATTTTCTGTTTATTAAATATTAATCTAATTAATTTTAATGCTATTTTAATATTATAAGGCAATCATTATATTAATTTTTTTCTTTGTATAAACTATAAAAATGGGAGGAGGTTTAATGCAACTCGTAGCCTATGGTGCTCAAGATATATATCTTACTGGTAACCCACAAATCACCTTTTTCAAGGTTGTATATAGAAGACACACCAACTTCGCAATGGAAGCTATTCCACAATCATTCAGCGGTGAAGTTAACTATGGAAAGAAAGTATCATGCACAATTCCAAGAAACGGTGATCTTGTAGGAAGATGCTACCTTCGTCTTAAAATGGCTGCATTCACTGGAGGAGTTAATGGTGATGTAAGAAGAATCATAAAAAACTGTGAACTTGAAATAGGAGGACAAAGAATAGATAAACAATACTATGAATGGCAAGCTGCATGGCAATCACTTACATATAGTCAAGCCCAAAAAGATGCTATGTCAATTGTTTCGGTAGGAACTGGAACTGCTAATGATTATTATTATCTTCCACTTGATTTCTTTTTCTGCAGACACGCAGGTCTCGCTCTTCCACTTATTGCCCTTCAATACCATGAAGTTAAAATCACATTAGAACTTGCAGCTGGTGTTGGAAATCTTTCCAAAAATGGTGCTCTTCAAACTGCTGTAACTGATGGAGATATAAGTTCAGGAGAACTTCTTGTAGATTACTTCTACCTTGATACTGATGAAAGAAGAAGATTTGCTCAAGTATCCCACGAATATCTCATCGAACAAGTACAACATACAGGAACTGTATCACTTGCAGTTGGAACTTCAACAACTAAAAATGTAAAACTTAACTTCAATCATCCAGTTAAGGAACTTATATGGTCTATTGATGCAAAAACAGGAACTGATTTAGCATATGTAAATACTGCTAAACTCCAACTTAATGGACACGATAGATTCAAAGAACTTGATGGAGATTACTTCATGCATGTACAAAGATTACAACATCATACTGGACCTGTTGGAAGTATGAGTGGTGCAAGTGCAGCACGTGCTCGTACTTGTGGAGTACAAACATTAGGTGATACAGGATATTACTGCTATTCATTCGCTATCAGACCAGAAGAACATCAACCATCTGGAACTTGCAATTTCAGTAGAATTGATAACGCAACACTTCAATTAACATATACTGTTGCTGGTGCAGCACGTAATCTTTGGGTATTCGCCCACGGATACAACGTACTCCGTGTAATGAGCGGTATGGGTGGTCTTGCATACAGCAACTAGATTGTTTGTAATTACTACAAAATATATTCACTATAACATTATAAGTAATTGTGTTAACTATAAATTTTAAAATAAATCTGTTTACAAATAGTAAGCAAATTTTCTGTTTATTAAATTAAATTGGTAATATTATTAATAAGGTAATTGGAAAATATTTTCTTTGTATAAACTATAAAAATGGGAGGAGGTTTAATGCAACTCGTAGCTTATGGAGCTCAAGATATATATCTTACTGGTAACCCACAAATAACCTTTTTCAAGGTTGTATATAGAAGACACACCAACTTCGCAATGGAAGCCATTCCACAAACATTCAATGGTTCTGCTGATTTTGGAAAGAAAGTATCATGCACTATCCCAAGAAATGGTGATCTTGTAGGAAGATGCTACCTTCGTGTAAAATTATCAACAGCAATGACAGCAGCAAATAGTGATATGAGAAGACTTATCAAGAACTGCGAACTTGAAATCGGAGGACAAAGAATAGACAAACAATATTATGAATGGCAAGCAGCTTGGCAATCACTTACATATAGTCAATCACAAAAAGATTCCATGGGAGTAGTAGCTCAATCATCTGCCGCAGCAGATTACTTCTATCTTCCACTTGATTTCTTCTTCTGTAGACATGCGGGTCTTGCTCTTCCACTTATTGCTCTTCAATATCACGAAGTTAAGGTTGTTGTAGAATTAGCCGCATTAACTGGTGTAAAAAATAATTCAACTTTATCTAATGGAGCAGGTGGTGTAATGTCATCTTGTGAACTTCTCGTCGATTATTTCTATCTTGATACTGATGAAAGAAGAAGATTCGCTCAAGTATCTCACGAATATCTTATTGAACAAGTTCAACATACTGGAACAAACACACTTGTTTCTGGAAGCAACAATGTAAAACTTAACTTTAATCATCCAGTTAAAGAACTTGTATGGTTATTAACAGGTGCTGATGGAAGTGTATCATATGTTTCAGAAGCAAAACTTCAACTTAATGGACACGATAGATTCAAGGCACTTGATGGAGATTACTTTATGCATGTTCAAAGACTCCAACATCATACTGGACCAGTTGGAAGTATGGTTGGTTCAGGTGCTAAACGTGCACGTGAATGTGGAATAAATACATTAGCTGATACAGGATATTACTGCTATTCATTCGCTATTAGACCAGAAGAACATCAACCATCAGGAACTTGCAATTTCAGTAGAATTGATAATGCCACACTTCAAGTAACATGGGCTGGTAGTGGTACCGCTAAAACACTCTGGGTATTCGCCCACGGATACAACGTACTCCGTGTAATGAGTGGTATGGGTGGTCTTGCATACAGCAACTAGATTATTCGAATTTTAAAAATTAAAGTTTAAAGTTTATGTTTATGTTTATGTTTATATAAGGCATTAGAATTTTAATACAAAATTATATTTTTAATACAAAAATATAATTTATAAATCTAATTTTAAATATTTGGTAAAAACCTAAATTATTTTTAATTAATTTAATTAATTTAATTAATTTATCACAATACTTAAAAAAATAAACTTGGATTAAAACATCTATGAACAATGTTTTGACTTCGATTAATAGTCGTTTGTCAAATGCTAAGACATTGATTAGATACTTTCCAATAGTTCTAAAAGAAGCAATGGGTATTCATGTATTAGACATGAATAAAAAAAAATATATTGATTGTATATCTGCTGCAGGGTCTTTACCTTTTGGTCATAATCACTTTATTGCAAGTAATGCAATACAAGAATTTATTAATAGACAATTGCCAGTTCAAACTATGGATATTGCAACAGAAGTTCAATATGATTTTTTGAATACATTATATAAGTTTTTACCACACGAATTCTCAAGGGATGCAAAAATTCAAATGTGTTCGCCATCAGGAGGAGATGCAGTTGATGCTGCAATTAAATTAGCAAAAGTTGCTACTGGAAGAAGTCCAATAATTGCATTTTATGGTGGATATCATGGTCAAGGATATGCTTCATCAAGCATCAGTGGTAAATTACGAAGCAAATACACATACAGTGGAATGTCTGATGTGCATTTCTTACCATATCCTAATGCATATCGATGTCCTTTTCAGATAGGTGCAGAAGGACACAAAAACATAAGCGATTATATAGAATGTTTATTAAAAAATCCTCAATCTGGTATATCCAAACCAGCCGCAGTAATATTTGAAGCAGTTCAAGGAGAGGGTGGGGTTAATATAGCACCAAATGAATGGATACGCAATTTAAGAAAAGTAACAAAAGAATTAGATATTCCACTTATTGCGGATGAGGTACAAACAGGTTTTTGTCGTACAGGAAAAAAGTTTGCTTTTGAACACGCTGGTATAACACCAGATATTGTTTGTGTTGCAAAAGCAATCGGTGGATCAATGCCTTTAGCAGCAATTATTCATAACTCAAAGTTAGATAAATGGAATGAATATCAACACGCAGGAACATGGAGGGGAAATCAAATGGGATTTTTGCTTGGAATGAGAACTATGGAATATATGGAAAAAGAAAAATTATGGGAAAAATCACATACACTTGGAGACAAATTTATTGAAGATATGAAAACTATACAACACGATTATCCATTTATAGGAGATGTAAGAGGTAAAGGTTTGATATTTGCACTAGAGATGGTTAAACCCAACTCAAAAAAGGACAAAATAGGTTCTTTACCACCAAATATAAATATAGCTAAAAAATTTCAAGAAAAATGCTTGGATAATGGTCTTCTAATACTTAGAGGTGGTCCATATGGAAATGTTATACGAATAATCCCACCATTGACTATAACAAACGATGAAATAGACGAGGTTCTTCATATAATAAAAAAATCATTGAGAGAAATAGATTCAATTAAATGAATATCACACAAATAAAATTAATAAATACTTATAATATTTAATTTAATTATTATATATATAAATTTCTAAAAAAAATGAGAAATTTTATCTTTGTATAAACTATAAAAATGGGAGGAGGTTTAATGCAACTCGTAGCCTATGGTGCTCAAGATATATATCTTACTGGTAACCCACAAATTACTTTCTTTAAGGTAGTATATAGAAGACATACAAACTTCGCGATGGAAACTATTCCACAAACATTCAGTGGATCTGCTGACTTCAGCAAAAAAGTATCTTGCACTATTCCACGTAATGGTGATCTTGTAGGAAGATGTTATCTTCGTGTCAAACTTAGTACAACTGCTATATGGAGCAGAATTGATATGAGAAGACTTATTAAGAATTGTGAACTTGAAATTGGAGGACAAAGAATTGATAAGCAATATTATCAATGGCAAGCTTGTTGGCAACAATTATCATATGGACAATCTGCCAAAGAATCATTAAAGGTACTTACAGAAACTGCTGGACTTCAGTTTTCTAGTAATATTGAACAAAATACATCATCGGGTACTAATAGTAATCTTGCAGGTCTTTCAAGCAGTGTTACTAAAAATGATTATTACTATCTTCCACTTGACTTTTTCTTCTGTAGACATGCAGGTCTTGCTCTTCCACTTATCGCACTTCAATACCACGAAGTCAAAGTAACCGTTGAACTCGATAGTGCAGCAAATGTAAGACAAAATGCAGTAAGTCCATATATTGTATGGTCTAATACAACCGGTGGTGGAGCAGCATCAACATTAACACCATCTTCAGGAGGAGATAACTCTGGTTTATCCGCAATTAGAAATTTAACAACTGGAACTGGAGGCCATTGTTCCGGAAATATGGCTAACTCAAGTGTACAATCTGTAGCAACTAATTATATGACAGTAAGTGAAATATACACTGATGCCGCAATTGGTTCAGTCGAACTTCTTGTAGATTACTATTATCTCGATACTGATGAAAGAAGAAGATTCGCTCAAGTTTCTCACGAATATCTTATTGAACAAGTCCAACATACAGGAACAGTATCTCTTGCAGTAGGTTCAAGCGCAACAAAGAATGTCAAACTTAACTTCAACCATCCAGTTAAAGAACTTGTATGGAGAATTGAAGATGCATCTGATACAAACTTAGCATACGTAAATACCGCAAAACTCCAACTCAATGGACACGACAGATTCAGAGCACTTGATGGAGATTACTTCTTAAATGTTCAATCATTACAACATCATACTGGTGTTAGTGGTGTTCTTTTAGGTTCAGCCGCATCAAGAGCACGTGCTTGTGGTGATTACAATACTGGTGGTGGTGGTGTATACTCTTACTCATTCGCTATCAAACCAGAAGAACATCAACCATCTGGAACTTGCAATTTCAGTAGAATTGACAACGCTACACTTCAATTAACATACACTGTCGCTGGTTCAGCACGTAATCTTTGGGTATTCGCCCACGGATACAACGTACTCCGTGTAATGAGCGGTATGGGTGGTCTCGCATACAGCAACTAGAAAAACAAATAAACAAAAACAAATAAATAAAACAAATAAACAAAAACAAATAAACAAAACAAATAAACAAATAAACAAAAACAAATAAACAAGTAAACAAACAAGTTAAATAAATAATAAATAATTCACTATAAATTTTTTGAAAATTTAATACTATACATTAATGTATTAACTTTTTTATCTATGGCAATAATATAAAATGAAAGGAAAAAGTTTAGATATTCAAACAGGACTTCTTTTAGTTCTTATTGGTCTTGCAATTGTATACCTTATTTTAAATTCAAGGGAACAAGAAGAAAAACAACAAAAAGAAAAATTTCGTGCTAGACGATTAAAGAGAAATGAAAGATTCCACAATCCACAATCGGATTCAAAAATGGTTATGTTTTATGTAGATTGGTGTCCACATTGTCAAAAAGCAAAACCAATTTGGAAAAAACTTGGAGATAAACTCTCTAACAAACTCCCAAAACTTAAATTAGAAATGGTAAACGGCGAAGAAAATAGAAAGCTTGCTGAAAAATATGAAATTCAATACTTCCCAACAATTCTTTATATTAACGGAGATTCAGTCGTAGAATATGAAGGTGAAAGAGAATTAGAACCACTTACTAATTTTGCTGTATCACAATCCTAAATAAAACAAGTTTCGAATCAATAAATTTACTTTAATCAAAATACTTATAAAGTAACGTAAAGTGTAATATAATATTAAAGTAATATGTCTAGACCATCAACACCGATTGATACTGGTAATAGATATATTTTATGTAAAGTATTAAATGATGGAAATTATGTATGGGCAGTTACTATCCATACAGAACGTGAAACTCTAGAATATTATGCAAAACGCTATTTACACAATAGTAAATACGGTTATATGATATTAGAATTCCCTACTAAAATCGCAGAAAATATTATTTTTGATGATAGATTGTGTAATATCTTGAAATTTGAAAAACTGTTCGGAAAATGGAAATCTGAAAGTATTCAATAGTATAAGAATTTGATAAATCAATCACATTTTGAAGTTTCGTTTTTATGTCTAACCCTTTTAATAAGATGCCCCATTAACTTAATATCATCATACATTATAATGTGTGCAGCAATAAAATATAATATTGTTGCAAATGTCATACTTTCAATTGTTATTATATAATAATAATGATATAACCAATTGATTGTAAAACATATAACATATACGCAAAAACTTAATAATGCGGTTGTATTTAGTAATTTATCATTTTGTGTTATATATCTAAGTCCTAGATAACCATTAACAGAAAAGGATATTGTACTCAGAGCACCATATATAATTAACATTCGAACTATATTAGGTTGGGTGTAGTCATTTATAATATTTATTATTCCAAATATTGTAACAAAACCGTGATGAAGTTTTGTTGTCATAGGAAGTCCAGGAACCAATAATAAACTAATAAAATCTGTTAATGAATAAATAGTTCCCAAAATATGAAGACTTGCATTATTCCATTTGTTATACATAAATATATCTTTTAATATAAGAAGTGTTCCCGGTGTCATTAAAAATAAAGTATTGCTTTTTAACAAATTTTTTATGACATATCTTTTTTTGTATGTTGATAGTGATTTATATGGACCAATTTTATTCATAACAAATTCAACAGTTTTAAATACTGATGTAAAGTATCCGACATAAAAAATGATTACTATAAATAATGGTGGTAATGGAATTATATAGTCATTAAACATAATAAATTATTAATTTATACATTAATACTTTAAATAAGTAAACATACTATGAAAATCATAATATTTATAACTAATTATTAGGATTTATATTCAATATATCATTTATTTTATTCTGTAAATTATGATTTTGTTCAATCAAATTATTATAATTTAATTGCATATTTTGCAAAATATTGGAAAAATATTTATTGTTATTCAAATTGGAATTTGTATTATTCAAATTGTTATTCATTTCATTATTCATTTCATTATTCATTTCATTATTCATTTCATTATTCATTTCATTATTCATTTCATTATTCATTTTATTATTCGTTACAGTATTCATTTCATTATTCATTTCATTATTCATTTCATTATTCATTTCATTATTCGTTTCATTATTCGTTTCAGTATTCGTTTCAGTATTCGTTTCAGTATTCGTTTCAGTATTCGTTTTACCTTTTAAATTGATTTTTTGTGTATTACTTAGTGATATTTTATAATGTAATGAACATAAACCATTTTTATATGTAGATTTCTTGCAATTATTACCTTTTTGGGTTTTATTTTTACAATAATAACTAATCATTTTAGAATCGTTTTTTCCTACTGATACATAAAATATTTTTTTATCAATAGACTTTCTACAATATGGACATTGATAAGACCGTGAAACATCAATTGATTTCATCAAACAATCTTTATGAAATATATGATTACATTTCAAATTAATTGTATTTTCAGTTCCCATTATATCCATACATATCATACAATCATCTAAATTATCTAAATTATCTAAATTATCTAAATTATCTAAATTATCTAAATTATCTAAATTTTTTTCATTCTTGTTTTCAATATTAATATCCTCATTACAAGGCATTTATATCTTTATATATTCTAACTTTTATATATTAAAATAATTTAAATTTTTTCATAATCATCGGAATCATAATCGTGTTGGTCAACTACAACGATATCATCGTCTATATTTTCTTCTCTTTCTTTAGTTACTTCACTTACTTCACTTACTTCACTTGTTTGTGTTTCTTCAGTTTCTTCATCTAATTCTATATTTATTTCATTTTCGTCACTCACGTTATCAGTATCAATCGATTCTGATTCTGAATCTATTTTTTCGTCTAGTTCAATTATATCTGATTCATCGATTGAATAATTATCATTTTCATTATATAATTGATGTATTTTATCATTATATTTTTGTATATGATGTATACAATAAGAATCTAATTTTTTAATTGCGTCATTTGTTGCATTGGTAATATGTGAATGTTTATTAAGTCGCTCTTCATATTCATCAAAATATTTTAAATCACACTTATTAATACTGTCTCCATAAAAAATTTTTGAATATTTTGGATCACATTTAGGTACATTTAAATAATCCTCACATTCATAATCATTACCATAATTATTTTCATTACCATAATTATAATCATTACCATAATTATAATCATTACCATAATTATAATCATTACCATAATTATTTTCATTATCTTTTGAGGTCAAATTTCTAAGATTTTCATAATCATTTAATTTATATTCTTTTAATTCGCATTGTTGTGATTCATATTCTCTAGATTCATATATTTTTGAGTCATATATTTTTGAGTCATAATCTTCATTTAAAACTTCATCTTTATAAATTTTATCCAATTTATTGCTATTTAAACTTCTATTATTTGCATATTCATATATATTGTCATATTGTGTCGATTCATTAACCTTTGTAATATTTTCTGTAAGGTCTCTGAAATATGAACTATTTTTATAATGCCATACATTATTTACACATTTAAGATTATATTTACTAATAACATATGATGGTAATTCCAAATATATATTATATTTATCTATATTAACTCTAGTATATCTTATTTTGAAATATTTGCATATACCTCCTTGATAATTTAAAATTTGTGTAAGATATGGAAGTATATTATCAATATCATCTGTTTTAAACCATAAAAATCCTGGATATCCTTTTGAAACAGCTTCAGACATTGCTAAGGATACATTTATTTTGCAAAGTTGTTTTATTAATGATTTATTTTGATTTGCTTCAAGATTGTGACAAAATTTACCTCTGTTAAGTTTGCATGTAAGACCGAGACTTTTTAATTCTCTTAAGTCATTGTCAATTATTTTGTTTTCTGCAGGTTCATTTGAAATTTCTTCAAATGTATCCATTAAATTTTGCATTGTTTTACTGTTTTCTACATAATTCGTTACAACAGTTTCACATTTGTTATATTTAGTTTTACCAAAACTTTTAATCTTTTTAAATAATTTAGAAAGTACTTTTTTGGTTCTGTATAAATTAGATCTCTTTTTAACTTTTGAAATTTTCGAAACCTGATTCCTAAAACGACTGTTTTTAGCCATTTCTGTAATTTAAACTTAGATTTTAAATATAATTTAAACACATGGGTAATATATGTTTTTGCTATAAAAACTATTTAACTAAAGAAGAAATAGAAAAAGAAAAAGAACTTGATAATAGAGCATTTAAGGAAATTCTAAAGAAAATTTCCGAAAGAAATAATGATAATGATAATGATAATGATAATGACAATTCGTGTAGTAGCAATAGTAGCACACATGATATTTACGATAGTACAGAATCATTATGTGCGTGTTGTAATGACAAAATGACATCTACTATTGAGTTAGATGATTCAAATAATTCAATAGAACTTATACATCCATTACAATATAATTCATTATTTAATGAAAAATTAAATTCTATTGACGAAAATAATATAGATGAAAAACAAATTAAAAGATTAACAGAATCAAATATAACCCAATCTTCAAATGGAAGTAATTCGTATATATTTGCTAATTTCGATGATTATACATATGATATATCTATTGATATAAAAAAAAATAATTAAATATTATTCTACTTTATTTATTAGACTTTATTTATTAGACTTTATTTATTCTACTTTACTTTTTTAGGTTTTCCTAACTTGTTTCGTTCACTATAATTAATATCGATATCTAGTTCTTTGATAGCATTGGATATTCGATTTATATCAAGATATGGTAAAATTGGAGTACACTCCCATAACCATCTTTTACCAACATAATCTAGTTTAAAATTTATAGGAAACATATCAATAATAAGCGACAATTCCGTTGTTAATGTAGCAATTTCTTTAGGAAGTATATTGGAACTTCCTGGAGGTAAAACTGCTGTTAATTGAACAAGAGGTTTAATTGGTTTATCCTTACCAAAGTTTTCTGTCGATATTGTAGTCATTCCAAGATGTTCATCAAGCGTTGAAATAAGCGGTGAGTGAATATACTTATACATCCATAACCAAGAAGGACAATTTCCAGTATAATAACATAGGTTCCAAATTAAACCATCAATATAATTTTGACAAATTTCATTAATTGAACCAGTAAAATAACTATTAATCGATGCCATTCGGAAATTTGTGTAGTAATATCTATGTTTATATCCTGGTTCTGCAAATTTAACATTGTCAGGATATTTTCCACATACAATATTCATCGCTTCTATTTTTTGTTTTACAATATCTTCAGGTTTATCGGAAGCAGCCGATGGTTTGGACATATATTTTTTATTTCCATATATTTTAAGCAAATCTGTTTCTTCTCTTTTAGACAATTTTCTTATCAAAATACCCAGAGTAGTTTTAGATAATTTATATGGATATTTAAATTCACCTAAATTTCCAGAACTCCCAGCATCAATTACAATATTTTTTCTATTTTCTCTAAACATTTGATAGTATTCATTTAAGAGTATTTCAATTCCACCATTTGATATTTTAAGTGAGGGTATTCCAGGAAGGAAATCATTTCCTAATAGAAATGATAGAACAACAAAATCAATAATAACGTATTTTTCATCAAATACATTATCACCAATTCCAATAACAAATTCGTTACAAATCCTTTCTTTCAGAAGGTTAATATTAAGGTAATGATATGGACTATCATTACAAGGTATTTTATAAAATTGTTGTGTTTCTCGAATAAGAAACATATTTTTATTTTCAATTAAAAGAGTCAGCATAATCAAATCAGCATCTAGTCCATAAACACAATGATTTTTATCTTCATATGGTGCGTTTCTAATATACTCCATTATTTTATGTTCACCTTCACCTGGAACAGTTGAATCAGATAGAATAACATTTTTAGCACTAATATATTGTTTATGTTTTTTAAAATATTTGAGGAGTTCAGTATTTAATTTCAACATAAAATTTGTTCCAGGAGTAATTGCGTTAGAATCCCACGAATGAACTTCACTGACATCAAGCGAACGACGAATTTCATTTTCCATATTTTTAACTTTAATTGATTTAAATCGTCGAAGACGTTGTTGTGATATTTTTGCTAAAGGAGCAACACCATCAATTGCCATATATACTAAATCAGTTGGTTTTACAACATTTATTATTTTCATAGTATAATTACATATACGTTCAATCATTTCATTTTCATCTTTTGTTGGAGGACCAAAATCACTTGAATGACAACACGGATGAATAAGACAATTCATATCTAAATACAATGAATTCATCTTGATACTTTTATCAAAATAAATAATTTCATTATGTTTATCAGTAATCCATTTGAAGAACTTGGGAATACCCATATTATAAAGTTTAATATAGTATTACACAAATCTTTATACAATATCAATTTTAATTTTTTATTATATTTATCATATTATATTTATCATATTGTATTTATCATATTGTATTTATCATATTGTATTTATCATATTGTATTTATCATATTTATAAAATAAATATATTGATTATATATAAATGAAAAACGTCGAGAATGTAAAACGTTTAGAAACTAAATTACAAAAAACAAAAAGTAAAAAAAACGAAGCACGTAATTTAAGAGATAAAGCAGAAAGTATCCGTGTCGAAGCAGCAAAAAAACTTGAAATGTTACATCAAAATTTAAGAATGGCACGTGCGGCAAAATGTTTCAAACGTTCCTCGGTTAACAAAGGAAAAATTACTGAAGTTCTTAATTTATTAAGAAAAGGAAGACAATATAATAGAGAAGCAATATTTTTATTATATAAAATGCAAAACTTACGTTCAAAAAAAGTAGATAACAAAAAATAGATAACTAAATTTTTATAAGTATACAATAGATTATAATTATAATCTATAGTATTATTAACAATGAGTTGTAAATCCGGAAATGATGGTAATATTGTTTTTGGTGGTAAGATTTTATTAGCAAAAGAATATTTAAAAAAAACAGGTGAACCTACTATAAATCCAGTTGGATGGTGGGCATCAGAAAAATACGACGGATATCGCGCAATATGGAATGGTAATCATTTTGTATCGAGAAGTGGAAAAAAATTTAATGTTCCAGAATGGTTTTCTGCATTAATGCCTCCTGATGTTTCTTTAGATGGTGAATTTTGGATAGGAAGAGGTTGTTTTGAAGAATGTGGTATATTTAGAAGGAAACAACCAATTACAGAAGAATGGATTGGGAAAAAAGTTTTATATAAAGTATTTGATATACCTAACTCATCAAAAAATTTTGAAGAAAGACTCGATGATTTGAAAAGAATAATTTCTTCGCGATGTGATTGTATGGTAGAATTAGAACTTCCAGAAGGTATAGTTACAGTACGATGTCCATTAGAAATCACAAGACATGTTAAAATAGTAAATGAAGAACATCTAGACGAGATGTTTAAAGACGTTGTTTCAGAAGGGGGTGAAGGATTAATGATTAGACAACCTAGAAGTTTATATGAAGGAAAACGTTCAAAAACACTATTAAAAATGAAGGTAGCATTTGATACAGAATGTATAATTACAGGATATAATCCTGGAACTGGAAAATATGATGGTAAATTAGGATCATTTAAATGTCAAATAATCGAAGGAGCAGTAAGTGCTGGTAAACAATTTAATGTTTCGGGAATGAATGATGTAATACGTTCTAATTATCTTACTTCTCATCCAATAGGAACACGTATAACAATTGCATTTAATGATTATACTAAAGATGGTATTCCTAGATTTCCAAGATATTTAAGAAAGAGAGAAGATATATAAATTTATTTTTATAACTAATTTAACAATTTTAACTTTATAAGTGTACAATAGATTATAATTTATAATCTATTGTATTATTAACTATGAACTGTATATTAGGTAATAAAGGAAATATTTTATATAAAGGAAAATTATTACTCGCAAAAGAATATCTTAAAAAAACAGGTGAACCTACTATAAATCCAGTTGGATGGTGGGCATCAGAAAAATACGATGGTTATCGTGCATTATGGAATGGGAAAGATTTCCGTTCAAGAAATGGTAATAAATTTAATGTTCCAGAATGGTTTACCCAAATAATGCCACCAGATTATGCATTAGATGGAGAATTTTGGGTTGGAAGAGGTTGTTTTGATAAATGTGGTATTTTCAAAAAGAAATTACCTGAAACAGATGAATGGATTGATAAAAAAGTAATATATAAAGTATTTGATGTTCCAAGTTATAATAAACCATTTAAAGAAAGAATGAAAAAATTAAAAGATATTGTTAAAAATAGATGTAAATGTAAAAAAACATTTAAATTACCTAAAAAAGTATCTTCAATGAAATGTCCAATCGAAGTAACACAACAAACAAAAATTAAAAGTAAAGAACATTTGAATAATATGTTTAGCAATGTAATTAAAGGTGGAGGAGAAGGAATTATGTTAAGAAAACCACAAAGTATATATGAAGGTAAACGTTCATCAACCCTTCTTAAAATGAAAGTAGAATTTGATACAGAAGCAGAAATAATAGGGTATAAACTAGGTGTTGGAAAATATATTGGTATGTTGGGTTCGTTTAAATGTAAACTAATTTTAGGTAAAAATAAAGGAGTGACATTTAATGTATCTGGTATGAATGATGAAATAAGAACTAATTATAAAAAAACACATAAAATTGGAACAATTATAACAATTGCATTTAATGATTATACTAAAGATGGAGTACCCAGACATCCAAGATATTTAAGAAAAAAAGATGATTATAAATTGTAATTGAATTAACTATTCGATTTAATCTTTATATTAATCGGGGGAGGGCGATTTTTTCGATACAACATAATTGAATTGTCTATGTCCAATTGGTTAACTGGTTCTACATTACCATTAAGTGGTTCCACATTACCATTAAGTGGTTCCACACTATCTTTAAATTTAAATACTATATCAGATTTGATATTTTTTTCATAAGAATTGTTCTCTTTATTTTCTTGATTTTCTTGATTTTCTTTATTTTCTTTATTTTCTTTATTTTCTTCAGTAATTGGATTAACTTTATTATTTTTGTAACGCTTTCTTTTTTTACAATATTTATTGATTATATCACACCATTGTAAAATAAAATACATTTATAATTAAATCTTATAAAGATATATTTAAGTTAAAATAAACATTAATTTACATAAATTAATGTTTTAATATAAATTCTAAACATAACAAGAATATTCTAGTTATATTGTTTATTTTTTAGGTGAAGGGCATCTTCTTCTTGGGGATGATGGTCTTCTTGGGGATGATGGTCTTCTTGGAGGACATCTTTTTCTTCTTGGGGATGATGGTCTTGGAGGACATCTTCTTTTTGGAGATACTGCTCTTCTTGAAGGGCATCTTCTTTTTGGAGATACTGCACGTCTACGTACAACACAATAACCTCCTTTTTGTGGTTTTTTTCCTTTACCACTGCATCTTTTTCTTGGGCAAGATGGCGATATTGGTCTAGGACCTCGTGGAGCACCAATTAATTTTCTTACAACTGCACCCATTGTTTTTCTTGGTTTTCTTTTACCTGAGGATGGTCTTCCTCCTTTACTTCTTAATCCTAACACTCTTTCTACTCCTTTTACTGCACGTCTTGCACCTTGTCTTACTCCTTTTACTACACGTTTTGCACCTTGTCTTACTCCTTTTACTACACGTTTTGCACCTTGTCTTACTCCTTTTCTTACGCGTCTTACAACTTTAGGTGCTTTTACACCACCGGTTTGTGCCATTTTTGAACCACCTCTTTGTTCGTTAAGAAAACCATTTAATGTTTTTCTTCCTTCTGAACTGTATAAAGATACTTTTCTATTTGTTGCTGGGCTATAAATATAATCAAACGCGTTTACCATTTATAATATTATATAAGAAAAAAACGCAATCAAATAAATCAAACAAATCAAATAAATTTAAATTAATAAATATCACCCCATTCAATTAATGAGTTATATAATACATTTCTATATGTTGAATCATAATTTAAATTAGATTTATATAAATTTTCTTTCATTGCTATTGAAGAAACTATACATGCCATTATTTCATTTGGATGATATTTTTGTTCAACACCATCCAACATATTATTATACCATTGAATATTTCGCATAGCATCCATTTTAATAAAATGTAATCGATTATCTTTCAATAATATTTTCATTCCAATTGGAAAAATATTACCATCTTTGACAATAATTGTTGAAATAAAAAATGTATTTTTATTCATTTTATATCCCCACATATCAACACCATCTGGATTTAAAACTCCCTTATTAATTAAAATTGAAGGTATCCCTTGTATATATTTTATATTATCATAACCTACAATATTTTGCATTCTATAAAAATTCCATTTATTATAAAGACCTTCGACATTACCAATATTCATCCTTTGAAATACGTGTGTAATTTCATGTATTAATGTTTTAATAAGAGTATATGATGTATCATTTTTAAGATTAATAGGACGTAAAATTATAGCGTCATTTAAAGTATATGGATATCCCCAATCTGTATCACCATCTAATATTGCTAATTTCCATTCTAATTGTTGAAGTTGCTTAAAATCTTTTAATAAATCAGATGCTTTATTAACTGCTTTTTTCAAGAAATAAATCTCATTGTCAGTAAAATTACGAAATGAATTTATAACTTTATTATAATAATCATTTACATTCGCATTATTTATTCCACTTCTAACTTCCAATTCTACTAAATTCATCATATTTGCATTTTTTTCAATAACATCTGAAAAAAAATATTTACAATCATTTTTATTTAAAAAAGAAATTTTATTACCAATATTTAGTAATACCATTAATTTAATTAAATATTTTTATATTAGTTAATTCTTTAATCATCGATTTCAAATAGACTTTCATCAATATTATTAAAGTCAACATCTGTGATATATGTATGAGTATCATTAAATTTACGATTCTTAAATTCATCAAAGATGTCCATAAAATTAAATGTATGACATTCAATATGCTCACTCTTCATATCAATTACACCCTTTACGTTTGCGTATCTATCCCACCCATTACTTCCACCATCAGGACGCCAGAACATCTTACCAAGTGACGAATCGTATGATGCTACAATAATATGACCCATACCGTGATATGTGTATGCAATATCAGTGAAAGTTGTCTGTCCCTTGGATTTATAAAATTTGTAAATCTTTTTAATTTTATCAAGAGAATGAAATATCAATGTACCACAAGTATCATCTTTATTTACATCGTAGTAAGTCTCGCGTGTATTTCCAATCATTTTATACATAAATTTAATAGAGTTACTCCAATTTGCTTCATTGGCAAAATCTTCAATCAACTTAATTTCATCCGAATTTACATTGGAAATACCACTCACAAAATTATGTTCATCATCTTTACCGGTATAATAAAATGGATGTACAGTTGCATCATAACCATTCACACCAAATTTACAATCACTCAACTTATTGTACAAGTATTGTGCATTAGAGTATTGAGCAGTGTCTGTAAACATCATTTTATTTGTTTATAAATAAATAAAATCAATTTTTTAAAAATATAAATTAATTTAATATTTGGAAATATAAATTTTTGTAATTTAAATGTTTTAAATGTGTATCTAAAATCTATGGATAATATAATGCTACATCATCTGAATAAGGGAGCGTCTGCATTGTATTCATCAATACCTACACTTACAGGATTATGGGAAACTGGAATTGATACAAAAATTCTATCCAGTTCTGAAATACTCCATATAGGAAATATGTTAAATGGAATGTTCGGCGATGACGTATCATCTAAGATTAAGATTGAATTTCCAAGATTGGTTGTAGTAGGAACACAAAGTAGTGGAAAGAGTTCATTATTAAATGGTATATTAAAAATGGATTTACTTCCAATGGGTTCTTCTATGGTAACACGTTGTCCTACACAACTTCAACTAATGCCTATTAATGATTCAAATAATAGAGCAGAATTTGGAATTTATGACAATGGTCAATGGGTTGCAGAGAAAACAATACAATTATCTATGCCTCGACCTAAATATTCTGAAATAAATGAATTTCATTCTGAAATGGAATTACAGACTAATAGACGAGCAGGAAATGGAAAAAATATAAGTATGAAAAGTATTCTTGTAAGAGTATATGGAAAAGATATTCCAAATTTAAGTTTAATTGATTTACCAGGACTTACTATGACTGCATTGACAGATAGAGGACAACCAAAAGATATAAAAGACCAAATACGACAAATGATTGGAAATTTTATATCACAGGAAAAAACAATAATACTTGCTGTTATGCCTGCAAGAGTTGATCTTGAAGCGGATCCTGCCCTCGAACTTATAAAAGAACATGACCCAAAAGGTGAAAGAACTATTGGTGTCCTTACAAAGATTGATTTAATGGACAATGGAACCGATGTAACTAACTATCTTGTCGGTGAAATACCCAATGATTTATATCTTAAATATGGATATTTTGCAATTAAAAATCGTTCTAATAGAGATATGGAAACAATGTCATCAATTGATGGAATACAAGCAGAAAAGCAGTTTTTTATAACACATCCTATTTATGGTTCACGTAATATAGGTGAAAAACTTGGAACAGATAAATTGTCTGATACTTTAAGTAAAATACTTATTCAAAATATAAAACGTTCAATACCATCAATAATGTTGGAAATTAACAAATTAGATTCGGAGTTAGATGTTTTAATTGAGAATTTGGGTCCACCTTTACCAACTGAAGAAGATGCCAAGATGTCATTCCTTCATATAATATTGGCCGAATTTTGTAGAGAATTCACATCAATACTTGATGAACGTTCTGCATCTCATAATATTGGGAGAACAATTAAAGATGTTTTAATCGATTATAGACAAAAAATAGATACTATTGATCCATTTACAAAAGAAGAATTCAGTGATAATTACATTACAAATTGTATTAAAAACAGCGAAGGAAATCATATGTCATTTCCAATTCCCTCAATTGAAGTTTTTGAACATTGTATAAGAGAACCCACAAAAAGACCAATTAATGTATTGATTGAACCATCAATGGAATGTTTAAGTGGAGTATGTGAGCAATTTAGTTGTATGTTGGATATATTATTAGCGAAAGAACATATTGCACGATTCCCAAATCTTGTTAGAAGAATTAAAAATGAAATCTTTTCGGCAGTAATGCGTAATAATAGAGATAATACATCAAACAAAATTATTGATATAATCGATATGGAATCCAATTATATATGGACTGACCAAAAGAAATTTAATGAACAATTATCTACTATATTCAATCAAAAAGGAATTCTAGACCCATCAAATATGAGAAAACTGTTATCAATGTATTTTTCAACAATCAAGGATAGTATGAAAAATAACATTCCTAAAATAATTATGTTATTTTTAGTAAAGAAAACAAAAGATAGTGTCGCGAATATATTATTTGATAATTTTACTAAACCACCTCTTGGAAATCTTTTAGACGAACCTAATGGTATAGGAGAAAAACGAAAGATATATCAAGACCAGAAAATAAAAGTAGTTGCAATAAAAAGAGCACTTGAATCAATTCAATAAAATATCAAAATTAACTAAAACAACTTAAAACAACTTAAAATTAACTAAAAACAACTAAAATATACCAAAAAAAAATATTTTTCCAGTCTCAAGACTTTTTCATTTTCACCAAAACTAAAACTATAAATGGTTTCAGTTTTTTTATAAAAAATAACAATTAATTCTCAGTAAGGTCGAATTTCAAAAACGTCGTTTTTTCAAAAATTTTGAAAATGTCAAAAAAAAATTCGACCTAAAATTCGACCTTTTATGGTTTGCGACCCCAAAAAATAATATCAGATACATTACCATTTCCAGTCTTAAAATAATGTCAAAAAAACACCATGAATTCTCAGTCTCAGGGATTTTCAAAAAAGCGTGTTTTCAACGAAATAAACTAAAGCCATGTGGAAAAACTTTTCTCAGGGACTTCTCAAAAAACTATTTCCTCCCCCCCCGCGAAATGATTGTGTTATAAATTACTGATTTTTTACTGAAAAATTACTGAAAAATTACTGATTTTTGTAAGACTGAAACAAACCATATTTTTAAAAACATATAAAAATATTTCGCACTGGGTCAGTGCGAATCAGTAAAAAATCAGTAAAAAATCAGTAAAAAATCAGTAAAAAATCAGGTATTTGCAAAAAGTTTAAAGACTGAGATTATTATATTGGTATATTATATGGTATTATATAGGTGTTATTTTTGTAATTTTATAACAAAAAATAAACCAGATTTTAAACGGCACCAAAACCGTAAATTTTCGTGTAAAGAAAACGAAAATCACATTGATTTAGTATATGATACTGAAGAAGAAAACACAATAACACAAAATAACACAAAAATAACACAAAATAACACAAAAATAACACAAAATAACACAATTTTAGAGACAAATTTAGATGAAAAAAGATCGAATTTTTCATCGGAATTTCAAAATATTGACCAAAATGATGAATTTCAAAAAACAAATATAAATAAAAAACAAATCGAATTATGTAGTTGCGAATGGTGTGGTAAAAAATTTAAGAGATATTTTAGCAGAGATCGCCATTATAATATCTGCAAAAAGAAGAAAGTATCCGAAAATCTAATATTATTGGATATGAAATATAATGAATTAAAGTCCAGATTAGAAAATATTGAGAATACAAATATATTAGATACTTCGAATACAAATATATTAGATACTTCGAAAATAACAAACAATACAATAAATAATATGAATACAACAAACAATACAACTACAACTACAAATAATACAACCAACTCAAATATAAATATTCAAATAAATAATTTCGGTAATGAAAATTTAAACTATATTACAGAAGCGATGGTAAGAAAATTATTAAAGGGACAATTATCGCAAGTCATACCTCAAATAATTAAAAATATATACTGTAATCCTGAACATATGGAAAATATGAATGTCTATATACAGAATAAAAAAGAACCATTTATAATGATTAAAAGTAAAAACGGATGGATATTAGATAACAAAAAAGATGTTATGTTTACAATAATGGAAAATGGAAGATATATGTTTGATGATAGAACCCACGGTACAGAAATGTCAAATAAAGAACAAACAAGAATGGAAAAAGTAAATTGTCTAACTAATGGAGAAATAGATATGAATAATGTTAATATAGGATTAATTAATAATAAACAACATTTACAAAAAACAAAAATTATTTAATAAATTAAAATTTATTTTATTACCATTTTAATAATAACTGGTTATTCGATGATTTGAAATATTTTTTAATCAAATCATCATATTTGTATTTTATTTCATTAATATTTGGAATTGTTCTCATTTTAGAATATAAATCAGCTTTTTGAAAAGCTTTTAATAACGGGAGCATTTTCCAATCTTTGATATTTGCTAAATTTGTATATCCTCGTTCTAAATTTCTAGGTGTATGCCAGGAATAAAAAGAATGATATCGTAATATATATATTGCTTCGAGTGGAAATCCAAAACCATTTCTTTCTGTAAAAGAAGCAATATATTCATCATGACTCCAATTAAATATTACTTTATTAAAACCACAATTTTCAGTATAAATATTCATATTTCCATTAATACTATCATTATTATTATGATACATTGATTCAAACATTATATAACTTTCTGATAATTCTATACCAACTGGAAATGTATCACCTACAACTGCCCATTGTGGTAAAGAACCCCATTCCCTTAATAACATAACTTTACCTAAATCGTGTATAAAACCTATTAATGGAAACCAACTCCAATCTTCAATGTGTTTATAGTAATTATTTAAAGTAGTGTCATATTCATCTTGATAGATTTCTGGTAAATTATTCCATTCTTCATTGGTAAAAAGACATTTAATATAATTGTTTTTAAATTCACCAATATCATTAAAATATCTATTCAATATTGATTCACCAGTTTGGTATGAATGGACTATTTGTGGTAAATCATTGTCTGGATCACTTTCATCAACAATATCATCAAGAAGATTTATAACTTTCCATATATCTAAATTTTGATATGGTCCATTCGTATATTTATCGTTCATCGAAATAGCATATTTAATAGTATGATTTTCAAGCATATCTTTGTATGTTTTAGATACTTTTGTAATATCATTATTAGATAATTCTGTATAATTTCTGAATAGAGACATATTTATAATAATCACTTATAAATAATTTATTTAATTGATAAAATAGATATATTATTTCTTACATATTGACTTGGTAGTATGGATTTAATTTATAATTAGCAAAAGATTCATTTTCTTTTTCTGCTTCTGCTTTTGCTTTTTCTGCTTCTTTTGCTTTTTCTGCTTCTTCTGCTTCTTTTTCTTTTCTTGCATTACAATCAGCACACATTGCTTTACAAGTTTTTTCTGAATAACCTCTGTTTTTACATCTTCTACATGTTTCACAAATATCTTTTTTAACTTGTCCATCATTTGGTTTTTTAATTTTAATAGAATCTAATTTA
>Ga0209362_1000324_pt1 | contig 43315 bp, 48 predicted proteins | sample SaaInlV_165m_DNA_FD_184680 | JGI IMG/M metagenome (GOLD analysis project Ga0209362, IMG submission 184680) | Marine microbial communities from expanding oxygen minimum zones in the Saanich Inlet - Saanich Inlet SI037_S3LV_110m_DNA (SPAdes)... | ecosystem: Environmental > Aquatic > Marine >... | reverse complement strand
CGATCGGTTCACCCACGAACCTTGGCATGCGGTCGGGGCCAGACTGGTCGACGATCAAGGTCGCGACTTCATCGCCTGGAGCATCTGGATCGACTATCGCGACTACATCACGACAAAACTGCGCGACACCCCCGATATCACCGATGGCGATCTGCTCGAGTCGGAGTTCGTGCGATCGCAGCGACTTCCCCAGGCCCAACGCATCATCGCCAAGTTGGATGCAGTCGGCCATCTCGACCTGTCGATTCCGCTGCTGGTCGGTGGCGACTGGAACACCCCGTCGCATCTCGACTGGACTACCGACACCTCTCGCGTCTACAAGCGACGTCGTCCGCTCGATCTACCGGTCAGTCTCGCCATGGCGGATGCGGGCTTCATCGATTCCTTCCGGACGGTCCATCCCAATCCGGTGCAGCGGCCGGGCATCACCTGGTCGCCGATGTACCGCACCAGCGGCGGCAAGGATCAGGGATTCGAGCGGATCGACCGCCTCTACATCCACGATCCGGATGCGGCGAAAGATGGTGATGAAGATGGCCCCAAGGCTGGCTGGAAACTGGAGCCGGTGGCGGGGCAGGTCTATCCCATCGCCTGGGAGGACGAGGCGATTCCGGTCGCGGATCGGCAGTTCCCGTCCGATCACGGGGCGGTGCTGATGGAGTTGCGATTCGTCGGCTCCAGCGAACGATCGAAATAGATGCGTGAATCGCCTTCGATGGATTGTGCCGGCACAGTGCATTGCTCGGTGCGGATTCTACCCACTCATGAAACTGGATCGGTGGGCGGGTTCGATGACAATGCGAGGGTGGAAATAGTGCGGGTGTAGCTCAGTGGTAGAGCGTTAGCTTCCCAAGCTGAAAGTCGTGGGTTCGATCCCCATCACCCGCTTTTTTTCATGTCAGGTACCGTGCTACTGAGAACCGTTGAGTATCTCCGGCTGTAACGCTCGACCGTCGATCCAGGTGCCGAACACTTCGCCGGCCAGCGCCCGCTCCAGCAGCGGACCATCTCCCTCGGGGATCGACACCGCCACCAGGTCGGCGGGATCGCCCTCTTTCAGGGTGCCGCTCCCGAGCAGTTCCGGATGGCCCGCTCGCGCCAGCCACTGGCGCGGGTGGACGATCGCCATCTTCCAGATCGTTTCGATGTCGAGATCGGCGGCCGCCGCGCGAGCGGCACCCATCTCATCGAGCATCGAGAGGGTGCCGGCAGAGACCTTTCCATCGGTACCTAGCATCACCGGTACACCCGATCGGGCAGCGTCTGGTGCCGGGTGCGGAGTTCTGCCGAAGAAGGCGTGAGAGCGGGGGCACCACACCAGTGCCGATGCGGATTCACCGATGGCAGAGATTTCATCTTCGGAACACTCGTTGCCGTGGACCACGAGACCGTGTCGGGTCAGGTCGCCGGAGCCGTGCAGTGCTTCGATCATCGTCTGGCCACGGCGAAACGATGCAGGATCGGCACCAAATCCTTCGAGAAATCTCGCACCCTCGCCGCTGCCGTCGACGAGCAGTTCCCGTTCCCACGTCGGCTCGGCGATGTGCATCGCCCACGGTACATCCTGTTCACGGCACCAGGGCAGCAGGGTCGCCAGCACCTCTGGATGCACGGTGTAGGAGGAGTGGGGGGAGATGCCTCGTAACTCACGGTCACCATCGTTGGCGCCTCGAAGAAAGTGGCCGAGTGCTTCGAAATCGATTCCCGGTCGAGAGTTCAAGGCGATCACCTCGCGCAGAAGCAAGCGTCGCAGCGGGCTGTCGGTCAGCGCAGTGATCGAAGCTCCGGCAGGATCGATGTCGAAGACGGCGGTGGTGCCTCCGGCAAGGGTCTCTTCGACACCGAATGCGGCGTGGATCGTCCGTCCGTCTTCACCCAGTTGCTGGCGAGCCTCGACCACCGAGAGCAGCCAGTCGTCGAAGGATCCGACCATCGTCTCGGTCGGGCGAGGCAGTGACAGGTCGAGATGCAGATGTGCATTGACGAATCCGGCGCAGAGGATCGCTTCTCCGAGGTCGATGTCGGCGGGCCCGGGAGGCAAGATCTGCTCGATTCTACCATCGCGGATGGAGATGCGACCGGGACGAGCTGTTCCGTGTCCATTCCAGATCGCCTGCGCCGAGATCCGCATCCGCTCCTCCTGACTCAACTGTCTCCGCTGCTATCCCGCTGACCACCGGTCTCTGCTATGCTGCAGTGGAGAGGCACTCGTAGCGAGGGCCGGGCGGATATTCAGGTTGGATCTTTTCTCGTTAATTCCTGGGGATGTTGAGGGGCCACCGATGACCATGGTGAACCGATCTGAATTCCTGCAACGCTGGGTCGGGCAAGGGGGAACCTCTTCCTTCCTCGGCAAGGGCAAGGGAAGACTACTGTGGTGGGTGCTGGGGATCTGGGCTGGTGTGGTGTGGGTTGGCGTGGTCGGCTGTAGTCATACCACTTCGCCAGAGAGAGTGCCCATCCCGGTATTGAAAGATCAGGGAGCCATCCATCGAACCGGCAGCGGTGAAACATTGCTGTGGATCTCCCGCGACCGCGGCTATTCGGTGATCGAACTGGAATCGCTCAACCCTCGCTGGAAGGGCGTGACGATCGCTCCAGGAACGGAGATCCTGTTGCCGGTGGGAAAACCGATGATCAGAAGAGTCCAAAAGAAATCGGGAGGCCGTTGAATGAGTGATGGATCGATCGAGACGACCGGGTCGGATTCCGATCCCGCCGCAAAGGTCTGGCTCGACCCCCACACCCGGGAGCAGCAACTGCTGGCACCCTATGCGATGCAGAGTGCTCGTAGTCGTGGTCGAGTTCATCCAGAGCCGACTGCGCCACATCGAACTGCCTATCAGATCGATCGGGAGAGAGTGATCCACTGCACTGCTTTTCGTCGTCTCGAGTACAAGACCCAGGTATTTGCCAGTCACCAGGGTGATCACTACCGCACCCGACTGACCCATACCCTGGAAGTGGCACAGGTCTCTCGTGCGGTCGCCCGTCGTCTCGGTCTCAACGAGGATCTGGTCGAGACGATCGCGCTCGGACACGATCTGGGTCATCCACCCTTCGGTCATGCCGGTGAGAGGGAGTTGGACCAGCTGATGGCTTCTCATGGTGGCTTCAACCACAACCGCCACGCATTGAGGGTCGTCGATCTACTGGAACATCGTTATCCCGGGTTTCTCGGTCTCAATCTGTCGTGGGAGGTACGAGAGTCGATCGTCAAGCACTACGGACGCTTCGACGAGCCGGGGTTGGCAGAGTTCGAGCCCGGGGTACCGCCGACGCTGGAAGCGCAACTGGCAGACATCGGCGACTCCCTCGCCTACGACAGTCACGATCTCGACGATGGCTTGCGCTCGGGTGTGCTGGAACTGGAAGCATTGCGTGAGATCGAGATCTTCGCTCGATCGGAAGCCGCAGTTCGACAGCAGTACGGAGAGGCATTGTCTCGCAGGGTGCTGATCGCAAGGACCATCTCGGGTGTAATCTCGGATCAGATCAACGATCTGGTGGTGACCAGCAGTGGGCGCATTGACGAACGAAATATCCAGAGTGTCGAGGACGTACGGACGGCTCCCGATGACTTACTCGGATTCTCCGATGCGATGAGTGCCGAGAAGGCACAACTTCAGACTTTTCTTCATGATCGTCTCTATCGGGATCCGCATTGCGTCAGGGTTTCTCAAAAGGGCAGGAGGATGGTGGCGGCACTGTTCCAGGAGTTTGTCCGTGAACCCGCGCAATTGCCCAGAGATTTCCTCGACCGCTGTGCAGAGATTGGCAGGGAGCGTGCGGTGTGTGATTACATCGCAGGCATGACCGATCGCTACTGTGTGCAGGAGTACGAGCGCTTGTTCAGCCCCCATCAAAATGACCCCGGACGATTGTCATGAGGAGAGCGCGATATGGTCTCTGACTATCACGTCGTGCTGGTGGCCGCCGGTGAGGGCACCCGTCTCGGCCAGCGGACCAGAAAGGCTGCGGTGCCGCTGGCGGGGCGTCCGATGGTGATCCACTCGCTGGAGGCGGCGACCGCTCATCCATCCTGTCGCAGTGCGGCGCTGGTGGTCCATCCGGGGGATTTGCCGGCGGCGAAAGACTGGCTCCAGCAGTTTGATTCAGCAGCGGTTCCGGTCGAAATCGTCGTGGGAGGCGACACTCGCAGGGCAAGCGTGCTGGCGGGACTGGCAGCGATCTCCGCCGCTGGGGGAGATCTGGTGGCGATTCATGACGGCGCCCGACCGCTTCTTCACCCCGATGATCTGGCCCGAGTGCTGGATCGTGCGAGTCACTCCAGAGCGGCGCTACTGGCCAGCCCGGTGACCGATACCCTGCATCGGCTGGACCGGCAGCATCGTTGGCATCAAAGGGTTGATCGAGATCAGTTATGGCAGGCGCAAACTCCCCAGGTATTCGAGTTGGACTCGATCCGTCAGGCACTCTCTGGAAGCGGCGCTGAGGGCACAGATGAGGTGGAGGCGGTGGCTTGTCGTGGTCTCGATGTTGAATTCGTCGAACCCCAGCACCCCAATCCGAAGGTCACCACCGTCAAGGATCTCGACGCGGCAGAGGCGCTTTTTCGACGCAGTGAGTGAGATCTCTCCTCCCCCGGACCTCATGGCCGGGAGACCAACATCCGAATATCTCTCCCGAGCCTTTGGAGGGCACCCTTGACCGGGCGGATCTGATTGCGCAGACTCCACCGATTGATCTGACCTGTGGAATGGTCGGGTGTCCAGTTCGGATGCCGGATGCGAGGTCGGATTTCAACGCAGCCTGACAGTATTCAGGTTGTTGTAATTCAGGTTGTCTTCATCCGGAGAAGGGGGGGAACACCCCATGAACAGAATTCACAGGCTTCCCAGCCTCGTTGTTGCAGTGGTACTGGCGATCTCGGTCAGCAGTACGGCATTTTCTCAAACCAGTCTAGGTGGCGATGTCAAACCGGGTCGTGCGCTTCGGTTGACCATCACCGGCGACATGACGCTCAGCCTGGTCGATCGCAGCGATTCATTCGGTCGCGCTGGACTCGCAGCGGCGGGAGGATCCGGTGACGATCCACTGCTCCTGGGAGGCAGTTGGCCGGGAGATCTGGCGGGAGGCTCCTTCTTTGATCCGCTCGTCAACATCGGGATCGTGGCCTCGATCTCAGAAGGAGTGACGGCGAATCTGATCCTTGAAACTCCCTTTGACATCGACAGTAACGGTCGGGATGGGAATCTTCCAATGTCCCTCGGAGAAGCCAAGGTGAGCTGGGAAGGTGCGATGGACGCCGCACTCGATCTCGATTTCGGGGTGGTGGAATACGCCATCGACTTTTCGGGGAACCACCAGCCTTTCCTGCTTGATCTGGGGAATGCGGAGTCTGCCTACGACAATGGTGGAGGAGACAGCGGTGCGCCACAGTCTGCTTCCGCCGGTCGGGTCCGTTCTCTTCAGGCGGTCGGAGCAGTGGGCCATTACGATCTCGGCGAGAACACTCTCGATGTCCTGATGTTTGATCTGTCTCCGGTCGATAACGAATCCCTGTTCGGCCTGGTCTACGGGTTGCCACTCGATACCGGTGACTATACCGGTGACATGGGAATCGTCCTGCTCAACTCGAAGAATGACGGAGGTAGTGATCTTCTGACCTTCGGAGGTGGTGGACACCTGTCGGGAGATGACGGTCTCAAATTCTACGGTGAACTCTACTGGCAGTTCGGCGACTACAGCAGTTCGGTCAACCAGAACAGTGCCTACGGATTGGTCGCTGGAGTTCATTACGACATTCCTGAGGCGGATGAGAATGACGCTCCATGGGTCGATTTTTCCCTGTGGGATCTGTCGGGAGATGACAACGGTGCCAACTCCAGTAACTCGAACTTCGTCTCGTACGAGTTCAACAATGATCTACTGGTACTCGAGGACGCCTACTACGGTCTCGATGTCGACACCAACTACCGTGCATTCAAGATCAAGGGCGGTATGAACCTGACTCCTGAATGGTCGGTGCAGGGGCTGTTTGCCTATGCGACCCTCAATGCCAACAGCAATGGTGCGGCCTCGAATGGGTCCTCCAGCAGCAAGCTGGGCGACGAGTTCGATGTCCGTGCGACCTACCGTGCGACCGACTACCTGACCTTCTACTTCAATGCTGGCACCCTGCAGAATGCCAAGGCATTGGGAGTCGGATCGGGAGTCGAGGTGATCTCGATCTCCTCCGAGGTCCGCTTCTAGTAGACTCATTCACCGAGTACGGGCCCCCGGCGCTGGCCAGCGCTGGGGGCCCGTTCTCATCCGGTAACCGGAGAAGTGAGAAGCATCGCCTGAACTGTTGCCGTGGGGATTTGGTGGTGGATCTCGATCCGGCGCAGGGGACGCGATACGATCCGGCTGCGAAAGTAGAGGGCATCTCGATGACGAATTCTTCAGATGAGTCCGCAGCAGTGGGGCAGATCCGGGTCGGGATCGGCACCGATCGACATCGCCTCGAGTCGGGGCGTCCGCTGATTCTCGCAGGAGTGGAGATCCCCTCTCCACATGGTCCGGTCGCGCATTCCGATGGAGATGTGATCTTACACGCTCTTTCCGATGCGATGCTGGGTGCCGCAGGCTCCGAGGATATCGGAACCATCTTCGAAGACACTGATCCACGCTGGAAGGATTTGTCCTCCCGACGAATCGTTGAGGAAGTGTTGAGAACCATCGGCGAACTGGGATGGGCACCACTCAACATCGATTTGGTCGTGCACCTGGAGATGCCGAAGCTGTCCCAGTATCGAGAATCGATCCGGCAACAGCTGTCGGAGATGTTATCCATCGAGCCAGGAGCCATCGGAATGAAGGCGAAGACCGGTGAAGGGGTCGGGCCGGTCGGAGAGTCGCTGGTCATCGAAGCTCTGGCTGTGGTTCAACTGAAGAGTACGGAGGAATAATGGCACTTCGATTGTGGAATACGCTCGAGAACCGGCTGGTGGAGGTGGAGCCGGTCAAGGCAGGTGAGATCCGCATGTACAACTGCGGCCCGACCGTCTACAGCGATCCCCACATCGGAAACTTCCGCTCGTTCCTGCTGGGAGACCTTCTGCGTCGGGCATTCGATCAGCGTGGATTCAAGACCACGCAGGTGATGAACATCACCGATGTGGGGCATCTCACCACCGATGACGTGGCGGATGCCAGTGGAGAGGACAAGCTGGAAAAGAAGGCCAAAGAGGAAGGGCTGGACCCCTTCGAGATCGCCCTCCGATACGAGCAGATGTTTCACGAGAATGCTTCGCAACTCCACCTGGTGAAGGCTCATGAGTATCCTCGAGCGACCGATCACATCCCGGAGATGATCCAGATGATCGAGCAATTGCTGGAACGAGGACACGCCTATGCAGTCAAAGATGTAGGGGTCTACTTCCGTGTTCATTCCTTCGAGAAGTACGGTGGTCTCTCCGGCAACACTCTCGAAAACCTCGACTCCGGTTCGAGAATCGAGGTCGACGAACGCAAGGAATCCGCTCACGACTTTGCATTGTGGAAAATCGATGACAAGCATCTGATGCAATGGGACAGCCCATGGGGACGTGGGTTTCCAGGTTGGCACATCGAGTGCTCGGCGATGAGTTTGAAGTACCTGGGAGGTACCTTCGACATTCACACCGGTGGTGAAGATAACATCTTTCCTCATCACGAATGTGAGATTGCTCAATCGGTGGGTGCTGGTGTTGGAGAGTTTGCACGGATCTGGGTTCACGCCAGGCACCTACTGGTCGACGGTCAAAAGATGTCGAAGAGTAAGGGTAACTTCTACACCATCAACGATCTGGTCGAGCGTGGCTTCAGTGGCCACGAAATTCGCTACTCGTTGATCTGTAATCACTATCGTCAGCCGATGAACTTCACCATCGATGGGATGGATGGGGATACCAAGGCGGTCCAGCGTCTTCGAACATTGAGAAAAAAACTGGAGGAAGCGTCGGTTGGGAGTGCTGCGGATACCGAGGTCGACGCGCCACTGGAGGAGTCGATGCGACAGTTTGATGCATGTATCGACGACGACCTCAATCTCTCGGGAGCGCTGGGAGTACTTCATGATCGGGTGAGAGCCCTCGGTAGGGATTTGCCGGAAGGGTCTGCGGCGCTGCGTGCCCTCGAATTCCTGCGCCACTGTGATCAGATCTTGGGAGTCATTTTCGTCGAGGACGAGTCACCCACAGTGCCCCTGACCGACAGTCAGCAGCAGCTGATTCAGCGGCGAGAAACTGCTCGAGCCGAGCGGGAATGGTCGTTGGCAGACGAGATTCGAGATCAATTGCTCGCCGAGGGGATCCTCATCGAGGATGGACCGACCGGCACCACCTGGAGTCACCAGCGCTGAAAAGGGGTCGGGAGCCCCACCTGAGAGCGGCTTCCGTGGCGCTCTGGAGAGTGCCACGGACCCCCACAGCGGCCTCATATCGCCTCATATGGCTTCTGTGGCGTTGCTGAGCGCTCTAAGCGGAACGGTGACGATCCCTTGGTGGGGGCGCGATCGCGAGTCGATCGACCGACAAACTGGCATGTGGGGCGAGCGGACCTCGATTCCGAGGGACGCTTGCAGAGTGGCAGCAGGATCGCTATCCTCCCGGCCTTGTGCCCATCTGTGCTAGCGTAGCTCAGCGGTAGAGCTCCCGCCTTGTAAGCGGGTGGTCGTGGGTTCGACTCCCACCGCTAGCTTCTGCAAGTTCTTGCACGGTAAGGGATTGCGGGAATCCAGGGTCGTCCCTGGAAAGTACATCTGTGGATTCTGTGTGGGGGTGTGCCCGAGTGGTTAAAGGGACTTGGCTGTAAACCAAGTGCGTAAGCTACGTAGGTTCGAATCCTACCGCCCCCACTGTTCTTCCAGATCAGAGAGAAGATCGACGGATTTGCTTGTAAGACGACCCGCAACCTTGTTACCTATTGGACCTTCCATCATTGGAGAAGGGTTCCCCGGATGCGGGGAATCGCCCGAAGTGATCGATGGCGAAAGTGCGAGTGCGAGAGATCCTGCTACGAAGGGGGATCACGATAGATGATGTTCCTGACGATTCGTTTCAGCAGGAACGTCGAGCGGCCCACTGGAAACTGGGTGACTGGAAACAGGACCGACCAGGAATTCCATGAAGCTTTGCGCGAAGTGGTCAACATGGGATACCAAGAAGTTGGATACCAAGAAGTTGGATACCAAGAAGTTGGATACCAAGAAGTTGGATACCAAGAAGTTGGATACCAAGAAGTTGGATACCAAGAAGTTGGATACCAAGAAGTTGGATACCAAGAAGTTGAGATCGCGTGGGGTGGATTGAGAAACCGGTGGAACGAGTGTGAACGATTTGCGGGTGTAGCTTAGTGGTAAAGCTCCAGCCTTCCAAGCTGGTCATGTGGGTTCGATTCCCATCACCCGCTCCAGGAATCAGAACGGCACCGAGGTGTCGATGAAAAGAAATAGACGAGCTGCTGTAGCTCAGTGGTAGAGCACGTCCTTGGTAAGGACGAGGTCACGGGTTCAAGTCCCGTCAGCAGCTCCAGACAAATGGGCCCGCACACTGGTGTGGGATGAAATTAATAGTTCGCCGAACCTACAGTCGTGTTTGCGACGGGGGAGGCCAAGGATGAGACCCGGGCAGTGGCCGTTGAAAAACGGTCCAGACCACGGGCGGGGAGATTTCCAAGATGGCGAAGGAAACCTTCGTACGAAATAAGCCTCACGCGAATGTGGGGACAATCGGGCACGTGGACCACGGCAAGACAACTCTGACCGCTGCGATCACTGCCGTGCTCGCACAAACTGGCGGTGCAGTGGTAAAGGCGTTTGATCAGATCGATAATGCGCCTGAAGAGCGGGATCGTGGGATCACCATCGCAACCGCCCACGTCGAGTACGAGACGGAAAACCGTCACTACGCACACGTGGATTGCCCGGGACACGCGGATTACGTCAAGAACATGATTACCGGTGCGGCCCAGATGGACGGAGCGATCTTGGTCGTTTCCGCCGCAGATGGTCCGATGCCCCAGACTCGTGAGCACATCCTGCTCGCTCGTCAGGTGGGCGTGCCGAAGATCGTTGTGTTCATGAACAAGGCGGACATGGTCGATGACGAGGAACTCATCGAGTTGGTGGAGATGGAAATCCGCGAACTCCTCAGTGCGTATGAGTTCCCCGGAGACGACATTCCAGTCATCAAGGGAAGCGCACTCAAGGCCCTGGAGGATCCAACTTCCGATGCCGCAGGTGCGATCACCGAGTTGCTGGCAGCCGTCGATGAGTACATCGATGTTCCCGAACGCGACAACGCCAAGGACTTCCTGATGCCTGTGGAGGATGTGTTCTCCATTGCAGGTCGTGGAACCGTGGTGACGGGTCGTATCGAAACAGGAATCCTCAAGACCGGTGACGAAGTTGAAATCGTCGGGATCAAGGACACCCTTTTGACCACCTGCACGGGGGTCGAAATGTTCCAGAAGACTCTCGATGAGGGGCAAGCCGGCGACAACGTCGGTGCGCTGCTTCGTGGTACCAAGAAGGAAGAAGTGCACCGTGGACAGGTGTTGGCCAAGAAAGGCAGCATCACTCCGCACACCGAGTTCGAGGCAGAGGTCTACATCCTCTCCAAGGACGAAGGTGGACGGCACTCTCCATTCTTTAACGGATACCGTCCTCAGTTTTACTTCAGGACCACGGATGTGACTGGTAACACCGAGGTCGTCGGGGCAGACATGTGCATGCCTGGCGACAATGCAAAGATCAAGGTTGAGTTGATCACTCCGATCGCAATGCACGAGCAGTTGCGCTTCGCAATCCGTGAAGGCGGTAAAACCGTCGGAGCGGGAGTGGTGAGCAAGATCTTGAAGTAGCCTTCGGGTTTACTTTGGTTTTCGAGGGACGCCGAACCACCTCCGGGTGACCAGAGGTGGTGCGGCGTCCCTGATTAGAATTTGATAGAGAGCACTTTTGAGTGCGACGGGAAACTTTGATTTGAACTTCGATTTGACTTTTCGAGTGGTTCGTCAGGAGGGCAGTAGCTCCAATTGGTAGAGCAGCGGATTCCAAATCCGCGGGTTGTGGGTTCGAGTCCCTCCTGCCCTGCCAACCTTGACTGACCCGCGAGAATGACTGACCAGCGAGAATCTGCTGGTGCGATCGAGAATCGAATTCGAAATGGTCCCGCTCGTGGATGTCGAGTGCCGAATTTGAGTGAGTTGGATTCCCTGATGGTCAGGGAATCTCCCAGAAAGCATCCAGGCGACGATGCCTGGCAGCAGAGATCTAAAGAACGGGAAGGGACGAAGATGAGTTTCCGTCTCTACAAAGAGGGACAGGGCCGCTGGGCTCGTGGTGCCTTGGCTTCCATCCTGTTTCTTGTGGGGCTGTATGCGACCATCTCCATCTCCCAGTGGTTCGACGGGAATGGCTGGGGCACCGATGTGGTTTTCACCGTGCCTGTCATCAACTGGGGTCCCGAGCTCAAGGATTTGATTTCAGTACTGATACTGCTGCCATTTCTGCTCGGTGGAGTCTGGTATTACAATCAGCCACGAGTCAGCGATTTCCTGATCGACACGGAGCAGGAGTTACAACACAAGGTGACCTGGCCAACACGACCAGAAACCGTCAAGAACTCCTTCGTTGTGGTGGTCACCTGTATCGTGATCATGGGTTGGATCGTACTGGCAGACCAGGCGTTTAAAGCGCTTCAGTCGGTGATATACCACCAATGAATCCGATCGTTTCCGACCCCACTGTTTCTGACGATCTGTACTGTTCCTCGCCAGGCGGAGGAACGGGAGAAGAGATCGATGACACCGTAGCTGCAGATATTGTCGAAGGTGATGAGAACATTGGCGCTACGGCTGACGAAGCGGTGGAAGAGTCCGATGAAGACCCGGTGACCTCGAGTCCTTCCAAGATACGCAAGGACCCGGCGGATGAGTTGCCGTTCGAATGGTACGTCATCAAGGTCGCCAATGGCCGCGAGGATACGCTTTCGCGCAAGGTTGAAAAAACATTGGCCCTCAGGGGGCTCGATGCCTATGTCCGGAACATCGTGGTTCCGAAACAAAAGGTCACCGAGATCAAAGAGGGCAAGAAGAAGATTCGAGAGATCAAACTTTACCAGGGTTACTTCTTCATGGAGTGTCAACTGGTCGAGGAGATCTGGTACTTGCTGAGGGATATCCAGGGAGTGGGTTCCTTCGTCGGCGGGGTCGGTAACAAGCCGATGCCGATGACACCGGACGAGGTGCGCAAGTTGCGCGAGATGATGGAGCAACGCGAGAATGAAGCTCCGCCAGAGTTGAAGATCGATGTGAAAAAGAACGATACGGTGAAGGTCAAAGATGGCCCCTTCGAAAACTTCGAGGGCATCGTGGAAGAGGTCCACCCGAAGACGGGAAAACTGCGAGTGATGGTTACCATCTTTGGCAGGGATACCCCGGTGGACCTGGAATACTGGCAGGTAGAACAGACTTGATCCCGAATTGAAACAGGGATCCATGCGGGAGGTTCGCCCCGGAAGTTCCGGAGGGTGATCCGCAGACCGCAGGAAATGGTAGTCCATGGCGAAAAAAGCAAGTAAGAAAATAACCGGCTTGATCAAGTTGCAGGTAACGGGAGGGCAGGCGACCCCTGCTCCACCGGTGGGACCTGCACTGGGTCAGCACGGTGTCAACATCGGCGAGTTCGTGCAGCGTTTCAACTCGGAGACGTCCAGCCAGCAAGGCGTGGTCATCCCGGTTGAGATCAGCGTTTACTCCGATCGATCTTTTGATTTCATCCTGAAGTCTCCCCCGGCAGCAGTACTCATCCTGAAGGCGATGGGCGCAGAAAAAGCTGCCAATAACCCAGGGCACGAGACGGTCGGCACTATCACCTCAGCGCAGGTGAAAGAGATTGCCGAGACCAAAATCAATGATCTGAACGCTGCAACCATCGAGGCTGCGATGCGGATCATTGAAGGAACTGCTCGTAGCATGGGCGTGAAGGTGGAGGACTGATGTCAAGATCCAGCAAGCGCCACGGCGGTAATCGCTCGAAAGTGGATTCAATAACTGCAGTGTCGGTGAACGAAGCAGTCAAGATCCTCGGCGGATTCCAACTGGCCAAGTTCGATGAAACAGTCGAGATCGCGATCCGTCTTGGTATCGATCCACGGCAAGGCACTCAAAATGTCAGGGGAGCGTTTTCGCTTCCGCATGGCATCGGAAAGCAAGTCCGGGTGATCGCATTCGTAGAGGGACCCGCTGCTGACGAGGCCAAGGCGGCAGGAGCCATCGAGGTCGGGTCAAAGGATCTGGCTGAAAAGGTGGAGGGTGGTTGGTTCGATTTCGATGTCGCCATCGCTCACCCCTCGATGATGAGATTCGTTGGAAAACTGGGAAAAGTGCTGGGTCCCCAGGGCAAGATGCCGACCCCCAAGAGTGGCACGGTGACCACAGATGTTACCAAGGCTGTTGCGGAGTTCGTCGCAGGGAAGATTGAGTTTCGTAATGATGCTGGTGGAATCATCCACGCTCCGGTGGGGCGTCGCAGTTTTGAAGCGGCGAAACTCACCGAGAATATCGATGCCTTCATCCAGCATGTTGAGAAATTGAAGCCCACTTCGACCAAGGGTACATACATGAAAAAAGTTCACATCAAATCAACCATGTCTCCTTCTGTTTCCGTCATTTGCGGACAGTAAGACAAGAGAGCGAGAGAGGAGGGCCACATGGCCCGTAGGCTGAAAGTCATGATGGCTGACCAACTGCGTCAGCGTCTCGACAATGCCGGAGATCTGCTCCTTGTCGATTTCTCCGGTCTGAACTCAGATGAGGATTTTACTGCTCGCAAGGAACTTCGTACCGAGGGCCTGACGGTAGGGGTTGTGAAGAATTCCATTCTTCGCAGAGTGTTTGCCGACCGCGGGACAGAATTTCCGGATGAGACCTATGCGGGTCCCCTTGCTCTAGTGCTTGGGGAAGCCGATGCCATTACCGCTAGCAAGTCGATTGCGGGATGGAGAAGGAAGAACGGCAAGGTCATGGCGCTCAAGGGCGGCATGCTGGAAGGCGAGGCCTTGGGGCCCGCCGAAGCCGAACGATTAGTGCAAATGCCAAGTGTCCAGGAAACACGTACAGCTGTCGTTTCTGCGATTGCCGGACCGCTGACGAGCCTGGTCGCTATTTCCCAGAACCTACTCACCGGAGTTCCCGGTGTGCTGCAGGCGATCGCAGACAAGCAAAGTAAAGAAGGAGAGTAGCTGCCATGTCGGATGAAGCTGCCACCGAGACGGAGAAGGCCCCGCCGAGCAAAAATGTCGGATCCATCGTGGAGAGCATCAAAGTGCTCAATGTGATGGAGCTGGTTGAGCTCAAGGATGTCCTCGAAGACGAATTTGGTGTCACCGCCGCTGCTGCAATGCCGATGGGAATGTCCATGATGGCGGCAGCCGGAGGCGATGGTGGTGAAGAGGCTGCTGAGCAGACCGAGTTTGACGTGATTCTTGCCGCCATCGGCGACAAGAAAATTCCCGTCATCAAGGCTGTTCGAAGCATCACAGGTCTGGGCCTCAAAGAGGCGAAGGACCTGGTGGAAAGCGCACCGAAGGCTGTCAAGGAAGGTGCCTCCAAGGAGGACGCCGAGAAGCTCAAGAAAGAGCTGGAAGACGCCGGAGCCACCGTCGAAATCAAGTAGACTTTCGACGGGTGAATTCGATCGATTCTCGTCCAGGCGCTCTTTGGCGTCTGGGCGAGATGGATCGATTGAATTGACGGGTTATTTTGCAAACGAATGAGTGCGGGGGTGTCGCCCGAGCGAGGAGCGCGCCTCCGGGACTCCGGGAATCAGTGGTATGCCGAGGGGGGAGCCTTCGGCTGGTAGATTCCCAGTTCTGTCCCGGACAGCTGTCAACGGGCTGTCGCAGTATCGCCATCGCTCGGGATTTGATTCCCGACACGAAGGTACACGAGTATCAGCGAGATTGTCGATGAGATCGTCGACGGGTCATTTCGCTGGCGCCGGATGGGACGGACGGATTCTTACCGATCAGGTGGGAGTCGTGTTCAGAAATCGAAAGTGAGGCAGCATGGAGACCAAGGTCTTCGGAGGCGGTATTCGTACTGTGCCGATTCCAAATCTAATGGAATTGCAGATGAATGCCTATTCACAGTTCTTGCAGGCCGATGTGCATTGGGCTGACAGGGATAATATCGGTCTGGAATCGATTCTTCGTGAGATATTTCCGATCGAAAGTTACGACGGCACCATCTCCCTGACTTACCTGGGATATGACCTCGGGCGGCCGCGCTACACGATCGATGAATGTCGTCAACTCAAGTTGAGCTACGGCACACCCTTCAAGATCCGCCTTCGGATGGAGAAAGAGGGTGAATCGGTCGAGGAAGAGGTCTTCCTCGGTGAACTGCCAAGCATGATTGGCGGCGGGGAATTCATCATCAACGGCTCCGAGCGTGTCATCGTGAGCCAGTTGCACCGTTCTCCAGGAGTCGATTTCAGTGAAGAAATTCATACCGGTGATGTCAGGCTGCACTCGGCCAGGATCATTCCGGAGCGAGGATCCTGGGTCGAATTCAATGTGACCAAGAAAGGTGCATTGACGGTTCGAATCGACCAGAGCGGGAAATTCCCGGCCACCATGCTGCTGCGTGCGATGAACGAGGAATATGGTTCCTCGACTGCCATCCTTGAACTCTTCTACCCGGTTGAAACCGTCAAGGTGGGAAGCCTCAAGAGCATCGATAACCTGCTCGGTGAGGAAGTCGAGGGGATCAAGAACGGTCGAGTCAGCGCTGAAGATATCGTCGATGCGGAAACCGGAGAGATCCTGCTTCCGACGGGAGACGTATTCACCGAGACCTTCCTGAAGGCACTCTTCTCCGAGGACATGACCGCCAAGCGTGGGGGTAAGAACTCCTTCAAGGTGCTTCCTGAAAAATACGACGACCTGGTGTTGAAGACTCTCAAGGAAGATAACTCGGTCGACTACGAAGATGCGCTGATCAAGATCTACCAGCGCTTGCGCCCTGGAAACCCGCCGCAGGCGGCCAAGGCCAGGGAACTGTTCTTCGACAAGTTCTACAATCAGAACAAGTATCGTCTGGGTCGTGTCGGCCGCTTCCGCATCAATCGGAAGTTTGGTCTGGCGATTCCGGAGTCGGAGCAAACGATTCAGAAGGAAGACATTCTCGAATCGATCGCATACATCTTCAAATTGCGCGATCGAATGGGGAAACTGGACGATATCGATCACCTCGGAAACCGTCGTGTTCGCACCATCGAGGAACTCGCCGGCGAAGAGATGCGAAAAGGATTCCTCAAGCTCAAGCGTACCGTTCAGGAGCGGATGAGCATGATGGAGCCGGAAAACCTGACTCCAAGGTCGGTGATCAACTCCAAGACGATCTCGTCGTCAGTGGATTTCTTCTTCGGTCGAGGTGAGCTCTCGCAGGTGGTGGACCAAACCAATCCGCTATCGCAGTTGACTCACGAGAGGCGCCTGAGTGCGCTCGGTCCTGGTGGATTGAACAGGAAGCGGGCCGGTTTTGAGGTGCGAGATGTACACATCTCTCACTACGGTCGGATCTGTCCCATCGAAACTCCCGAGGGAACCAACATTGGCCTGATTTCCAGTCTCGCTGTGTTCGCGACCATCGACGAGTATGGATTCCTCATCACACCATACTTCCAGGTCAAAGATGGTAAGGCGAAGATCGACGCATCCTCGGTCAAGTTCTTGCGTGCGGATGAAGAGGAAAACCAATACCTGACTCCGGCAGACACTCCGGTAGATGAATCTGGCCAATTGCTCGGAGACCTGGTGCTGGCCCGCCTCAACGGTGAATTCATCATGGTCGAACCGTCCAAGATCCAGTTGATGGACGTCTCGTCCAAGCAACTGATTGGAGTCTCGGCTGCGTTGATCCCCTTCCTCGAGCACGACGATGCTAACCGTGCCCTGATGGGATCGAACATGATGCGTCAGGCGGTTCCGCTGCTGAGAACCGACCCTCCACTGGTGGGAACCGGCATGGAAGAACATGTTTCTCGGTACTCCGGGATGGTCTTGCGTTCTCCCAATTCTGGCACAGTGACCTCGGTGGATTCGACTCACATCGAAGTGGATGGCGAGCGTTACCAGCTGAGGAAATATCGCGGCCTCAATGAGCGAACCTGTCAGAACCAGCGTCCCTGTAAGAATCTGGGCGACGTGGTCGAAGAAGGCGAAGTGATCGCCGATGGAGCGGCAACCCAGAATGGAATCCTGTCGCTGGGCCGGAATATCCTGGTGGCCTTCATGTCATGGGATGGCTACAACTTCGAGGATGCCATCATCGTCAGTGAGCAACTGGTGCGTGAAGACATCTACACGTCGATTCACATCGACGAGTTCGAAATCGAGGTCCGTGAGACCAAATTGGGGCGTGAGGAATTCACCCGTGATATTCCTAATGTCTCGGAACGAGTGCTGGCAAAGCTCGATGAAGAAGGAATAGTCAAGACCGGTACCAGAGTTTCTCATGGAGATATCCTGGTCGGTAAAGTCGTCCCGAAATCGAAGAGCGAACTGTCACCCGAGGAGAAACTTCTTCATGCGATCTTCGGTCGAGCGGGAGAGGACGTGAAGAACGAGTCCTTGACCGTGACTTCCGGAGTCGAAGGTGTGGTCATCGATTCGAAGAAGTTCTCCAGGAGAAGTGACCTGGATGATGCTGAACGCCGCAAAATCAAGGCCGAAGTGGAAGAGAAGGAAGCCTGGGCGAACGAGGAAATCGTTCTCGAGATCGACACCTTGCTCAATGAACTGAAGTCGATCCTCGGATCGTCACCCCGGAATCCCAATACGGGCCGGGTGTTCAAGGTGGATGAACTCTATGCCGCTCACAGTGTCCACTCCATCAAGATCGCATTGAACCCCGATCTGTTCCTCGGGTCGTCGGAGAAGAAGAACCGTCAGATCAAGTCTGCGCTGCTCAAGCACCTCAGTCGTATGGAAGAGGTCGAAGACATCCGCAACCGTGATGTCAATCGACTCACCCGGGGTGACGAACTCGCACCCGGAGTGATCGAGATGGTCAAGGTATACGTCGCGACCAAGAGGAATCTGTCGGTCGGAGACAAGATGGCGGGACGTCACGGAAACAAGGGTGTGATTTCTCGGATCTTACCGAGACAGGATCTACCGTTCCTCGAGGATGGAACCTCTGTTGAGGTGATTCTCAATCCGCTCGGAGTGCCGTCGCGAATGAACCTCGGTCAGATTCTTGAAACCCAGCTTGGCTGGGCCGCTGAAAAGCTTGGCTATCGTGCAGTGACACCAGTTTTCGATGGAGCGAAGGAAGATGAGATTCGTGCCGAGATGAAAAAGGCTGGAATCCCCATCGATGGTAAATCCGTTCTCTATGACGGACGTACCGGCGAGAGATTCGAGCAGAAGGTCACCGTCGGAAGAATGTATCTGCTGAAGTTGCATCACCTTATCGATGACAAGATTCACGCGCGTGCCACCGGGCCATACTCCCTCATCACCCAGCAGCCGCTCGGGGGTAAGGCGAGGTTTGGAGGACAGCGCTTTGGAGAGATGGAAGTTTGGGCTCTTGAAGCCTATGGGGCCGCACACATCTTGCAGGAGTTGCTCACAGCAAAATCTGACGATGTGGATGGGCGAGCCAAGATCTATGAGTCGATGGTCAAGGGTGAGAACAGTTTGCAGGCCGGAACTCCGGTCTCATTCGACGTTTTGACCAACGAGATCAAGGGCCTGGGGCTGAACCTCGAACTGGAAAAGAAGCAATAACATGGATGAACCTGTTTACGACAAGGTGAACGACTTTGGCGCGGTCAACATTCACCTTGCTTCACCCACCGATATCCTCTCCTGGTCACAGGGTGAGGTTCGGAAGCCTGAAACCATCAACTACAGGACCTACCGTCCTGAGAAAGATGGACTCTTCTGCGAGCGTATCTTCGGTCCCGAGAGAGACTGGGAATGTGCGTGTGGGAAATACAAGGGCATCAAGCACAAGGGAATCATCTGTGACCGCTGTGGCGTCAAGGTGGCTCACTCGCGTGTGCGTCGCGAGCGGATGGGACACATCAATCTCGCCGCACCGGTGGTCCACATCTGGTTCTTCAAGGCGATGCCTTCGAGACTGGGTAACCTTCTTGACATGAAGACCACTCATCTCGAACGAGTGATCTATTACCAGGACTATGTGGTGATCGACCCGGGTGATACTCCGCTCAAGGAGAAGGGCCTTCTCAGCGAAGAGGAGTACCGCTTCGCCCGAGAGAAGTACGGGGATTCATTCGAGGCTGACATGGGCGCTGAAGCGATTCGCACCATGATCAATCGCCTCGAGTTGAACTCACTCTTCGAGGAACTGAAGGAGGAGTACGAGAATACTCGTTCCAAGCAGAAGCGAGTGGCACTGATTCGTCGCCTGAAGATCGTCCGGACCGTCCTCAACTCTGGTAACAAGCCGGAGTGGATGATCCTGGAAGCGGTTCCGGTGATTCCGCCAGACCTTCGCCCGCTAGTTCTACTGGAGAGTGGAAATTTTGCGACCAGCGATTTGAATGACCTCTACCGTCGTCTGATCAACCGCAACAACCGCTTGAAGAAGTTGCTCGATCTGAACGCCCCCGAGGTGATCATTCGTAACGAAAAAAGGATGCTTCAGCACTCGGTGGATGCTCTGTTCGACAACAACAGATGCCGCCGACCAGTGCTGGGATCGAACAATCGACCACTCAAATCCCTGACAGACATGATCAAGGGAAAGCAGGGTCGATTCCGCGAGAACCTGCTCGGTAAACGAGTCGATTACTCGGCGCGATCGGTGATCGCGGTCGGTCCAGAGTTGAAACTTCATCAGTGTGGACTACCCAAGAAGATTGCTCTCGAGTTGTTCCAGCCCTTCATCATCCGTCGTTTGAAGGAGTTGGGATACGCAGACACCATCAAGAGCGCAAAGAAGATGCTTGAGCGCAAGGACGATGAGGTCTGGGACATCCTTGAAGAGGTGACTGAGGGGCACCCGGTGCTGCTGAACCGTGCACCGACCCTGCACAGGATGGGGATTCAGGCGTTCGAGCCTGTTCTCATCGAAGGAAACGCGATCCTCGTTCATCCTCTCGTTTGTGAAGGATTCAATGCGGACTTTGATGGAGACCAGATGGCGGTTCACCTGCCTCTTTCCGTCGAGGCTCAACTGGAAGCGCAGAACCTGATGTTGTCGACCAACAACATCTTCTCTCCTGCGCACGGCAACCCGCTCATCGCGCCTTCACAGGATATCGTGATGGGGTGTTACTACCTGACCATCGCCAAGGAAGAGATGAAGGGTCACGAGATCCGCTTTTCTAGCACTGCAGAAGTTCATACCGCTATGGGCGCCAACAAGGTCCATGGTCACGCTACCATCAAGGTGAGACTGCCAGAGGGGAAAGTGGTCTTTAGCCCGCATGGCAAGGAACAGCAGCCGGATGAGCACGGATTCCATACCACTTCACCTGGCCGGATCATCTTCAATGATCTTCTCGGGCACCCTGACATGCCCTTCTACAACTACGCTCTGGCGAAGAAGGATCTGAAGGCGGCCATCGCAGATTGCTTCCGGATTCTTGGAAGAAGAGCTACCTTGCGATTCCTCGATGAGATGAAGGACCTCGGATTCAAGGCCGCGACTCGTTCTGGACTGTCCTTCAGTTCTGACGACCTCCGGATGCCCGAAGGAAAGTTCGCCCATATCGAAGCCACTCAGGCCCAGGTTGATGCGATCCAGAAACGTCACCAAGATGGAGTGATCACCAACGACGAACGTCGTAGTCAGATCATTGACCGCTGGACAAACACCACCAATGCGGTGGGTGACATGTTGATGAAGAAACTCGAGGAGGACAGCACTCCGGGAGATTCATACGTCAATCCGATCCACGTGATGGTCGATTCGGGTGCTCGAGGATCTGTTACGCAGATTCGACAACTCGCTGGAATGCGAGGCCTGATGGCCAAGCCTTCTGGTGAGATCATCGAGACTCCCATCAAGGCATCGTTCCGCGAAGGTCTTCGTGTTCTCGAGTACTTCTCCTCGACTCACGGTGCTCGAAAGGGACTGGCAGATACTGCGCTGAAGACTGCTGACTCGGGTTACCTGACCAGGAAACTTGCGGATGTGGCCCAGAACGTGGTGATCACCAGTTCTGATTGCGGTACCAGTAACGGGCTCTCCAAGAAGGCTATGAAGCGTGGAGACAAGGAAGCGATTCCACTGGCTGCAAGAATTCGAGGACGAACCTCCGTTGCGGAAATCAAGGATCCGATTACTGGTGAAGTTGTGATCGGAGTCAATGGCCTGATTACCTTCGAAATCGCGAATCGGATTCAAGAGCTGGGTCACGAGAAGATTTTGGTACGAAGTCCGTTGACCTGTAATGCGACCCTCGGATCCTGCGCACACTGTTACGGCATGGACCTCTCGACAGGTAAACAAGTTGAGCAGGGTATTGCGGTTGGAATCATTTCAGCGCAATCCATCGGGGAGCCTGGGACGCAGTTAACGATGCGGACCTTCCACATCGGTGGAGTGGCATCCAAGTCGGTGCAAGAAGCGACCATCAAGGCTTCTCGTGCGGGTATCGTCGAGTTGCGGGAGACCACTCATGTCACCAGCAAGAGTGGTGATGAGGTAGTGCTCAGTCGCCGAGCAGCGATGGCCATCGTGAACAAAGATGGCAAGTTGCTGGACTCTCATGAACTTCAACTTGGTGCCATCCTTCACGTGAAGGATGGGGAAGCGGTGAAGAAGGGCAGAATCCTTTACGATTGGGATCCCCACTCCCTGTCGATCCTCGCAGACGTGGCCGGAGTTGTGGATTACGAAGACATCGTGGAAGGGGCAACCCTCAAGGTCGAGAAGGACCCGGTGTCCAACCTGGATCGTCGGGTGATTCTCGAGCACAAGGGAGAGTTGCATCCGCAGATTGTCATCCGGAACGAGTCCAAGGGACAGATCCTGGCGGCGTACCCGGTGCCGGAACGCGCCTTCATCCAGGTCGGAGATGGAGATACCGTCCAGCCTGGAGACTTGCTGGCTAAATCCCCCCGAGAGATCACCGGTACCCAGGACATCACTGGAGGTCTACCCCGAGTGACGGAAATCTTCGAGGTTCGAAAGCCGAAGAATCCGGCGGTGATTGCCGAAGTGGACGGCAGCATCGAGATGGGCGAGAAGAAGCGCGGTAAGGCGATCATTAACGTGGTCACCCCCGAAGGCGAAATTTACGAGCATGTGATTCCACCTGGAAAACACTTCCGCGTCACCAAGGGTGACGAGGTGGTGCATGGTCAACCGCTTACAGACGGAGACAAGGTTCCCAAGGATATCCTTCGAATCGAGGGTGCTGCAGAGGTGCAGCGCTACCTGATCGAAGAGGTGCAGGGGGTATACCTGTCGCAGAACGTAACCATCAATGACAAGCACATCGAAACCATCGTCTCTCAGATGATGAGGAATGTGAATGTTGTTGAACCGGGAGACAGTGACTTGCTGCCCGACACGCTTATCGACCGCCATAGATTCAAAAAGATCTGCTCTGACCTGGTGGAGGAGGGCAAGATGCCTCCGACCGCAGAGCCGATGCTTCAGGGGATTACCAAAGCTGCAGTGAACTCTGACAGTTTCATCTCCGCTGCGAGTTTCCAGGAGACCACCAAGGTGTTGACCGAAGCCGCACTCAGCGGCAAGAAGGACACCCTGGTCGGGCTCAAGGAAAATGTGATCATGGGAAAAATGATCCCCGCAGGAACGGGGTACCGTTTGTACTTCAACAAGGGAGTTCGCAAGTTGGCGGAGCCTCCCACGGTGGTGAAGGACAAGAGAGAGCCAGTGCTGATCGGCGATACCAAGGCGAAACCAGCAGTTTCGAGCGATCCATTGAGAGATTTCTTGATGGGAGAAGATTCGGGACCGGCCGCTTCGACCGACCCGCTTTCGGCTCTATTGGGCGCCGAAGTAGTCGTAGAGACGAAGGAAGTCCCCGCCGTCGAGGAGGGTGATTCCGGAGCCGATCTAGCAGTGACCGAATCGGTAGTACCAGTCGCACAAGAGCCTGTTGATGCTTCTGGTGCCGATCTGGAACAGGCCGAGGAGACCACGATCGAGCCCCAGGCAGCGCCTGAAGGCATCGAGGAATCGACAGGAAGCGGGGAAATTTCGGAGATCCCTGGCGAAGAAGAGTCAAAATCAGGAGATGAAGAAGTCCAGTAAGGGTACCATGCGAGGCCGCGCTCGAGATTGTTTTCGAGCGGGTCCGCATCCAGGTGAAATCGAGTAGGTATGCCGACGATTAATCAGTTGGTCCGCAAGGGCCGTAAGAAGCAGAAGAACAAGAGTAATTCCCCGGTGCTGGACTCATGTCCGCAGCGTCGAGGTGTTTGCTTGCAGGTAAAAACCCAGACCCCGAAGAAGCCGAACTCGGCGTTGAGAAAGGTGGCCCGCGTGCGCCTTTCTAACGGCAAGGAGATCACTGCTTACATCGGCGGCGAAGGCCATAACTTGCAGGAGCACTCGATTGTTTTGGTGAGAGGTGGACGAGTCCGGGATCTACCGGGAGTTCGGTATCATATCGTTCGGGGAACACTCGATTGCTCAGGTGTCGATGACCGTAAGCAAGGCCGTTCCAAATACGGCAAGAAACAGAAGTAAAGCAGGAGCCTCCTTTGGCAAAGAAAAAAAACAAGGTAGCGAAGCAGAAGTTCCGCTCAACTCAGCGGTTCCAGAAGCCGGATCCTCGTTTCAATAGCATGGTGGTGACGAAGTTCATCAATCGGCTGATGTGGGATGGCAAGAAAGCTGTGGCCTGCACCATCTTTTATGAAGCGATGGATCTCCTCGCCAAGAAGATCACTGACAGCGATCCGCTGGATACATTCCTTGCAGCGTTGCAAAACGTGATGCCGCAAGTTGAAGTGCGATCACGTCGAGTCGGTGGTGCGACCTATCAGGTGCCCATCGAGGTGAGCCGTCGTCGTGCCCAGGCACTGGCGATCCGGACCATCATCGATACCTGTCGGGGTCGTGGGGGTAAGCCGATGGCTGAGCGCATCGCCGATGAACTGGCGCAGGCGTACCGTCGTGAGGGGGCCTCGGTCACCTGGCGCGAAAATACCCATAAGATGGCTGAAGCCAACAAACTGTTCGCGCATTACGCCTGGTAAGGTGCCCCTGAGGCGATTTCGCTCACTTTTGTGGCACTGGACTCGATCACCAAGTAACGGGTTAGATCACCCTCTCGCCTTCTTATGGGCGAGAGGGTGTTTTTCATCCGGGTCGCCGCAAGATGCTTCGCTTGAGAGAAGTGCCTGATTACCTCAGAATCCCACCCGAGACTGGCCTTACAGCCTGGCAGACCAGCAGAATTGAGACGATGAAAAAACCCATCCGAAACATAGGGATCATTGCTCATATCGATGCGGGGAAGACCACCGTATCGGAGCGCTTCCTTTATTACTCCGGCAAGGAGTACAGGATGGGAGAGGTTCACGACGGCAGTGCTCACATGGATTGGCTGGTCGAAGAGCAGGAGCGAGGGATCACCATCACCAGCGCTGCGACTACCTTTGAATGGGGTCCATGCGTGATGAACCTCATCGATACCCCGGGCCATGTGGATTTCACCGCGGAGGTGGAGCGATCCCTTCGGGTTCTGGATGGTGCGATCGGGGTGTTTTGTGGAGTCGCAGGTGTGCAGGCTCAATCTGAAACGGTCTGGCGTCAGGCGAATCACTACAAGGTTCCCCGAATCGCATTCATCAACAAACTGGATCGTGTGGGCGCAGATTTCTACCGCGTCCTGGATCATGTTTCCGATGGACTCTCCTGTCAGTTGCTGGCTCTCAATATTCCTGTGGGAACTGAATCGGAATTCCGGGCAGTGATCGACCTGGTCACGATGCGACAGTTCTCCTTTGATGAGGAGAGCCTCGGCGCTGACGTGATCGAATCGGACATCGAGCCCGAGATGGAGGAGACTGCAGAACTGTACCGCTCTGAACTGCTGGAGATGGTCTCTGATCATGACGAAGGTGTGATGGAAAAGGTCATCGAGGGTGAGCCGGTGCCTGATGAGTTACTTCGCGCTGCGATTCGTTCCGGCACCATCGCTCGACGATGGGTTCCAGTACTGGCCGGGAGCGCTCTCGGAAACAAGGGTATTCAGCCACTGCTCGACGCGGTGGTGCATTACCTTCCTGCGCCCGCGGACTTGGGCCCGATCTCGGCGCGGAAGCCATCCAATGGCGATCCGATCTCGGTGACCTGCTCCGAGGATGAACCTTTCAGTGCCTTGCTCTTCAAGGTACAGATCGATCCTCATGGCGAGTTGATTTACATGCGGGTCTACTCGGGATCTCTCGAGAAGGGCAAGACTGCGATGAACCCTCGCACCGGCAAGCGCGAGAGAATCAATTCGATGCACCGAATGCATGCCAACTCACGAGAAAATCTGGATCGAACCGTGGCGGGGGACATCGTCGCCGTGACAGGCCCCAGGTTCAGCGGCACGGGGGATACCCTATGCGATGCCAAGCAGCAGGTGCTGCTGGAGGAGCCCATTTTCCCCGAGACGGTCATTTCGATGGCGGTGGAGCCGCGCTCCAGCAACGATCGCGACAAGTTGCAGGAAGTGCTGAGCAGGATCGAACGAGAGGATCCGACATTCCGCATGGAGATCAACAAGGACACCGGGCAATTCGTGATGTCAGGAATGGGAGAGTTGCACCTCGAAGTGATACGAAACCGTCTCGAAAGAGACTTCAAGGTCGATGCAAACATCGGTAAACCCAGGGTTGCGTATCGCCAGACGGTGGCGTGCGAGGGCTCGGCCACGGTCAGCATCGAGCGGCAGATGGGTGGCAAGGATCACTTCGGTGAAGCGACCGTTACGCTGGCTCCATTGGCAGAAGATGCCGAGGAACTCGCCGAGCTGGAATGGATCGGGGGACCTCCGGCCATCGCAGCGGAGTGGGTCCAGGCAGTGGAGGATATGATTCGATCGTGCCTCAGTGGCGGAGGAGACCTGGGTTTTCCCTTCATCCGGGTCCAGGCGAGGGTCCAGTTGCCTCCGATAATGTTGGAGACGACAGAGGCGGGCCTGACCGTTGCGGCCCGTGAAGCGTTCCAGGGCGCCCATAAGAAGGCGGGGGATCTACTGCTGGAGCCCCTGATGTCTTTCCAGGTCACCACTCCGGAGGAGTACTTCGGCTCGATTCATCAGGATTTGGTGCGTCGTAGGGCCCAGATCGAGAAGGTCGATCTGGTCCAGGAATTGCGCAAGATCGCCGGAAAAGTCCCGTTGGCGGAGGTCTTCGGCTACACCACCTCATTACGATCCCTGTCGCAGGGCAGGGCCTCGATCTCCCTCGAGCCGATCGGGTTCTCGACCGCTCCAGATAATGTGGCGGAGCGCTTCCGCTTCTGATCCGAGGGTCGCCGGACCCGTGCCCTTTATTTCCTCAGAATCCTTCCCAAATTGTGCTGTCGGCGTTGACAGCCCGTCTCAACTTCATACAATCACACGCTTTGAGAGATGGTGCTCGAACTTCCAGTCCTACTCCGCCCTCGCCCTTTTCATGGGGCAGCGAATGCAGTGGTGGTGGGAGTCTTGGCGACCGAGGAAAGAGACGCGAGCGTCGGGGTCGATTTGTTTCGGATGACAGAGGGGCTCGTTTTTCGAGTTCGCTTCAGTTCTTCATCGATTCAATCGTCAACTTCGCGATCCAGTGCTGTGAGAGATTCAGTCCGGTTCGATTCGTTCATTGCTGTGGTGCCGACGGTCGATGTTTCAACATCGAAGAGTCGGTCGACGGCAGGGTACAGGACGAAGAAGGTCGGCACGCTCTTTGGCAGGTTGGGGATCGAATTGGTGCCGTGGTCACCCCGAACCGGTGAATGGTTCGGAATGGCGAACGGTGTCAGGCTCGTGTGTTAAACGAGTTTCCTGGGTCGGAGCGATCGACTAGAGCGATGGACTGGATCGATGAAGTCGGCAGTTCGGTCCAATCATGGACGAGGATGCGCGTCTTTCAGCACCGGTGTGCTGGAAGCAAAGACCAGGAAATCAATGATCGACAAACGGTCGGTCAAAGTCGTGCGGAGAACGGGAGACTGAGCGCTCATGCAAAAGAACAAGATCCGGATTCGCATGGAAGCCTATGACCACAAGGTTCTCGATGGAGCTTCTGCTTCCATCGTGGAAACTGCTAAACGCACTGGCGCCCGCGTCCACGGACCGATTCCCTTGCCGACACGCATCGAGAGATACACCGTCCTGCGTTCACCCCATGTCAACAAGAAGTCTCGTGAACAGTTTGAGATGCGCACACACAAGCGTGTCATCGAGATCAGCGAAGCGAGTTCAAAGACAATGGATGCCCTTACGAAGATCAACATGCCAGCGGGCGTGAACATCCGGATCAAGATCTAGGAGAACCAGTGGCTCAGAGAATACGAAAAACGATTCTTGGGAAGAAGCTGGGGATGTCCCAGATGTTCGATGAATCGGGCAATATGATCCCCGTGACCCTCATCGAGGCCGGGCCTTGCACAGTGTTGCAGGTCAAAGGCATCGCCAAGGATGGCTACGAGGCACTTCAGGTGGGATTCGATGCATCCCACAAGGATCCGAACAAACCGAAAGCGGGCCTGTTCGATAAGGTCGGTTGCGAGACCAAGAGGATGATCCGAGAGATCCCTCCTCAAGAAGGTCATGAACTGGAAGAGGGTCAGGACTTCAATCTCTCACTCTTTGATGGAGTAGAGAAGGTGGATGTTCAGGGGATCAGCAAGGGAAAAGGATTCGCCGGAACCGTCAAGCGCTGGAACCATCACATCGGTCCGCAAGGTCACGGTTCGAAGAGTAAGAGAACGATCGGCTCGACCGGACAGTCACAGGATCCCGGACGAGTGATCAAGGGCAAGAAGATGGCAGGCCAGATGGGCAGTGCCAAGGTAAAGGTGCGAAACCTGAAGGTAGTCAACTGCGATGTAGAGCAAAATCTGCTCATCGTTTGCGGTGCGGTTCCGGGATCACCCGGAAGCTATTTGATGGTGGAAGAAAGTCTGTAACTCACAACAACGATTTTTTCGGGCGATCCGAAAAAGCCAGAGTGATTGGAACGAGAGCCGTGAACACCGGACTCGATAAACCGAAAGAGATCCAGACGCTGGATCCGGTCAAGGTGCCCTACTTCGGGACCGATGGCCAGGCAGAGGGAGAGAAGACCTTCAATCCCGGAACGGTTTCCAATTACCCCAACTACAGGCTTCTCAAGGAAGCGGTCCGCCGTTACCAGGGGCGATTGCGTCGTGGTACAGCCAGCACCAAGACTCGCGCCGAGATTCATGGCTCTCCACGGAAACCGTGGCGCCAGAAGGGTACCGGCCGAGCTCGTGCGGGAAGCAAGAAGTCTCCCATCTGGCGCGGTGGTGGAGTGGCCTTCGGACCCCGTCCTCGCTCCTATGATTACGGTCTCCCTCGCAAGCAGCGGAGAATCGCCACGCGCCACGCACTCCTGTCAAAATTGATCGACGGCGAGACCGTCATCGTCGAAGCGCTCCCCGTTGGAGCCCCCTCGACCTCCCCTTTCCGCAAGTTCGCCACCGCGGTGAATTTTCAGAAGTCGTTCCTGATCGGCCTCTCCAGCGAGATGCCGGTGGAAGAGCGTCGCAGTATCTGGAAATCGGTGAGGAATCTTGAAGGTGTTGAGGTGCTGCCTGTCTGTGATTTCAATGCGCATTCGTTGCTTCGGTGTCAAAACCTGTTGCTGACCAAGGATGCGTTCGAGGAGATTCAGAACCGGGAAAAAACCAACTTCGGTGAGGAGATTTCGAAATGAAGGATCCGCATACGATCATCGTCAAGCCCGTCATCACCGAGAAGAGCACCTTCCAGGTCGAGAAGAACAACGCTTACTCGTTCAAGGTGGCGAAGACTGCCAATCGGATCGAGATCAAAGAAGCGGTGGAAAAGATTTTCGATGTCAAGGTGCGCAAGGTGAACACTGTCATGCAAAACGGCAAGCGCCGCAGAGTCGGACGGTCGATCGGATTTACCAGTGCATTCAAGAAGGCGTTCGTGACCCTGGAGCCGGGGTTCGAGATCGACCTGCTCTAATCGCTCCTGACGTGGCCACGTTGGCCCCAGTCAGATGAACATGGTGTGGACCCCCGGCTTGAAGAGGGTCCTGGCCGAGAAACTCGAGAGCCGATCCATTGATTGGCGAAGGAGATGTGGACCGCATGGGTGTCCGCAAGTACAAACCAACGACTCCGGGTCGCAGAAATGCCTCGGTCTCCGACTTCAAGGAGATCACGGCAAAGAAACCCGAGAAGTCCCTCTGTGAGCCTCTCCACAAGACTGGAGGGCGCAACAATCAGGGGCATATCACATCGAAGCATCGAGGAGGTGGTCACAAACGCCTCTATCGAAGGATCGACTTCCGGCGCACCAAGGATGGCATTCCAGCCCGGGTTGCGACCATTGAGTACGATCCCAATCGCAGCGCTCGCATCGCATTGCTTCATTACGTCGACGGTGAGAAGCGTTACATCTTGGCCCCGAAAGGGCTTGAGGTGGGAATGATGTTGAGTTCTGGACCCGGCTCGGATCCGAAGCCAGGAAACAGCCTGAGTCTCTCGGATATCCCGGTCGGTCTTACGATTCATAACATCGAGATGGTCCCGGGTCAGGGCGCCAAGTTGGTCCGTTCCGCAGGTGGAGGTGCACAGTTGCTCGCCCGTGAGGGCAAGGTCGCTGTGCTCTCCTTGCCTTCCGGAGAGATCCGCCAGGTCAACTCTGCCTGTCGTGCCACGGTGGGCGCCGTTGGCAATGGGGATCACAGTCTCGTAAAGCTGGGTAAAGCGGGTCGTTCTCGTTGGCTCGGTCGTCGGCCCAAGGTGCGGGGTACTGCAAAGAACCCCGTTGCCCACCCGATGGGTGGAGGAGAAGGCCGGACTGCAGGGGGACGTCACCCCTGTTCCGCTACCGGACGTCTTTCCAAGGGTGGCAAGACCCGTAGTCGTGGAAAAGCCAGTAACAAGAGCATCGTCCGTAATCGGAAGAAGAAATAATCATGAGTAGATCTCTAAAAAAGGGACCCTACATCGACCTGAAACTGCTGAAAAAAGTGCAGAAGAATATCGATGCTGGATCGACTGAACCGATCAAGACATGGTCTCGGGCATGTACCATTTGCCCCGAGTTCGTTGGCCAGACCTTTCTTGTCCACAACGGCAAGATCTTCAATTCGGTCAAGGTCACTGAAAACATGGTGGGACATAAATTGGGAGAATTCAGCCAGACTCGCAAATTGGGGAGTCACGGCAAGAAGTAGTTTCGATCGGGATCCGGTGCCAACGCACTGGAAAACCCCGAGGTGAGGGACCGATGGTCATGGAATACAAGGCGAGTCACAAATACGCGCGGATCACCGCGCGAAAAGCTCGTTATGTGGTCGATCAGGTACGCAACATGCCGGTTGAGGGTGCCCTGGATATGCTGAAATTCAGCGATCGACGTGCGGCACCGATGATCGCCAAGGTGATCAAGTCGGCTTTACACAATGCGATCCAGGAAGGCGGCGCCAACCCGGAAAATCTGGTGATCTGGCGTGCCACGATCAATGAAGGTCCGACGATGAAGCGCTGGCGCCCACGCGCCCGAGGAATGGCATTTCCAATCCTCAAGCGATCTTCACATATCAACATCATCCTCGCGGACCGCGGGGAAGCCGGCGTTGCCGCGAAGAAGGGGAGCTAGCTCCAATGGGTCATAAGGTCAGACCAACTAGCCTGCGCCTCGGGATCACCAGAAACTGGTCCTCGCGCTGGTACGCCAACAAGAGGGATTTCGGTGCGCTATTGGTTCAGGACCAGCGGATCCGTAACTTCATCAAACACGAGCACTTTTCTGCGGGGATCCCCGAGATCGAGATTGAGCGAAGTGGTAATCAGGTGACGATTCATCTGCATGCTGCACGCCCGGGAGTGGTCATCGGAAAGCGCGGAGCCAAGGTCGAGCAGCTCCGTGAAGACTTGCAGCACATCATTGGTAAAGAAGCGGATGTGCGTCTCAACATCGTTGAGGTCCCGAACCCCGATCTGAATGCCCAGTTACTGGCTGAAAACGTGTCGGACCAAATTCGTCGCAGGATGCCCTTCCGTCGGGTGCTCAAGCAGATGGTGCGGGTCACGATGGAGTCGGGAGCCAAAGGCGTGAAGTTGATGCTTTCGGGTCGTTTGGGTGGTGCCGAGATCGCTCGGACCGAGCAGACATCCGAGGGCAGCATTCCACTGTCGACCATCCGAGCAGATGTGGACTATGGTTTCGCCGAGGCGAAGACCACCTATGGAATCATCGGGGTCAAGGCCTGGGTGTACCGAGGTGAAGTGATGAACCAGAAGAAGAAGGGAAGCGGACGTCATGGCGATGATGCCCAAGCGCGTCAAGCGTAGAAAAGTCCACCGCGGACGAGTTCGCGGACACGCTACCCGTGGGAACTTTGTCCACATCGGTGAGTTTGGCCTGATGGCCATCGAGCCGGGTTGGATCAAGGCTCGCCAGATCGAGGCGGCTCGTATCGCTGGAAACCGTGCCCTGGCAGGTGCGGGTAGGGTCCACATCCGGATCTTCCCCGACAAGCCGATTACCTCGACCCCCGCTGAAACGCGGATGGGAAAGGGAAAGGGAGAGCCAGAGTTCTGGGCTGCAGTGGTTCGCCCCGGTCAGGTTCTTTACGAAATACAGGGAGCACCGATGGAAACCGCTCGTCTCGCTTGCAACCGGATGGCCCACAAGTTGGGTCTGGCAACGAGAATGGTCGGCAGGAGGCCGACGGTATGAAGATTAGTGAATTCAGGCAGCTTCCGGATGAGGATCTCACCATCGAGATTCGTAAGAGACGTGAAGGTCTCTTCAAGATCCGCTTCAAGGCAGCCAATGAAGAGACTCAGCGCGCCGGAGAGATCCGAGAAATGCGCAAGGACATCGCCCGCATGAACACAGTTCTGCGAGAGCGTACGTTGGAGCGTGATGGCTCCTCGAATCTGGAGGCCTGATGATGAGCGAGGAAACCGTCGCTCAGGATGTGAACTCAGACGCCCCTGCGCGCAAGTCGCCTAGGTGTGTTCAGGGTATCGTCGTGAGTGATTCGATGGCGAAGACTTTGGTCGTGAAGACAGAGCGCTTGGTCCAGCATACGAAGTACCGCAAGTACGTTCGCAAGCACACCAAGTACTACGCACATGACGAAGCCAGTGAAGCCGCAGTCGGCGACCTGGTTGAGCTGGAGATGTGCCGTCCCTTGTCGAAACTGAAGCGTTGGAACCTGAAGAGGATCGTCCGCATGGCACCGAGAGACGACGCGCCGACTCCTCAGGAGATGACGCCAGAAGTCGTTGAAGATGGTGACGCATGATTCAGATGCAAACCAGACTCGATGTCGCTGACAATAGTGGCGTCAAAAAAGTGATGTGCATCAAGGTGCTCGGTGGCAGCAAGCGTCAGTTCGCGGATGTGGGAGACGTCATCATCTGTTCGGTGAAGAAGGCTCTTCCTACCAGTGAAATCAAACAGGGCGCTGTGATCCGGAGTGTCATCGTTCGTACGAAGAAAAGGATTCGCCGAAAAGATGGATCCTATGTACGATTTGACCGAAATGCAGTAGTTGTGGTCGATGAAGCCGGAAACCCCAAGGGTACGAGGATCTTCGGTGCTGTGGCACGGGAGCTCCGTCAAAAGAACTACATGAAGATCATCAGCCTCGCACCAGAAGTGGTTTGAGGCCAGAGAGAGGCGAGTACGATGTCCCGGCTGAAAAGCGATGACCTGGTCGAGGTCGTCAGCGGTGCGCACAAAGGCAAGCGCGGCAAGGTGCTGAGAGTAGATCGAGGTGCTGGACGGATCGTCGTTCAGGGCGTCAACATGGTCTACAAGCACCTCCGGAAGAGCCAGAAGCACCCACAAGGTGGTCGGATTCAACTCGAGGCAGCAGTGCACATCTCGAATGTGATGCTGGTCGATCCGAAGTCCGGTAAGCCGACAAGAGTAAGCATGAAGGTAGACGGCAGTGGCAAGAAAACTCGGGTAGCTGCCCGTAGTGGAGACCCGGCATAGCTGGGGCGGGATAAAAGATGTCAAGATTGAAGAAGAAATACGAAGATGAGATCCTTGCCAAGTTGCGAGAGGAGTACGGCATCAAGAATGCCATGCGCCTCCCCAAGTTGCAGAAGATCGTCGTCAACCGTGGAATCGGAAAAGCGCTCGAGAACAAGAAGCGCATCCAGGCTGCGACTGCAGAACTGGCTCTCATCACTGGCCAATGTCCAGTAGAAACACGGGCCAAAAAATCGATCGCAAACTTCCACCTCAGGGAGGGGAACGCCATCGGTTGCAAGGTCACCCTTCGTGGTGCCCGCATGTACGAGTTTTTGGATAGATTAATCTCGGTAGTATTTCCAAGGGTTCGAGATTTCCGCGGGGTGTCGTCAACCGCCTTTGATGGAAGAGGGAACTACTCGATGGGCCTGACCGATCAACTGGTCTTTCCCGAACTGAGAGTTGACGATGTCGAATTTCTGCAGGGTATGAATATCTGCATCACCATCAACAATTCAGATGACGAGAAGTCGCTTTTTCTGCTGTCGCAGTTCGGCTTCCCGTTCAAGAAGAAATAAGAGGCACGGCTTTGGCGAGAAAAGCCCTGATCAATAAACAGAAGTTGACGCCCAAGTTTTCGACTAGGGCGTACCATCGTTGTCAACTTTGCGGTCGTCCACGAGCCTATTACAGGAAGTTCGGCATCTGCCGGATTTGCTTCCGTACCATGGCTTCCAAGGGAGAGATCCCAGGCGTTCGTAAGGCTAGTTGGTAATAGTTTTCATTAGATCCCATGGCTCACCAGTGTGCATGTCGCACCAGGAGCGAAGGAGACCACAAGAATGAGTATGACTGATCCGATTGCAGATCTCTTGACGAGAATCCGCAATATCAATGCCCTCGGGCGCCCTTCCGTGCGCGCACCCTACTCCAGAATCAAGGAGCAGATCTTGCTGGCTCTCCAGCGGGAGGGCTTCATCGGCGAGTTCGAGGTGCAGGGTGAGACTCCAAGCAAGGAGATCACCATCCAGTTGAAGTATGGTCCTGAAGGGGAAACGGTGATCCGCAAGATCGACCGCGTCTCCAGTCCCGGGTGCCGTGTATACAGTTCCGTTGCGGATCTGCCGGTCGTCCGGGAAGGGCAAGGGATCATGGTGGTCTCGACTTCACGGGGAATTCTCAGCGATAACGAGGCTCGTCAGCACAACGTGGGTGGCGAAGTCATCTGCTGCGTGTACTAGGAGGGGAAAGATGTCCAGGCTAGGAAAAAAACCGGTTCTGATTCCTTCCGGAGTCACTGTTGCAGTGGCCGGAGACCAGGTCAGCGTGAAGGGTCCAAAGGGCGAGATCTCCTGGGACTGCCATCCTTCCGTTGGAATGGCTGTCGTGGAAAATCAGGTCACCTTCACCCAGCGATCCGATGAGCGGATTGCCCGAACGATGCATGGAACCGCCAGGCAACTGGTCCAGAACATGGTCGTCGGTGTGACCGAAGGATTCAGCAAGACTCTCGACATCGTCGGGGTCGGTTACAACGCAAAGGTCCAGGGTAAGAAACTGGTTCTCAGCATCGGATTCTGTCATCCAGTAGAGATTCAGTTGCCCGATGGAGTCGAGTGCGAGTGTCCCGAGCCCACCAGGGTTGTGGCACGCGGACTGGACAAGCAGAAGGTCGGACAATTCGCTGCTGTAGTACGCGCGGTCCGTCCTCCTGAGCCTTACAAGGGCAAGGGGATCAGATATAGCGACGAAGTGGTCCGTCGCAAACAGGCGAAGAGCTTCGGCTCGTAGGCCACGGGAGTAATACAAGATGCAAGCAACGAAAAAGAAATTGGTGCGGCGCAAGCGCAGACGTCAGCACATCCGCAAGAACCTCAAGGGATCATCGGATCGACCGAGATTGACCGTCTACAGGAGTGCCAAGCACATCTACTGTCAGGCGATCGACGACTTCACTGGAGTCACTCTCGTCAGTGCGTCTTCGATGGCCAAGGATGTCCGCGAAGGAATGTCTGCCAGCTCCGGAAACGTCGAGGGTGCCACCTCAGTGGGGACCCTTCTGGCGACGCGATTGAAGGAGAAGGGAATTTCCCGGCTCAGTTTCGATCGTAATGGATACAAATATCACGGGCGGGTCCAGGCAGTTGCCGAGGCTCTCCGCAAGGAAGGCATCGAGGTCTAAGGTATGTCCGAAGAAGAAAAGAAAACTGAGGATCCGGCGACCCCAGCAGCGACCCCAGCAGCGGCTAGTTCCGCTCCTGCAGAATCTGCGCCCGCGAACGCCGCTCCGCCAGCAGCCCCAGAACCCGCGAGAGCCAGTAGTGGCGGCGGCGGATTTGCCGGTGGTGCTGGACGAGGTGGCGGCGGTGGCGGTCGTGGTGCCGGTGGCGGCGGCGGCGGCGGTCGTGGCGGCGGTGCCGGTGGCGGTCGTGGCGGCGGTGCCGGTGGCGGTCGTGGTGGCGGTGCCGGTGGCGGTCGTGGAGCCGGCGGCGGTGGCCGTGGCGGTCGTGGTGGTCGCGGCGGTGGCCGTGGTGGTGGCCGCGGTGGTCGTGAAGACGATGGCCCACGCTACGAGGAAAAGGTCGTCAAGATCAATCGAGTCGCTGCAACGGTCAAAGGTGGTCGTCGTATGTCCTTCAGTGCCCTCGTGGTACTCGGGGACAAGAAGGGCACCGTTGGCGTTGGATTCGGCAAAGCCAAGGAAGTTCAGGGAGCGCTCGAGAAAGCGTTCAAGGATGCGCGCGCCAAGATGCACAAGATTCCCCTCAAGGGAACGACCATCTGTCATGAGGTGCTGGGTGCCGCAGGTACCGCTCGCATGAAGATGGTGCCCGCTTCACCTGGAACTGGCGTGATCGCCGGAGCATCGGCCCGTGCCGTGCTCGAATGTGTCGGGGTTCAGGATGTCCTGACCAAACAGTACGGTAGCAACAATCCCCTGAATGTGGTCAAGGCGACCCTGGAGGGGCTCCTGCGCATGCGTACCAACGAGCAGGTGGAGAAACTGAGGGGAGTGACACTCGCATGAACCTCAATGACTTGAACAAAAGGGCCGGTAAGTACAAGAGCCGAAAGCGTGTGGGACGTGGTCATGCTGCCGGTGGTGGAAAAACCGCTGGTCGAGGCATGAACGGTGCCAAGTCCCGCTCTGGTTGGAAACGTAAGCGCGGATTCGAGGGGGGCCAGACTCCCCTTTTCCAGCGTCTGCCAAAGCGGGGTTTCAGTAATGTCCGTTTTCGTGTCTCCTATGACATCATCAACGTGGGAGATCTGAACCAGGTCACTGGAGATGTCGCGGTGGTGAATCTGGAATACCTGGCCACTCATGGCCTGGTGAAAAAGCGTCACTCCCGTCTCAAAGTATTGGGATCGGGTAAACTGGATCTCAAGCTGGTCGTAGAGGCGGCTAAATTCAGCAATAGTGCCCGTGAGCAGATCGAGAGCAACGGCGGGGAAGCCAAAACTGTCTAGGGGAGCTTCATGTTCAAGGCGATAGCGAACATCATTGCGATTCCAGATCTCAGACGCAGGGTAGCTTTTACCCTGATGGCGCTGGCGATCTACCGGATCGGTTTCTGGATCTACCTGCCTGGTATTCGGGTAGACGTCATTCAGGATGCATTGGCGGATGGCCCCGATTCTGGTGGTGGAATCCTCCAGTTCATCGGAATGACCAGTATGTTGACCGGGGGCAATCTCCGGAATGCGACTGTGTTTTCCCTTGGAATCATGCCGTACATCAGTGCTTCCATCATCTTCTCCTTGATGACCAAGGTGTTCCCTCGTCTCGAAGAGTTGCAGAAGGAGGGCGAATCGGGCCGCAAGGTCATCGCCCGCTGGACTCGTTACTCGACGGTACTGTTCTGCCTATTGCAGGGAATCCTGGTCCATACTGCGATCAACAGCCCCGATTTCCTTGGTAATGGGGTTGCGGTCTCCGAGGGTGGATTTGTACTCGGTGTACTGCAAGTGATGGTGTTGACCTGTGGCACCTTGTTCCTGATGTGGCTCGGCGAAAAGATCACCGAGAATGGTATCGGGAATGGAATCTCGCTGATGATCATGGCGGGTATCGTTTCTTACCTTCCCAGTTCGATCCCGCAGTTCAGTGCTACGTGGAAACTGCTGGGTGTGGATGAGAAACCCTTCTATGTCTTGAAAATCGCGTCACTACTCGGACTCTTCTTTGCCATCGTCGCTGCAGTGGTTTACATCACCAAGGGACAAAGACGGATCCCGATTCAGAACGCAAGAACTGTCAAAGGGGCCGGAAGTCAGCGGCATTACATGCCGATCCGGGTCAACAGTGCTGGTGTGCTGCCCATCATCTTCGCCCAGTCATTGCTGATGGTGCCGAGTCTTGGCCTGGCGATGATTCCTGGTGCTGAGGCGTTCGCAGCATTGCTACAGGCGGGGACCTTCTGGTACCTGATGTTGTATGTCGGGATGATCGGTTTCTTCACCTATTTCTGGACATCTCTCTACTACAACCCGGTCGAGATCGCCGACAACATGAAGGAACATGGTTCCTTCGTCCCCGGGATCCGACCCGGCCGAAAAACTGCCGAGTACCTGCAACAAGTCTTCGCTCGCATCACGCTGGCCGGAGCTGTATTCCTGGCGGTGATCGCATTGATTCCGCAGTTACTCAGTCTCGGTGGCACGGGAGCAAGTTCGGTCACACAGATGATGGGCGGAACTGCCATCCTCATCGTGGTGGGTGTTGCACTGGATCTGGTAGACAAGATCGAAGCGCAACTACTCGCCCGCCAGTACGAGGGATTTGTCGCTCCTCGTAAAGGACGGTCGGGAGCCGCCTCGAGGGATAGATAACCCGATGCGGCTTGTCTTCCTCGGGCCACCGGGCGTGGGAAAAGGTACCCAGGCAGAGGGTCTAGCCCTGCAACTGGAGATCCCTCACATCTCGACCGGTGCCATCCTTCGAGATGCACTGGGACGTGGAACCACGACCGGACTCGAAGCGAAGAAGTTCATGGATGCCGGCGACCTGGTCCCGGATGCCGTGGTCCTGAAACTGGTGGAAGATCGCTTCTCCGAACAGGACGCCGCTAGCGGCTGGTTGCTCGACGGATACCCTCGAAATCTGCAGCAGGGCGCGGCCCTTGATGGCTTGCTCTCGACACTCCAGTTGACCCTCGATCATGTGGTCTTCTTCGAGTGCGACTCGGCAGAACTGGTTCGTCGTCTCGCCGGTCGCCGTGTTTGCCGCAAGTGCGGAACTACCTTTCATATCGAGTTTGCACCTCCTCCATTGCAGAGTCACTGCAGTCAGGGTGGGGAATGTGAGATCTACCAGCGCAGCGACGATGCCGAGGATGCCATCCTCAAGAGGCTCGATGTTTACCAGCGAGAGACCGGTCCTCTGGTCGAGCACTTCCGCTCCCAGAGCCGTTTGATCGTGGTCGACGGTGGCCAGCCGATCGATCAGGTCGGAGTCGATTTGCAAGGGGCTCTGGGGCTTCCCAAGTGATTCAGCTCAAATCACCGCGAGAAATCGATCGTATGGCGGTCGCCGGTGAGATGGTCGCCCTCACATTCCAGGCGATTCAGCCGCTGATTGTCCCTGGCACCCCGACCATCGAGATCGATGAAGCGGTTCGCGATAGCGTTCACGATCTGGGTGGCAAGCCGCTATTCCTTGGTTATCACGGATTTCCCGCCCATTCCTGCATCTCGGTCAATGAGCAAGTAGTCCATGGGATTCCTGGCCCGAGAAAGTTGCAGGATGGAGATCTGGTCTCCATCGATATCGGAATCGGGGCAGAGGGCTTCTGCGGAGATTCGGCACGTTCCTTTCTGATCGGTGAGGGGTCCAGTTCTTCGATCCGGACGCTGAAGGTGTGTCGGGAAGCACTGGCGGCTGGGATCGCCGCTGCCATCCCGGGTAACACCCTGGTCAAATTGGTTCAGGAGATTGAAACCAGGATTCGAGATGCAAAACTGGGCCTGGTGGAGAAGTATGTGGGACACGGCATTGGTCGAGAAATGCACGAGGAGCCCCAGGTACCGAATTTCGTCAACAGGAGCCTCAAGCAGAACGATTTAGAACTTCGCCCCGGATTGGTCCTGGCCATCGAGCCGATGGTCAATGGCGGAACAGGAGAGGTCTACACCCTCGATGACGGCTGGACCGTGGTGACCGCAGATTCGGAGGTCTCCGCACACTGCGAGCATACCGTCGCAGTGACGGAAGATGGCCCCAGGGTCCTCACACTGGCGCCTGGGGAGGCCTGGCCGCCGATTCCAGGGACTCCTGGCCAATAATCCTTCCAGGTCTGCCCGGATCCCTCACGAAATTGTCAGAAATATAGTGGAATTAATGGGATGCGACTTGACGGTTGACGGCTCCTGTCAGTATATTCCTCGCTTCCCCTTGACCAGGGAGGACGGGTTGTTTCATTCCGGTTCCGTGCGGAATCGGTACTAGGATCCGTCTGTGAACGGTCAGCCAGCTCTTCTTTCCGGTGCGTTGGTTGAGGAGTGGCAGAGAGTTCAGTGGCAGACATACGATTCGTGGAGATACGAATCGAGAAGAAACCAGGTGTCTGCATCCGGTCGTGCAGGTTGTGGCGAATGTCGGAGGCTCCTCGAGAGGAGTCATGAAGATGTTCTTCCGCGTAGCGAGAGAGAGGGAACACGATGAAGGTAAGAGCTTCCGTCAAACGGATCTGCGAAAACTGCAAGTTGATCCGCAGAAAGGGAGTTTTACGAATCATCTGTTTGAACCCTCGTCACAAGCAGAGACAAGGAAAATAAATCGTCCATCTGGGTGCGGCTAAGATCAGCCGCCGAGTGGACATGAAGTAGTAAGATCGGGTCGTAGTATGCCAAGAATTCAGGGTGTCGACATTCCGCCGAATAAGCGCGTCCATGTGGCGTTAACTTATCTCTACGGAATCGGGGACAAGATTGCCATGGAGATCTGTGCGGCTGCCGGCATTGCGCCGGAGATCAAGTCGAGAGATCTCAGTGAAGATGAAGTGAGTCGCATCACCACGGTGATCCAGGATTCCTATGTCGTCGAGGGGCAGTTGCGTCGACAGGTTCAGCAGAACATCGCTCGACTGAAAGAAATTGCGTGTTACCGAGGAATTCGCCATCGCCGGGGTTTACCGGTTCGTGGTCAGAATACTCGAAACAATGCGAGGACCCGTAAAGGGCCCGCTCGTACCGTGGCGAAGAAGAAAAAGTAACCACCTCGAATCGGAGACAGTGAATTGGCGAAGGCAGCGAAGAAGAAAGTCCGGCGGAACATTTCCCGTGGGATTGTACACATTAAATCGACCTTCAATAACACCGTGATTTCCCTCTCGGATGCAGAGGGTAACGCTTTGATGAGTCAAAGCGGTGGAACGGTGGGGTACAAGGGGAGTCGTAAATCGACCCCCTTTGCTGCCCAGAGGGCTGCCGAAAACTGCGCAGCAGCCGCCAAGAAGATGGGAATCACCCAGGTGGACCTCAGGGTCAAGGGACCTGGAACCGGACGCGAATCGGCGATCCGCGCGATCCAGTCGAGCGGGTTAGAGATCCTCGCCATCGAGGATGTCACCCCACTTCCGCATAATGGATGTAGACCGCGCAAGAAGCGCAGAGTCTGAGGAGAAGAAATAGCATGGCACGTATCCTCGGACCTAAATGTAGACTCTGTCGGCGAGACGGTGATCGCCTGTACCTCAAGGGGGCACGCTGTCACACTGCGAAATGCGCCATCGCCAAGCGTGGATATCCACCTGGCATGCATGGCTTCCGCCGAGGACGTCCATCTGAATACGGCATTCGTTTGCGCGAGAAGCAGAAAGCGAAGCGGATCTATGGTGTGCTGGAAAGACAGTTCAGGAAGTACTTTGCCGAGGCGAACCGCTTGCGCGGGGACACGGGTGCAAACCTACTGATCTTGTTGGAACGAAGACTTGATAATGCCGTGTTCCAGCTCGGTTTTGCGGAGAGTCGGAGTCAGGCTCGTCAGTTTGTTGCCCACGGTCACATTACCGTGAATGGGAGAAAACTGGATATCTCCTCACACCTGGTCAAGGTGGGGGATGTGATCTCGCCCAAGGCACACAAAAAGAGCGAGTCTCTGGCAAGAGAGAGAATTGAGGGTCAGCAAGGCCGGTCCGTTCCGGAATGGTTGACACTCGATGCCAAGGAGTTGAAGGGGACGGTGACCAGGTCCCCCGCACGCGAGGATGTAGCGATTCCGATTCAGGAGGCCTACATCGTCGAGTTCAGTTCCCGCTAGGGGAGTGATTTTTTTTAGATTCAAGAGTCCTTGTGGTGCGGGGTGATTTCCCCGCTGCCGCGAGAAGGGAGCCCAACCCATGTCGATGCGAGTTCGTTGGCGAGAATTCGAACTGCCGAACCGGGTCGAGTGCGAGCAAGAGTCGAGTTCTTCCAGTTACGGGAAGTTCATCATCGAGCCCTTCGAGAGAGGTTTTGGACATACCGTAGGAAATAGCCTACGGAGAGTCCTCCTCTCATCGATCGAAGGTGCGGCTCTTGTGCAAGCACAGATCAAAGGTGTGGACCATGAGTTTGCCACCAAGGAGGGAGTCCTTGAGGACATCTCTCATGTGGTTCTCAATCTCAAGCAGGTCCTGGTGGAACTGCGTGGGGTCCAGGAAGCGGAGATGACGATTCGAAAGTCCGGAGCCGGAGCAATCACGGCTGGAGACATCGAACATGGCGAAGGTGTTGTGATTCACAACCCCGACCAGATCATTGCGACGCTGACCCAGGACGTCGAATTCTCGGCGGTACTGAAGGCTCGGATCGGGCGGGGATACACGACTGCGTCAGGAAATTCGGGAGACCAGAAAGACATCGGTCTGATCTGGTTGGATTCGACTTTTTCGCCGGTTCACCGAGTTCGTTACCGGGTCGAGGCGACTCGTGTCGGACAGTTGACCAACTACGACAAGTTGCTCCTGGAAATCTGGACCAACGGGACCGTCGACCCTGACAGTGTGCTGGTCGAATCTGGAAAGATATTGCGCAAGCATCTCACTCCAGTGGTCAAGTATTTTGAACTTGGATCGGAAGTCCTCCAGCCGAGGATTCCAGACATCGAACTTCCTCAGACTGAAGACGATGAGACGAGGCAGTTACTCGATATGCCACTCTCCCAGCTGGAACTCTCGGTGAGGGCGTCGAACTGCCTCGAATCGATGAACATCTCGACGCTGAGAGAACTGATTCGACTGCGGGAGGATGATCTCCTGAGAATCCGCAACTTTGGCCAGACCTCACTCGAAGAGTTGAAGGTGAAATTGGTCGATCTCAATCTCGAACTGGGTCAGATCCCCGGATAGTCATCCAGGGTCCCGCTGCAGGAGTATTTCGATGCGTCATCGCGTAGCAGGAAAAAAACTGAATCGGACGAGCAGCCACCGAAAGGCGCTCGCAAAGAACTTGATGCGTGCTTTTGTCATCGAATGGCAGGGCAAGGGTCACATTGTGACTACTCGCACCAAGGCAAAATTTATCCAGCCCAAGATTGAGAAGTTGATCTCACTTTCGCGCAACAAGACGGTTCATAACATCCGAAGAGCGATGTCGCTGATCGGTGACCGTGCTGTGGTCCAGGTGCTCTTCGATGAGATCGGTCCCTACTACAGCGATCGTCCGGGGGGATACACCCGAGTGTTGCGCCTGGTGAAGCCTCGTCTCGGAGACGCCACTGTTCAGGCCTATCTCGGGTACGTACGTGAGGATGACGACTACCCCGAAGGAGACCGCCGTTCTCGCAGTTCCACGAGCGAGTCAGCCGTGGTAGAGGAAGCTTCCACAGAGGCGGCAGCGGCCGTTGAAGATTCTGCGGAGTCCTCCGACGAGCCGGTGGCCGAAATCGCCGAGGAAGCAGCGGGTGACGGCGAGACCTCTTCAGAAGAGGCTTCCGAGGGTGACGAAGCGGAAGAAACGCCCAAGTAGTCGCCTTCACTCGTTCAGCAGAACTCGTTCAGTTCAACTCGTTCAGTTCAACTCGTTCAGTTCAACTCGTTCAGTTCAACAGGTTGTTCAGGTCCAGCACCTGTTCTCTGGCACCTGTTCTCTGGCACCTGTTCTCTGGCACCTGTTCTCTGGCACCTGTTCTCTGGCACCTGTTCTCTGGCACCTGTTCTCTGGCACCTGTTCTCTGGCACCTGTTCTCTG
>Ga0209362_1000322_pt1 | contig 43429 bp, 46 predicted proteins | sample SaaInlV_165m_DNA_FD_184680 | JGI IMG/M metagenome (GOLD analysis project Ga0209362, IMG submission 184680) | Marine microbial communities from expanding oxygen minimum zones in the Saanich Inlet - Saanich Inlet SI037_S3LV_110m_DNA (SPAdes)... | ecosystem: Environmental > Aquatic > Marine >... | reverse complement strand
AATAAAGATATCAAAAAAATACAACATAGATCAATCAAATTAAATATCACAAATGACTGGCCATGTTATCTATGTCAAAGTTTCAAGGCAAAATTGCTCTGATTACAGGTAGTGGTACAGGTATTGGCAAAGCCATTGCAACAAAATTTGTTGAAAATGGAGCAAGTGTAGTTATTCTGGGAAGACGAAAAGAACCGTTAGAGGAAGCTGCAAAAGGGTTAGAGGAAATCATTTCACAAAATAACAGCGGGGCATCAGTTAGAATTTTTGCAGGAGTGGATGTTGCAGACGAAACAGCAATGACTGAAATGTTTGAAGTATTAAAAAGTGAGAATATCAATTTGGATTATGTAATTAATAATGCAGGAGTATCAGGACCTGTCACATGTTTTGCAAATGCACCACTAGAGGAATTCAAAAGTACAATTGGAATTCACCTAACAGGTACGTTCTGGGGCTCAGTTCAAGCACTCAAAGTCATGAAAGAAGGTGGAAAAATAATTACAATTTCAACGTTTTTCACAGAAGAAAGGCCTCTAGAGCAAAGACCATACAGATTTAGAAGTCCGTATACTGCAGCACAAGGTGCAAAAAACAGACTAGCAGAATTAATGTCATGGGAATTAACAGATAAAGGAATTATCTCAATTGCAACAAATCCAGGACCAGTTCATTCTGATAGAATTTACAAAACAGTGTATCCAAAAGCTGCTTCTGAATTTATGAGAGTTAGTGGATTTGAAGAGTTAGTTCCAACAGAAGTCAGTGCAGCTAGTCAAGAATTACTACCATTGCTTGGAGAAGATGAGAATGTCATTAAAGAAGGGATTAGAAAAGCCGCAGAAAAACTTGCAAATGGAAAAGATGTTTCAAAACTAACTGAGACATTTACCAATCTATTAAACAAAATTCAAACAATTGCAGAAAAAGTTCAAAACAATACATCACACATGATTGCAAATCAAGAATTCTTATCTCAGGAACAAGTTTCAGAATCAGTTCTCAATTTATGTGATGATGAAATTGCAAAAATTCTAAACGGCAAAGTTATTCCGGGAGACAGGGTATTTTATCCAGTTAAACCGCATATTGGTACTGCCACCCCAGGGGTTCACCAATCAGATTTTACAGGTAAAGCAATTGTGTTTACCATTGATGCAACTGACAAAGCAGATGCAGAACGAGTTGAATTTTTAGCAGCACATGTTGAGAAAAATGGAGGTAAAGTTGCATGCTTTATTTCACAAAATACACCTACAGAACTTCAAGAATACATTAGTGGAAAATTCCACTCACATGTTGTAGATATTAAAAATCCTGAAGAAGTTCAAAGATGGCTAAATACAGCCAATACAAATCTGGGGAAAATTCTTGCAGTAATTCACATTACAGGCAAACTACCAGAGATATCAAAATTAACAGAATTATCAAGAGCAGGATGGGAGGAACTCACTGAGAAATTCATCTCAACTCCAGCTACTGTTGCACAAAGGGCACTAGAACAATTTGTCCCAGGAGGAAAAGATGATCCAAGACTATACAAAGATGCAAAGGGAGCAATTATGATAATAGGTCCGGATTTACCAATAGGACGCAAAGTAACTGGAACCCAAAGAGCCCAAGTGGAGGTATTCAGAGGAGCATTAAGACCATTTACAACAACAGTCAATCAAGAATTGAGTGATGTCTTAAAATCAAAAATTAGGTTATTTACAATATTTCCAGGTACAGTTGCAGGTGCAGAACCAAATAATCAAAACATTGCAGATGCATTAAATTTCCTTGTATCTGATAGTTCTAATTCATCATCAGAAGTAACATTCTGTGTTGATGAATCAAGATAAGAATGAAGAAATTTTCAGACTTTCAAATAGGTGATTCATTTTTTTCAACATGTAGTATTTCAGACAAAGAGTTAGAAGAATACCTAAATTTCTCCAGAGTAAGAAACGCATTTTTAGAAGACAAACAAAAAGGAGTGCAAAAATTAGTTTCAGGCAGAGCAATTTTGTCAAGAATGGAGGGGGAGTTTTCAAGATTGAATCAAATTTATGGAAACGACATTGTTTTTCTAGGTACAGATGGGGATTCAGAATGGGGAAATAGAAACACCAGATTTGTCAAACCATTATACACAGACCAAGTATTGAAATTAAAATTCTCAATTTCAGAAAAAAAAGACATTGATGAAGAATATGGGAAAATAACAGTAGACTATGAAGGTACTAGCCAAGAGGGAGAAACAATAGTTATTTCAAAAAAGAATATTTACAAAATTAAGAAAGAACCAGAAAAATAAAACATAGAAAAAATCACGGATTATTTAAAAAATATCAGAGCAAGTTATTTCCTAAAGGATGCAGCAGATAGTTGGTCACCATGGTAACTCACTATTACAGTGTATACACCAGCCATCCATTCTTCACTATGGATTAGAGGAGAGTCAAATTCTCCAGATGAAGACAATATTGCAGACAAATCAACTGAAGTGTTATCAGGTCTGATAAGTTTAACATCAAGTGAGACACCAGAATCAATATTTTCAAAGTCACCAGCAATTGTTATCATGATTGGGGAAGACAGAATTGCATCCTCAGAATCAACAGATACACAGTTGACATCCTGACATTGTGTTGTAGATGAAGTGTCAACATCAGATGATTTATCACCAATAAAGAAGGTCAATTCAGAAATAGTATTTCCGTTATATGATGCATGCAAAGTATAATCTCCAGACATCCAAGATTCAACAAGAATAGTTGAAAATTTGCCATCTTTTGTCAATATGGTAGTCAATTCTTCAATATCACCACTTGGTCTAGTGAAAGTGATTTCAACTAATCCGCTAAGTGCCTCCAAGGATGTGCTATAAACAGTTCCAGAAATGTCAAGAGTGCTTTGAGCAATCTTGGTGTCAGGTCTAGTTACAGTAATTGTTCCAAATTCAGATTCACCTGAGAACTCATCAATTTGTTCAAAGTAATCAGAATCAAGTTGAATCACCTCAGTTACAACATTGTTGAAAGTAACTGGCGCATCAACCTTTGAGGATTCAAATGCCAATTCAAGTGCAGATTTTGTCTTTTCTGCCTCAAGTATAGTAAATGTCTCAGATGCAAATTCTGTTGCTTCATCAGTAACTGTAACGGTGTAATCACCAACCATCCAACTCTCCCTAATCAAAGGTAGAGAGTATTTGTTTCTGTCATTTAGTATTAGCTTATACTCATCTACAAGGCCATCTGGGTTTTCAATAGACACCACAATACGTGAGTAAGCAGAATCTACCTGGCCTTCTGCAATTAACAAGTTGCCACCATGTCCCAAAGTAGCAGTATGCAATAAAGTCAATTCATCAGTCCACAATTCATTGTTTTTGAGATTATCCATGGCACTTTTTAGATCAGTGGTTCTCATTTTGATTAATTCACGCAAGTTTTCATTTGTAAAATGGACGTTGTCTCGCATCAATTCAAATTTGTTTGCCAATTCCCCAACCTCATCATCGGTTTGGATGTTTAGTTGAACATTAAAATCGCCAGCAGCAATTTGGGAAGAGGCATTTTTGAGTTTGATCAGAGGTTGAGAAATAGAAGTCCTGACATAATTGGCAACTACAATTGCAGAGATAATAGTAGTAATGGAGATTATCAGAATAGTATTAGTCAATCCAATTACAGGTCCAAGGATTGCAGCACCATCTTGTTTAACCACCAAAGTCCAATCCAAACTAGGAAAATCATCATCAGGGGCAGATTTCGAATATGCATGTAAGACACTATCAGTGCCCAAAATACCAGTTCTGATAAAATAACCAGTATCATCTACAAGCATGGCAATTCCATCTACTGCCGGAATGAACATGCCAGATTCAGAAGGAGTTGTAGAGAAAACAATTTTACCATTATCAGATACAAGAGAGATTTCAGAATTTTGGAATTTTTTTGTTTGTTTGAGATCATTTAAGGTTAATAGAATGTGTTGTAAATTCATCTTGGTTTTTAAAACTCCAAGAAAATTTCCTTGATTGTCATCTATTCGAATCACTGCATCTCTGGTGAAAATTTGTAAATCATCATCAAAAACAACATCCCCTACAAATGTGCCATCTTCGACAACGGCATCCCACCAAGACATATCTCCAAAAGAACGATCAGTTGACACAGTAGATGCAATAACGGTTCCAGCAGAATCTGCAACAGACACATCTTCATAGACAGGATAGCCAAATTTGGATTCCAAGAAATTAGATGTCTCTTGTAATTTTAGGGAAAGTTCGTTGGTTTCAACAGAGACATCAGATTGTGCATTTGAATTAATTATAAAATCAGCGACAAATGAACGATCAGAAGAAGACAGCAATCCAAACACATCATCCTTGAATTTATCATCAATGTTCACTATGGTCACATGTAATGCTTCAGCATAATTTCCACCAATTTCATCAATTATTCTCTCCTGACTTGATGTAACAGATGTGAATCCCATAACAGTAATGGATATGATAATCACCAAAAAGCTCATTAGAATTTTTATCCCTATTCGCATTTGATAGTGATTTGTAGCTTATCACATATAATTGGCAAGTCAGAATGAATTAAGGTTCAGTCAAAAAAGAGCACACACAATTAAAAAATTTAGAATAAACCGGAGAGCAGACAAGTCTCTCCAGCCATTAGATCAAATGACCTAACAACAATTTACGTTACAAAATTACTATAAAAGGACGTAAAAAATACAGAGGCTAAAATCCAAAGAAATTGGAATTACCAAACATGGAATCAAAGAATAGTTTTCCAGCTGCTATCAATATCACAACAGACACTAGAATTTGCAAATAGCGTTCTTTGATATCTATAGACAATCTTGCACCAATCAAACCGCCAATAAAAGATCCAATGGCCAAAAGTCCAGCTTGAAGAAAATCAGGATGTCCAAGAACACTGTGTACTATAACTCCAGACAATGATGCAAATAATAAAATCAATTGTGAAGTAGGGGCAGCTCTTTTCATAGCCATTCCCATTCCGACCACCATTAAGGGTACAAAGATTATTCCTCCACCTATTCCAAAAAAGGATGAAATTATTCCAGCAAAAAAACTAGCACCTACTGCAAAAATCATCATCTGTTTGGATAAGGTTTTTTCTCTGCTCTCAATTTTTCGTCTCAAGAAAATATAAGCTGCAGATGCAATCAATACAAATCCAAATAAAATTTGGAATATTTCAGGGGCAGAATCAGTTGAAATAATTGCACCTAATACAGTACCAGGTACAGACAACAGTCCAAGTTTCAAACCCAATGAAAATTCAATTCTTTTTTGTTTAGAATAAGACACAGTAGATGCAATTGCATTACTTAATGCAGCAAACAAACTATTACTTGCAGCAACAGTTGGAGGAAATCCCAAGAACGTCAAAACAGGAACCACTATTATTCCGCCACCAAGACCAATCATAGAACCCAACATTCCTGCAGCAATCCCAAGTGGAATCAACCATAATTGATCAATCATCGTAATCGACAATCAAAGAATTCCAGAGTATATAATTAAACTACTTTAGCACAATTAATGTCCACAAATAGGATTCATCAGTAGAGGTTATTTCCAAAATCAGTTGTTTTTGAGCCAATCCATTCATTTTGGATTTGAGGGTATTTTGAGAGGATTCAAGGTATTTTGTCTCTGCTGCATCAAGCCAGGAAGACACGGATTCAAATCCGCCAGGTTTTTGTTCATTCCAACAATCACACGCCAAATTCTCAATCATAGTTTGAAAAACAAAGTCAATTTTACCCCGTTTAGAATCCAAATCAGGAGATACCTCAATAATTGCAAGGGCCATAGAAGGAGATATTGGATTTCCGCCCATGTTGAGATTCCCCAAAGGTTTGCCATCAGAATCAACTAATGCAGTAGTCACACAGTATTGGACAAATCTCTGAATTCCATCATCATCAAAAAATGTACAGTATTGACCAACAGTATCATCAGTGATCACGGTTGGAGAAGACATTGAAATGTTTTTGTCAATCAGTATTTTTTGCATGTCATCCACATTGGAATAAATGAAATTCACTTCAGGAATAGGTTGATCATCAAATACATTTCCAGAAAAAAATACAACCGCAGAAACAATACCAATGCTAACTGAAACTGAAAATAAAATTTTTTTATTCATAAGATCAATTGAAAAATATTGTAAAATAAGGTTTCGTAATTTTAAATTGAGATTATTTCCAATATAGAATCTTTAGTTATGTTATTGTGATCAACAAACCCAGAAGTAACTTCAAGAATGTAGGCTGCTTGTCCATCAGGAATGATACTTTGGCATGCTGCAATTTCCAATGGGGTTTTGCATGGGGGAACATCTTTTTCAATATGAACCACTTTGCCGTCTTTATCAAACCAAATCATATCAAGGGAGAATTGCATGTTTAGCATCCATAAAGGATACAGCCCAGGTTGATTAAAGACAAAAATCATTCCCTGATCAAAAGGGAGTTGATCCTGAAACATCAATCCGCGAACACGTCTAGGTTCAGTGTCTGCAATTTGTACCACAAGAGGAATGTCATCTACCATGATTGTCCCCCTAGGAAATTCAACAGATTCCAATTTGCTCTCACTTGGAATCGACACCAAACCAACTATACCAACAATTACTGCAGCAATGAAAATTGGAACTAAAGCTTGTGTCCTAGTGGTCACATGTAAAATTGTCAGTGTCCTTTTAAAAACTAAGTTACATTACAGAACTCTTAAAATCATTGATTGATGAAATTGTATTTTTTGTTTCATGGCCAATATCATGGATGGTTGAACCATTGTATTTTTTGTCAAGATACCTGCCTGCAACAATCATGGGCCCTCCAAGTGCAACTGTGACACCGGTAGGTTCAGGAACCCATAACATCAAGAATCCAATTTTCTGTAGTTTTTTACCTGGTGCAGGTGCTTTTTGCAAAGCGCCCAAAGAACTAGCAGTATGGGTGTCATCCATTTTAGCCATATCAGTATACAAATTTGCCCTACGATGAGCAGAATCAGAGAATTTTCGCAATTTGTCTAATCGTGCCTTCAAAGGATCATTCATGCCTACATCAGATTTTAAAAAAAATAGTTAAGATTCAAAGATCAATTCCAGTCACTGTCAAGTCAATAAAGAATAACTAGAATCAGCAGAAAAGACACCCAATTATACTAGATTAACTGTAATTACAAAGAACGCATGAAATCTGAAAACTCAAAGAGACTAGAGTCAATAAAGGCAGCCCATCAGTCAGAAAAAACTCGTGCAAGTACAAGAATGGAGGATTATTTGGAGATAATATCAGAATTGGTGGATTTGAAAGGGTATGCAACTACTCTAGACATTTCAAGATACATGAATGTCAGTGCTCCAAGTGTTACCAAGATGCTTCAAAGATTAGATGAGAATGGATTTTTAGAATATGAAAAATATCATGGAATCAATCTCACAAAAAAAGGAATACAGGTAGCAGAAGGAATTAGACAAAAACACGGAATTTTATTAGAATTTTTTGAAATATTGGGAGTAGGATATGATACTGCCAATCAAGACACCGAGGGAATTGAACACCATCTCAATCCAAAGACAATAAAACAGTTGAGAAAATTCATCACGTTTCTAAAAGCTAATCCAAAAATAATTGATAATTTTAAAAATCTTTAAGAAATAGTTGAATGTCATTTTGAGAAGAAGACTCTTCCATTAGATATCTTGCAGTATCAGAACGTTTTGGAATTTTTATCTGACCTTTTTTTCCAATCCTCACAGATGCAACAAACTTGTCATGAACACGAATATCTGCATGCATTGAAGTGAATTCTTTACCAACAGTCAAAAGTAATGCAGTTTTTGATTCAGAGAAAGAAAAAGGCAGATCATCAGATGAAATAGATGAGGAACCAGATAAGGATTCAGGGCCTCTTTCAACAACATCAATGTGGACTTGAAGATACTTTTCAATTTCATTAATGTTTGAACCACCTCTCCCAATAATTGATGCAATACACTGTTCATCAACCATTACTTTAACTCGATTATCAGATAAGATTTCGACTTGAGCATGAGGATCATATTTTCTAAAAGTTTCTTTAATTTTGTCTTCTGCGAGTTTTTCGATTCCAACTTTTTCTGTTTGTTTTGAAATAGGTACAATGACATTTTCTTCCCCAAAGGTGTAGATTTCATGCTCCAACACATCATCTTTAAAATTCCTGATTTCAATAACAGGTCGAGCAAGATCAGACTCGGTCATTCCAGTAGGTACCTTTACTTTTAATTCCAAATCATAGACGGTGTCAATCTGTCCATCTTTTACAAAAACTACAGTATCCAAAACATTTGGTATAATTCCAAGTTCAATTTTTCCAATAAAACGCTGAATTGCATCCAAAGGAGAATTTGCATGAACTACACCAACCATTCCCACTCCAGTCAGTCGTAAATCAGCAAAAGTTCTAAAATCTTCTTGTCTTCTTACTTCATCAAAAATAGTATAATCAGGACGAACTAGTAATAAAATATCAGCAGTATTATCAAAACTCCCATCTAGTTTACCATATTGAGTAATTCCAGAATTAACTTGCAAGTCACGAGGAGATTCAAATGTTTTAACAATTTTTCCACCAGAATGGTAAAAATTTGCAAGGCCAGATGCCAGAGTACTTTTTCCAGAACCAGGAGCACCAGAAATCAAAATGCCCTCAGCTCGGTCAGAGAATCGCTTCATTAATTTTTCAGAAACAGAGTAATCATCAATATCCAGTTTGACAATTGGATGGACAATAGTAATTTCAAAAGAGTCTGAAAACGGGGGATATGTAATTGCAATTCTATAATCACCATGCTGTATTACAGTAGCACCAGTCTTTGATAGCTCAACAGTACTTGAATCAGAGATATTTACTGCATCAGATATTTGAGTAGAAATCATTTTCAAATAATTTCGAGAAAGAATATCATCATTGAGGACAGTTAAAGCAAATGTTCCAGGTTTGCCTTTTTTGGCCAATGGACGTTGGTTTTCTTTAAGATGAATACTCATTGTTGTGTCATCAAAAAATTTTAAAAACTCTAAACTCTCATTTTTAATTTCACCTCTAAGAAATACAGTTTCAATGTCTTTAGCTTGTGCAACTAAATGCTGTACATTATCAGATGTGTAAAGAATGGCATCATTTTGTTTTGCAACATCAGTAATGAGTGCATCAATTCTACCACTTCCAGCGAATTTAATATCATCAATAGAAGGATGAGGTCCCTTTGTCACCACCTCTAAACCATAACTTCCAGACAATCCTTTGAGTTTCTTAATTTTTTCCAAACCAACAAATCCTTGTTCTTTTTTGTTTGAAGCCTGAGATTGTAATTCATCAAAGACTGCTTGAGGGATTATAATTTCTGAATTTCTAACAGAGCCTGACTCGATTTGGGCAATTAGTTGCCCATTGATAATAACACTAGTATCAGCTACAATTTTTGACAAATTTCTATCATGTTGAAATAAATTCATACCCTAAAGTAATTTTCGATAATCAAAAAACAAAATGAGATAATCAGAGCATCAATAGAGTCTACTTAAAGAAAACAAACATCCAGAACTAAAATTTCTCACTCTCTTGAAAAAATGCAGATTTTATCAAAGTAATCATGGAACAATACAATGATGAAAACAAGGTATTTTACAAAAATTGTACAGAATACTTTGAATTTTTACGAAAAAAAGGAACTCCAGACTATGATTTTGAGGATGAATACTACTTTACCATGCCTGCAATTTCAAATCACTAGATAGCAGATTTACAAACACCACTAAATCTCATAAAATATGGATTCAGAGTTAGATGATTTTGCAGATAAAGCAGTCAAATTTGCAATAGATTCAGGAGTCCAATATTGTGATGCCAGAGCAGAACAGCAAGAGACAAAATCCATACTAATAGAAAATAATGAAGTAGAACATGTCAAAACCAACAAAGATGAAGGTATAGGAATTCGATTAATTAAAGACGGTGCATGGGGTTTTTGTTCAATTACAAATCCACATTCATTTGATCAAATCAAAGAGATACTAAACAACACAATAAAAAATTCATCATACAATGGAGCCTCTAGAAAAAATAAAATAAAATTACATAAAAATTCAGATACAAAAATCAAGATAGATTTTCCTGTTTTAAAAAAACCAGAATTAGATGAGATTGTAAACATCGGATTAGAATGCAGTAAGAGTATGTTAGATAACCCAAGAATAATCAAATCAACTGTAAACCCATGGTATACAGTTAATTCAAAATATTTTACAAACAGCGAAGGCTCACAAATTACACAAAATTTTACAGATACAGTAATTGAAATGATTGCAACAGCTCACGAATCAGGACTTACACAATCAGTAAACATTACAGAAGGGGGAAGAGGAGGATTAGAGCAAGTTACAAATAAAATTTATCAAAGTGCAAAAGACATCTCAACAAAGGCATCACAGTTAATTGATGCAAAACCTGCAAAAGAAGAAAAAGCAAGGGTTGTGATGAATCCAGATTTTGTAGCACTGCTAGCACATGAAATTTTAGGTCATCCATCTGAAGCAGATAGAGTATTAGGAAAAGAAATGGCATGGGCTGGAGGTGCATGGTGGAAAGGAAAGATTGGAGAAAAAATTGGTTCATCTGAATTAAGTGTCTTTGATGATCCTACAATCAAAGATAGTTTAGGATGGTATTATTTTGATGATGAAGGAGTAGAAACAAAAAAAACTACCCTAATAGAAAAAGGGATTTTAAAAAATCACATGCAAAACAGAGAGACATCTCAGATTTTTGACACACACCCAACTGGAAATATGAGGGCAACAAACTACAGATTCATGCCTCTAATTCGTATGGCATGTACATGTATTGGTAAAGGAGAATGGGGTACTGATGAGATGATAAAAGAGATCAAAAATGGATATTTTATTTCAAATATGAAAATACCATCAATAGACATGAAACGCCATAACTGGAGCATATCATGCCAATATGCTCAAAAAATTGAAAATGGAGAAATCACAGACTTGGTAAGAGATGTAATTGTAATGGGTGAAGCCCCCGAGTTTTTTCAGTCAATTGATGCATGTGGTAAAGACTTCACAGTAAGACCAATAACTAATTGTGGAAAAGGAGATCCCATGCAATCAATGATGATGGGAAACGGAGGGCCATCAATACGAGGAGTTGCAACAGTAAAGAGTGTAAATTAAAAAATGAGTAAAAAATTAGAGCAAATAAAACAAGATGTGATAAAGTGCACAAAATGTGAGCTAAGTGAAACAAGAACAAATTCAGTTCCAGGTAAAGGTAATTTCAAATCAGATGTAATTTTTGTTGGAGAAGCACCCGGGAAAAATGAAGATAAAAATGGAGAGCCATTCATAGGGATTGCAGGAAAAAAATTAACAGCCGCATTAGAAAATGCAGGGGTTTCAAGAGATGAGATATACATTACAAATATTGTCAAATGCAGACCTCCAAGTAACAGAGTTCCAAAACCGGATGAGCGAGAAACATGTCAAGAATATCTCAAAGAAGAAATATCAATTATCAAACCAAAAATAATCTGTATTTTAGGAAATACAGTATTTAATTCAGTGTTGGGAGGATCTGAAATAACAAAATACAGAGGAAAAGTTGCACAAAAAGATAATCAATTGTATTTCATTACCATACATCCAGCTGCAACAATATACAATCAGAAATTGATTTCAGTATTAAAAAAAGATATCAAAAAACTGTTCAAGATAATCACAGAGTTAAAAAATGATAAAAAGATCAGAATAGATATTGAATATACTACCTAGAGAATTTTATTCTAAAAATACAGTAACAGTAGCAAAAGAACTTCTTGGGAAAAAAATTGTAAGAAAAATAGGAAAATACGAAATGGTAGGAATAATTTCAGAAACTGAAGCATATAGACACAAAGACGACCCAGCTAGTCACGCATATGGGAGAATTACTCAAAGAAACAAGGTAATGTTTGGGGATGTAGGGATATCGTACGTGTATTTTACGTATGGGATGCATTATTGTTTTAACATAGTTGCAAGGCATCCAAAAACAAAAGCAGGTGCTGTTTTAATTCGTGCAATCCAGCCTGAAAAAGGAATTGAGGTAATGCAAAAAAATAGAAAAATGACAGATTTGAGAAACATCACAAATGGCCCTGCCAAACTAGCTCAAGCACTAAAAATTACAAAAAAAGAATACGGGGCAGATTTGACAAAAAAATCAGAACTATTCATCACTGAAGGAATCAAGCCGGGAAAAATTACAGCGTCATCAAGGATAGGAATTAAAAGTGGAACAAAAAAGTTGTGGAATTTTAAAATAAAAATCTAAGAGTCGTCTTTATTATTTTCATCCAAAGTCCAGGGTGCAAACTTTCCCATAATTTTTGTCCAATCTAATTTTAAAAGTAAAACGATAACTGCAGTCATGACTGCTCCAAAAATTATAATTCCAATATACACAGGAGTAGCATCATCGATATTTTCCAAAAATGGTTGTATGAAAGATAATCCAATGTAATGAGAAATGAAAACTATGACGTAGCTAAGAACAATTTTACCAGTAAGTGTTGCAACAAAAAATCGTTTTGGATTATATTTTGCCAACCCTAACGGAATGAAGATTATATCATCAGGCATTGGAGTTGCAGCTGCTACAAATGCAGCTGCTGCGCCATATTTTTTCACTAATCTTTCAAAGGGGCGCATTCTTTTTCTAGTTTTTGGATTCAGGATTTTTCGTCCACCAAAACTTATTGTAAAAATAATTTGTTTTGCAATTGCAGCTGAAACTGCTGAAATTAATGCCAAAGCATGTAGATTGTATTCATTGCCAACAGACATTGTAGCAAGTAACAAAAATCCAGGTAATGGTACAAAGGGTACAAGAGAACCAAAGAAATTGACCAGAGCTAAAATTAACATTCCATCATCAGGGGCAAATGGGAAAATATCAGCAAAATCCATGAATCAAACTATTTTTAGGCACTATTTAATGAAAACTGATGTTTTCAGAGTATTCAGAATTAGTACAAGTTAAACACAATAAAATAATCACCAATCTGAGATTTATAGAAATGAAAATTAATAATAACAAAAATAAATTTATTTTTACTCAAATGAAATCAGGAGTATAGATAATGAGTTTTGAGATAATCATCCAATATTATGAAATAATGCAAGAGATTCTAGCCAACAATACATTTCAAGAATATGGATTAATTGGATTGTTTTTTAATTCATTGTTATCAGCTACTGCAATTCCATTACCCACGGAGATTTTGACATCAGCTTTATTGATAGGAGGGGAGAATATTTTTCTTGTAGAAATTGCATTGATATCAGGTTCAGTTATTGGAGGAATACTGAATTATTTTATTGGATTTGGAGGAGTCGGAGTATTCAACAAATTCAAAAAAATAAAGAAAAAGAATGAAGATGAGCATAAAAAAGGACACAGTCTGTTAGATAAATTTGGATGGGGAGCAATATTTTTTGCATCATGGATTCCAGTAATAGGTGATTTAATTTTAATTTCTGCAGGGGTAAGGAAATTAAAATTCTCAAAATTCATAGTCGTTATGATTTCAGGTAAAATACTCAAAACAGTTGTAGTGGTGACAGGGTTGGGATCTATTTTTTAAAAACTTTGTTGAGAAAAACACAAACCAATTAATGATAATTTTAAACAAAAAATAAACATGTGAAAAAATATTGATTTTTCTATATTTACAAAAAAAGATTTCTAAATTAACAATTAAAGTGTCATATTAACAAAATACAGAAAATAATCATTAAAATAACATCTTTTTACAACTCAATTAAATGACAAAAAAAGACTTTGAATCAATTTGTGATAATATCGCTACAATAAGCCCATACATCAGATTTGTAGGCGTGATAGGTGAGCGAGGAGAACTATTAGCATACAAAAGAAGACCAGATCTAGTTCCACTTCTTAACGAAAAAAATACTCAATTTCAATTCTCACATATTGCCATGAAAACTGACTTGGAAGGGTTTTTTGATAAAAGTCTAGGAGAAGTTGAATTTGTATGGGAAGAAAGGAAAAAAGTACAGACAATATCTTTCTCAATTAAAAAATCAAGAGTGTGGATATCAATTGATAAAAAAGTAATCAGATCAGAAATGTTGAGAATTATAGATTCATGTCTACCGGTTGTAAAAAAATATTCCAAATAATTAAGAGATTTTGAAGTGTCCGTATTGTGAAATCAATTTAGATTCACTTAGCATGACTGATGGATTAAAGCATGTTTTAGAGCATAAAAAAGAGAATCAAAAATAATTTATTTGTGCGCAGTCAAATTCTAAATTAGATGCAAGAATCAGATGAGATTCAAAAACTAATTGATGAGATAAGTTTTAGAAAATCAAATTCAAAGAATTATGAAAAAATGAGTGTTGAAGAAATAAGCAAAGAGTTGAAAGAGATAATGAAATTTGAGCAGGACTCGTTTAAAAAAATCGAAGAGTTTGAAAAAATACAAAACAGTCCAGATGTAATAAAATACGCAAAAATGATTTGTAAAAATACAGTACAAAGAGAGATTACCCAAGTTCAAGAAATTTATTTAAAAAAAATTGATAAAGAGTATCTTAGTTCAAAATAAAACATCATTTATCTTCATAAAGCCAGCATCTGACATACCCGGTTTCAGTTTTAAATTTTGGCGGAAGCTTGTGGCATTTTTCAATAACTGAGGGACAACGGTCAATGAATCTGCATTCAGTTGGAGGATCAAGTAAGCTGGGAGGGATTCCCTTAATGTATGTCGGAGGGCCACCTTTCAATGTCGGGATTGATTTTAACAGTCCTTGGGTGTAGGGATGTTTTGGATTGTTATAGATTTCCTCAGAAGAACCAAACTCAACCATTTGACCGCCATACATGATGCCAATTTTATTTGCAATTTCAGATAAAACAGCCAAATCGTGCGTAATTAGCATAAAAGACATACCACTTTTTTTGAGATCTTTTAACAAATTCACAATTTGTGCTTGAATTAAGACATCAAGTGCAGTAGTTGGCTCATCAGCAATTACAAATTTGGGTCTAAGAAGTAAAGCCATTGCAATGATCACTCTTTGTTTCATGCCCCCACTCAGCTCATGGGGATATTTTTTTAAAACAGGTTCATTCAAACTTACAGATGTGATTGCATCTAAAATCACTTTATCAGAGTCACCATCAAAGTGATGCTGTTTTAAAATTTCAACAAATTGTTCTTTGATTGTAAAAACTGGATCTAGGGAATTCATAGCCCCTTGGAAAATCATGGAGATTTTTTTCCACCGGTATTTGTTATTAAAATCAGATTCAGAAATGTCCAGTATGGATTCTCCTTCAAAAGAAATATCGCCTTGTGTTTTTCCACCAGACAGCATTCGAATAATGGATAATCCCAGAGTGCTTTTTCCACATGCACTCTCACCTGCAATTCCAATTGACTCACCATCTTCCAATGAAAAGTCAACATCATCAACTGCATACACAGGGCCTTTAGATGAAGAGTATCTAGAGGACAGTCCGTTAATTGCCAGAAACACCATATTTTTTTAGATCCAAACTAGAATTTTTATTTTACATCAAGGGATATAAACAACATTATCAGAACGAGAAAAGTCGATTCAAATGAAACTCCCAATTTGTAGTTTTGATGCAAAAAATGCTGTACTTTGTCCCCAATGCGAGGGGAAGATAAGTTCAGGCATACTCTCACAGTCAGATGCAGATGCATCTATTATTCTTGCAAATATTGCAAAATCAAATAAAGAAATTGAAAATTTTTCAATGTTTTCATGTAAAGAGTTTGAAGGAAATTTTGTTTTAGCATTAGCAAGAAATGACATTAGGGTAATCAGGCAGAGTCGTACACTATACAGACTATTACAAGATCAATTCAAAGGTAAAATTTGGCTAGTAGAGGCAGACGAGACAGATAGTAGATTCATCGAAGATTTGTTTTTTCCAACAAAAATACTGTCAATTAATTCAGTTTGGGCACCAGGAGGCGTTCAAAAAACCAAAGCTGTGATTTCAGGCAAGTGGACTTCTAGATTCCCAATAGATACAGAAAAAGTGGTAGAAATTGTCAAAAATGCCCGAAACCTTGACATTGAGATTGAATTTGAGGTTAAAAAGTAGGTAAAAAGATGGTTTTTGTTAAAACTCACGATATTTCTGAACTGGCAACTGAGTTAATCGGAAAACAGGTTGTTCTAGGAGGATGGATTGAGGATCTCCGGAAATTAGGAAAAATGTCATTTATCACATTACGAGATGTTTCAGGAATTTCTCAAATTATTGTAAAGGGAGAATTAAACGATAATCTGGGCGAGATTAACCGCCAGAGTGTAGTTAGTGTAAAGGGAATTGTTCAAGAGACCAAGGCAAGAGACTTTTCATTTGAGGTAAAAGCCGAAGAAATTGAAGTTTTAGGAAAAGCAATTCATCCACTTCCAGTAGACCCAATTGGCAGATTGGAAAGCAACATTGACACAAGACTAAATCATCGTGCATTGGACATGAGAAATCAAAAAACAGCTTCAATTTTCAAACTAAGACATCATGTATTACAATCATTACGTAAAACATTTGTTGATAAAAAATTCATAGAAATTACTACACCGAAGATTATCGGCAGTGCAAGTGAAGGTGGGGCAGATTTATTTTCACTTGATTACTTTGGGGAGACAGCATATCTTGCCCAAAGTCCACAACTATACAAAGAGCAAATGACAATTGGGTTAGAGCGAGTATTTGAGATTTCAAATTTTTACAGAGCAGAAAATTCCCACACAGGAAGACATCTAACAGAATTTACCAGTATAGACATTGAAGCAGCATTTATGGATTATACAGATGTGATGAATGTATTAGAATCTCTAATAATTGAAGTTTACAAGTTTGTATCTGAGAATTGTAAAAAAGAGCAAGAAATGATTGAACATACAATTGAAGTTCCGTCAGCACCATTTGAGAGAATAACATACAAGCAATGTATTGAGGAATTAAAGCAAGCAGGAGAAAAAGTTGAATTTGGAGATGACCTTATGGATGCACATCTCAGAATAATTGGAACAAACCATCCAGGATTTTACTTTTTGACTGATTGGCCAATGAGTCTAAAACCATTTTACATTAGAGAAAAAGACGATGATCCGACACTATCACGCTCATTTGACTTGCAATTTGGGTACCTAGAGCTATCATCGGGTGGAACCAGATTGCATGATTCAGAATTATTAAAAAACAGACTAAAAGAGCAGGGACTAGATCCGGCACAATTTGTAGACCATCTCAAGACATTTGATTGGGGAATGCCACCGCATTCAGGTTGGGGACTAGGATTGGACAGATTGATGACCATACTTATTGGAATAGACAATGTACGTGAAGTTGTACTATACCCAAGAGACCCAGATAGATTAAGACCGTGAGAAAATAACTCATGGAGAATCTAGATAATGCAAGACACGACCATCAGAAAAACAAATCAGACATTGTAAATCTAGTCAAACAAATGTTAGCACAAGACAAGTGGGGAGATGAAGAGTACAAAAAACAATTACAAGAATTGGTGGCAAAAGATCAAGAATTGGTTAGAGAAGTCACTAGAATAATCAAAGAAAAAAGAGAGCAACTAGATTATTTTGAGAATTAAACTACACCATACATCTCAGTTCCCTTAAATTTGGAATCTATCCACAGAATTCATGAGTTTTAGAGCAAGTGTATTTTCAAAAAAAGAAGGAGGGATAATTGTAGGGGTTTCAATAGTTATATCAATTATTTTGTATGTGTCTTATGTTACCATGAGATAATCTATAATTCTTAAAAAGAACCCAAAGTAGATTATAATTATTGAATTTCAACTGTGTCTTTCCATCTTGTGATTACAAAGAAAACAATATTGAAGAAAAAGAATTCATACGGCATTTAAAAGAAAAGCATCATGATGAAATGAAATCCATTTCAGATAAAGAAAACATACCAGTTGGAATGGCAGAGATGATAACAGTATCAAACTCTAAAGTGTTTATCAATTCTTGAATTGTTTTTAAAATCAAGGTATCTTTGAGAATCCAACCATGGTTTTGTACCCAACACCCTAAATAGCATGATACCCGATTATGGAAAATGACAAAATGTTTGTGCTGTGGAAAAGCATTTGAAAATAGAGCAAGTGAGTGTTGTAGTGAAACATGTGCTCAATGTCACGTTAACCCTACAATGAATTGTCCAAATGCTCAAAAAAACAAAAAGTGATCATATCCGAAATTAGCTAAATTCAGATTTTTATTGTATAAGATATACAACAAATTATGATAGAATCAGAAGATGCAAAAAAAGTAGTTGAAGTTATTGGAAATAATTTGATTGGAGTATCACATGATTCAAACAGTTTCCAAAAACTGCCTGACTCATTTTGGGGATATTTTGCACGAGGGCATGACAAAAAAGGAACGTTTGGAGTAATTGTCACTTATTCTGAAGACGGAAAAGACGTTGATGAGTTAATTGCCATGTATGAGAAATGGGCAGAAAAGAACAAACCTGAAAAATTAGAATAAATTATTTTGTTTCCTTCAAAAGCTTACGATAACCCTGACATTCTTTACAAATTGGCTTTCCCTTGTATGCAGGATTACCATCAGCTATTTTGAGGGTTCCATCGACAAGCTTACAGATACAACATTTTGCCATGGTAAAAGAGAAAAGTATAGGATTAATAAAAATTGGTAATTTAGAGATTATCAGTAATGTGTTTTGTAAACTCTACAGTAGAGGCATCTCCGCCAATATCTTTTGTTTTTACACCTGATTTTACCAGATCAAAGATTGTTGATTCCAGATTTGTTCCAACTTCAAAGCACTTTGAATCATTGTGTTTTACCCCCAACCAATCAAGCATCAGTTTGATTGAAAGTAAAAACGATGAAGGATTTGCAATATTTTGCCCTGCAATATCAAATGCAGCACCATGAACTGGCTCAAAGAGAGCAAAATTATCTCCAATGTTAGCAGCTGGTGCCATTCCCAATCCTCCAACCACCTGAGAGGATTCGTCAGATAAAATATCACCAAACAAATTTGTTGTAACTACAACATCAAATTGCTCTGGTTGACGAATTAAATTCATTGCACATGCATCAACATACATCTCCTCAAATGTGATATCAGGATAATCTTTTGAAACATCAGTACATGCCTTTGCAAATAATCCATCAGTTACTCGCATTACATTTGATTTATGAACACATGTTACTTTTTTCATAGAATCACGTTGTACAGCAGTTTCAAATGCATATTTTGCAATTCTCTTTGATGCAGATTCTGAAATTATTCTCAATGCAACTGCAGCATTTCCCAAGCTAAATTCTTTTCCAGTGTAAAGATCTTCTGTATTTTCACGAACTATAACCATATCAATATCATCACGTAATGCAGGCATGTGTGGATATGATTTCGAAGGTCGGATATTGGCATACAAATCAAGCATTCGTCTTAATACTACAATCACGTCTGCTGCACTCTCACCAACAGGCGCCTTCATGCAAGCATCAGAATTTTTAATTGCATTAACTGTCTCATCAGGAAGTGCCTTTCCAGTTTCTGCTAATGCCTTGTCCCCTGCAGATAGTTTTGTAATATCGAATTTCAGATCAAGTTTATCATTAATTGTATTTAATACAGAAATTGCAGACTCTGAGAGTTCGGGACCGATTCCATCCCCAGTGATTAGAGAAATTTTATACATATTATCACAACATAACACGGGAATTTTAGGATTTAGTTTACTTGTTTTTCATTAAGCATTTTTTTAAGCATGATTCTGTTAATAGCGTCAATTACTGCTTTAACAGACGTTGTTACAATGTCTTCTCCAACTGATTTTGCAGAAACCTTGTTTCCCAATGCATCTTCAACTTTGATAGTTACTTCACACAATGCGTTTGATCCACCAGAAATTGATGCCAAGCCATAATCTTTGATTCTAATTTCGGAAAGCTTGCCAGTAATCTTTTGAATTGCATTTAGTGCTGCATCTACTGGGCCTGCACCATAGTCAGTTCCGACATGATCTTCTCCATTAACATTTAATTTTACAAATGCATACGGCATTGTTCCAATTCCAGTAGATACTGAAAATCCAGTTAGCTGTACAATTCTTTTAAGATCTTTATCACCCATTACTTCACTTGCAATAGATAGCAATTCCACATCAGTGAGTTGCTTTCCTTGGTCGCCAATTATTTTTACCTTATCCAAAATTTGTGTTGATTGTTCGTCAGTTGGTTTGACGCCATATTCTGCAAGCATTGCATTCATTCCGTGAACTCCAGCATGCTTCCCAACTTGAAGCCATCTTTTTCTTCCAACTAATTCAGGACTAATTGGTTCGTATGTTAGAGGGTTATTCAATACACCATGTGTGTGAATTCCTGATTCATGACCAAACGCATTAGCCCCAACAATTGCTTTGTTTGGTTGCACAGTAATACCCACGGTTTTTGAGATAAATCGTGAGACTTCATAAATTAATTCAGATTTTATGTTAGTGTCATATTTTTGATCATGTGGCAAACATTTGAGTGCCATAGATAATTCCTCTAATGATGCATTTCCTGCTCGCTCACCAATTCCATTAATTGTCACATGTGCACATGCAGCCCCTGCATGAATTCCAGCCAAAGAGTTTGCAACAGCTAAACCAAAATCATTATGACAGTGAACACTAACTGGAAGTTTTGTGACATCTACAGTATCACGAGTTATTGCTGCCATGTATTCAGGAGTAGCATACCCAACTGTGTCAGGAATGTTTACTCTATCAGCTCCTGCTTTTGCAACTTCGCCAAATACTTTTTTCAAAAATTCTCTATCTGTTCTGGATGCATCTTCAGCTGAAAACTCCACTTGAAGACCACGGGATTTTCCATACTCTACTGCTTCAATTGCTTTTTCAAGTGCTTGATCACGAGTCATTTGGAGTTTATGTTCCAAATGAATATCAGAAGTTGCAATGAATGTGTGAATGTAATTTAATCCAGCATCAACTGCAGCATCAATATCTTTTTTGATAGTTCTAGTCAATCCTGCAACCTCACAAGAAAGACCTTCACTAGTTATCATTTTTACTGCTTTTAATTCACCATCAGAAATTACTGGAAACCCAGCTTCAATTGCATCTACTCCTAATTCATCAAGTTTTTTTGCAATAGATAATTTTTGTCCAGGGGATAATGAAACACCAATGGTTTGTTCTCCGTCTCTTAAGGTTGTATCAAATATTCTAATGTTCATGCGCCACTCCTCTGTAAAGCAGCTACACCGGTTCTTGCAACATCAATAATTCCAAATGGTTTTGCCAGTTCTTCAAATGCTTGTGTTTGATCAGGTGTTGCAGTTAATTCTACCATGAGTGAATCCTTTTTCACATCATGTACTTTACCACCATATGCATTTGCCAATTTGTTGACCTCCATACTGTCATTAGCATTACTTAGTTTAATCTTAAAAAGACTGAGTTCTCTATACACTGTTTTGTGCTCATCTAAATGCTCAACTTTTACAGTATCAATCATTTTATCGAGTTGTTTTACAATTTGTTCAACTCGTTTTTCATCTTCAATTGTAGTAATAGTTATTCTAGAATATTCTGGATTTTCAGTTACACCTACTGAAATACTATCAATATTGAAATTCCTAGCCCTGAAAAGATGAGTTACCTTAAACAAAATTCCAGGTTTGTTTTCAACTAAAATAGAAAGAATTGCCCACATCATCAATCACTAAGATGGTAAAATCATATCCTCAAGTGAAGTTCCAGGTGCAACAAATGGTAATACGTCTTCTTCAGGGTCAATTGGAATATCAATTACAGTTGCAACATCACTGCTTAAGGCAGTTTTGATTGCTTTATCAAGTTCATCCATGGATTGTGCCCTTAGTCCTTGAGCACCATATGATTCAGCTAGTTTCACATAATCAGGACAGTGTTCTTGTTGAACTCCAATCATTCTCCTTCCATAGAAGGTTCTTTGCCATTGAGCTACCATTCCCAATATTGAATTATTTAAAACAAATACAATTACTGGAATATCTTCTAGAACTGCAGTTGCAAGAGAGTTTTCAGTCATTGCAAAGCTTCCGTCACCTGCAATATCTACAACAGGTACATCAGGTCTTGCTACTTTAGCACCAATTGCTGCAGGAAATCCCCAACCCATAGTTCCAAGTCCAGTGGAGCTAAAGAAAGTTCCAGGTTGAATCACATCATAAAATAATGATGCCCACATTTGGTGTTGTCCTACTTCAGTAGTTACAATAGATTCTTTTGGTAATAGTTCCCGTAGTTTACGTAAAATCTTTGCAGCACCCATTTCACCTGGATGTAATTTCAAATTTTCTTTCCAGTATGCTTTAGTTTCCTTGACGTGTTTAGTCCAAGTAGTCTCTTCAGTTTTTTTAATTGCTTTTTGTAAAAGTAATTTTACCATGATTCTAAGATTGACACGAACGTCTCCAATCACTGCAAGTTGTGCAGTTTGGTTTTTACCAATTTCAGCAGGGTCAACATCCATATGAATAATTTTTAATCGTTTTTCAAAAGTTTCAAAAGTTCCAACAGACCTGTCAGAAAATCTTGTGCCTATAGCTAATACACAATCAGCTTCTGCCATCATTTTGTTTGCCTCTGCATGGCCATGCATTCCAATTGGACCTAATGACAAAGGATGGTTTTCAGGAAATGCTCCCTTTCCTTTGAAAGTAGTTACCACAGGAAGCATAAGGGCTTCTGCAATAGCTTGTAGTTCAGCAAATGCTGATGAGATAATAGTTCCGCCACCAGCTAAAATAATTGGTTTTTCAGAATTAAGTAACATATCAATTGCTTTTTCAACTGCAACAATATCAGGATCAGACCATGGATGATATCCTTGAATTTTAAATTCATCTGGAAATGTCATATCAGCTTCACCTGTTTGAACATCTTTTGGAATGTCAATTAGTACAGGGCCAGGTCTGCCAGATTCAGCAATAAAGAATCCTTTTCTAACCACTTCTGGAACTTCTGCAGCGGTTCTTGGTTGATATGCATATTTTACAACAGGGTTTGCCATTCCAATAATATCACTTTCTTGAAATGCATCCTTACCAATCATTGCAACAGGTACTTGTCCAGTTACTGCAATCATTGGAGATGAATCAGCTTGTGCAGTTGCAATACCAGTTAAGATGTTTGTAGCACCAGGACCAGATGTAGCAAAACAAACACCAGGTTTTCTTGAAACTCTACCAAACCCATCAGCCATATGAGAAGCTGATTGTTCATGTCTAGTCAAAATATGTCTAATATCACATCTAGCAAATTCATCGTACATTGGAAGATTTGCACCTCCAGGTAAACCAAATACTTGTTTGACGCCTTCTTTTTCCATAGCCGTCATCAAGGCCTTTGCACCTGTCATAGTTTCCATGTTATTCATTTAATTTCTCACCATAATTTTAAGCTAGTAAATTTTGAATGTATGTTACAATAGACTTGCAACAGGTAAAATGTTGCCAAATCTTCCAGTTAATGTTCTACTCATTGAAATCAAAAAAATAATCAATTGATAATTAATAAAGATTCTCTGAAAAACAATCATATCATTAGGCTCAATTGCACAGAAGACTTAAACCAATAATTTCTGCATTCAAAATTGGGAATTTTGTCAGACACTGAAGAGATCATCAAAATCGTAGAGACGTTGTTTGAAGCTGGGATTACAAAAGATCTAGGAGTGCTAAAAGACATCCATCTAGATGATCCAAAATTTTCAAGTTTTAGCGATTTGCCACCATATGATCTTAAGGACTATCAAACAACCATAGAATTAGAAGAGTTGCGATTTGTCAGTATTTCTGATTACAGTTATGAAATTAAAAATCCAAAAATTAGTATTTTTGGAGATACAGCAGTAGTAGCATTAGAGTTAATTCAGAAAGGAATGTTAATTGATAACAAAGCATTCACTGGCGAGCATATGGTGATCAATGGTCGTGCAACATTTGTTTTAGTAAAACAACCAACATGGAAGATTGCACATATTCATTTATCAAAAACTTTTGCGTAAATTCTATTATTTAGCAGTATTTGGTTTTGGAGTATTAGGTTTGTTTGATTTGTTTTTGTTTTGATTAGGTTTGTTTGATTTGTTTTTGTTTTGATTAGGTTTGTTTGATTTGTTTTTGTTTTGATTAGGTTTGTTTGATTTGTTTTTGTTTTGATTAGGTTTGTTGCCTTTTGATTTTTGTGTATTTTTAGAATCTTCACTAGCAAGTTTTTGATATAATTTGAATGCCTTATCCACATTTAAATTTCCATGAACTATTGCTCTAACAGCTTTAATCATAGCAACTGGATGTTCAGATTGCCAAACATTTCTACCAATGTCAACACCTACAGCTCCTGCCTTGATTGAATTGTATGTTAATTGTAATGCATCACGTTCAGGAATTTTCTTTCCTCCAGCAACAATAATTGGAACAGGGCAAGATTGAACTACTTTTTCAAAGTTTTCACAATAGTATGTTTTTACAATATGTGCACCTTGCTCAGCAGCCATTCTACATGCAAGTGAGAGGTATCGTGCGTCTTTTCCTAATTCTTTTCCAACTGCAGTTACTGCTAAAACAGGCAAGCCATATTTTGCAGCCTCACTGACTAATTTTCCAAGATTTACAACTGTTTGATATTCATATTTTGAGCCAACAAAAATAGACATTGCAAGGGCACTTGCGTTTAGTCTAATTGCGTCTTCAATTGACACTGTAATGTCTTCTTGAGATAAATCATCACCAATAATACTAGAACCTCCAGAAACTCTCAATACCATTGGGGTTTCAGTAGTGGCAGAAACAGATGTTCTTTGAACACCTCTTGTAAGCATCAATGAATCACAATGTTTCAAAAGTGGACCAATAACTTTTTTTGGATTTTCTAATTTTTCAGTAGGACCAAGAAAGTATCCATGGTCGACTGCTAACATCAATGCACGATTATCTTGTGGTTTAATTATTCTAGATAATCTATTTTCTAATCCCCAGTCCATATCTCTTCGATTTTGAAAGAATAGAAATACCTTTCTTAAGCCTTTCTTATTTAGTAATGATAATTTTCATTGCATTGTCACCGCTTCGAGCATGATCAAATGCTTTTTGAGTATCATCAATAGAATATGTGTGAGTGATTAATCGTTTAACATCAATTTTTGAGGATTCAATTAATTCAAGCGCATTTTTAGTATCAGCATCAGAAGCAGCGTAACTTGTTACAAGTGTTATTTCTTTTGAATATATTTTACTCATATCCAAATCTAATTTTGCACCTTTTGATGGAACACCAAACATCATCACAGTTCCTCCTTTTCTCACTAGATCAATTGCGTCCTCAAGTGCATTCATACTACTTGTAGCAACAATTGCGACATCTACACCTCTACCATCAGTATGTTCTGAAATTTTTTGCTTTCTGCATTCATCCATAGAATTAATGGATTCAGTAACGTTGAATTTTTTTGCAAAATCTAAACGAAAGTCATTGACATCAAAACAAATGATTTTTGAAAACTTTTGTGCCTGAGCTAACATAACATGCATCATTCCAGTTGGACCCACACCAAAAATTGCAACAGAGTCGCCTTGTTGATAATCAAATTTAGTCCAAGATCTTACACAACATGCCAAAGGTTCAATCATTGCAGCTTCTTCAAAACTTAAAGAATCAGATATTTTCAAAACACCACCATGAGATACGTTCCATGCAGGAACTACATATTCTTCAGAAAGACCACAAGGAGATAGGTTGGTTTCAGAATATTTCTTACACATTGTTTCATAACCGTGATTACAATAATGACAATCATAACAAGAAACATGATGATGTGTAAATACTCTATCGCCTTTTTTGAATTCAGTAATATCAGAACTAACATCTAAAACTATTCCAGCAGGTTCATGACCTAACCTCATTGATGGTTGTCCATATTGTCCAAAAACTTTTTCCAAATCAGAACCACAAATACCACAAGCTTGCATCTGTACCAAGATCTCACCAGAATTCAATGATGGTTTTTCCACATTGTCAACTGAAATTACAGATGGGTCTTTAACAAAAGCAGTTTTCATGGTTAAGCATTAGAAGATTGAATATAAGTAGATTAAAAGAATTAGACACCGAGAATTTTCTTCAACATTACTCTGTAATCAACTTCAGTTTTTTCACTTCCAGCTGCAGGTAATGCAAATACCAAAGTAGATTTTTCAGCTCTAAGAGCAGTTAATTCATCGTTAATTGATTCTGTAATATCATCACTGACAAGAACTAGTCCAACGTCAGAATCATCAGTAAGTTTTTTGATTTCATCAAAAGCTTTCTGAGGAGTTTCAGAAATAACACCAGGTACACCAGCTAATTGGAAACTAGTTACAAAGGATTTACTGCCAACAGTGAATATTTTCACAGCTATGATTTCCCAGTATTCTAATTTAACCCTTTTTGGAAGAGGTTAGATCAGGAAAGGTTGATTTAGTTTGAAAAATCAGTGACTACATGGCAGAAATTGACACTCAAAAAGACGTCTATCTATTCCTACATGGAAAAATGGATCTTAGCGAAAAAGCCACAAATGCATTAGTTTCAAAAGGATTTAGTGCAGACAAGATCACTATGGCTCTACCAAATAAAGTCGGAGAGGTAGGAGATTATATGGCAATGCTATGGATGCCACCAACCCCAGATCATATCAAGATTCAGCAAATTACTAAAGTTGAGCAAGTAGAACCAGAAGGTATGATTGGTCTTTGGAAAGGGGTCTCAAAAGATGATATTGATACGGTACCACTAGGTTAACTGAATCCAGCACCAAAGTCGTTACCTTTGTCTAAAATATCACCAGAATCAGAATTTTTTAATTTTCTAAATAACAAAGTCTCATAAACTAATTTCATAGCTTGCTCGTCATCAACATTGCAATCTGTTTTAATTTGATTTTTGTATTTTTCTAATTTTGTTATATCGTGTTCATCAGATGAAAGATTATCATGAATCATAAGATTTGCAATTTTTTCAATTTCAGAATTTTGTTGATCGTCATCCATATCTGAAGATATAATTTCAGAGTATTAATACATTCGAATAATCATCACTATAAATCAGAAATCAGTCCAGAAAGAAAGTCAGAAAATTCGTCATCTGAGAAAAAAATAGACTCTATTTTGTTTTCTTTTATAGCCAACGCTGCAGAATCAAGATGATAACAAGTAGACTTTCCATTTAATTTACCAAAATAAAATCCAGGACATGAGCAGTAACAGCCATCAGGATCAAGCCAATGTTCTTCAGCTTTTCCAACTACAGTCCAAATTTTTCTTTGACTGGGTTCAAAGATATGCAGTTTAACACGTTTTTCAGAAATGAGAGTTTCAATTCTGTCAGGGTCTTTACTCACAAGCATTTAATCAATTACTCACAGTATAACTTTGATGTTACAAACTAGAATCATAGTTATCATAAGGCTCAATAGGATTCTTGGTGGTTTTGTTATCTTTAAGCCATTCCAATGTGTTTACAAACGCGTCCGCTAGCTCAATTGTAGTTAATACAGGAACTCCCAATTCCAAGGACTTTCTCCTGATTTGATATTCATCATCTAACATTCCAACATATTTTTCCAAAGTAGAAGTACTAGGTATGTTTATGATAAAATCAATTTTTCGCTCATACAAAAGATCAACAATATTTGGTTTTCTTTCAGGTTCTGAAATTTTATGAACAATTTCGATTTGTCCAATTTTTTCTTCAAAGAACTCTGCAGTGTGTTCAGTTGACAAAATTTTGAACCCCAGACGTTTGAGTTTTGCAATAGTTGCAACAAGTTTTTCCTTATTTTGTGCACCGCCCACAGTTACAAGTGCAGTTCCAGAACTAGGCAAATTGTATCCAACTGAAGTCAACCCTTTTGAGAGTGCATCATAGAAACTATCGCCAAAACATGCAGCTTCGCCAGTAGATTGCATTTCAACACCTAATGCAATATCAGCTCCTTCCAACTGCATGAAGGAGAATTGAGGAACTTTGATTCCATAATTATGAATTTTTTTCCACTTGTTTTCGGGAATTTTAGGCAGAGGTTTGTCCAAAATTGCCTTTGCAGCAAGAGAAATGAGATTAGTTTTTACCAATTTAGATACAAAGGGCATGGAGCGTGATGCCCGTATGTTTAATTCAATCACATATACATTATCATCATGAACTAGGAATTGTAAATTAAAAGGCCCTTTAACATTAAAAGTCAAAGCAATTCTTTTTGAATAATCATTTATCGTTTCAATTGTTTTGTTGCTTAGACGCCATGGTGGAATGCACATCATTGCATCACCAGAGTGAACACCAGCACTGTCAATATGCTCAACAATTGCTCCAATCACAACTTCTTTGCCATTACTGATTCCATCAACATCAACTTCAAGTGAATTTAACATGAATTTCGAAATAACAACAGGATGATCAGGGGAGACATCGGTTGCTTCTTTAACATATTTTTTTAATTCTTCTTGAGACCAAACAACTTTCATTGCAGCTCCAGAAAGAACGTAAGAAGGTCTAACAATTACAGGGAACTCTACTTCCTGTGCAAAAGTTTTAGCTTCAGTAAGATTTGAAAAAGCTTGCCAACGTGGTTGTTGTATGTGAAGTTTATCAAGTTCTGCACTAAACTTTGAACGATCTTCAGCCCTGTCAACATCATGGGCACTAGTTCCCAAAATAGTTACACCGTGTTGTGCAAGACCGGGAGTTAAATTATTGGCAGTTTGCCCTCCAACACAAGTGATAATCCCTTTAGGATGTTCAAATTCTGCAATATCCAACAATCTTTCTTGAGTTAATTCTTCAAAGTACAGCCTTGTACAAATATCATAATCAGTGGACACTGTTTCAGGATTGCAGTTAACTACTGAAACGCTTTTTTCTCCATTTTCTTGCAAACCCCAAACCATATTGACAGTGCCCCAATCAAATTCAACACTGCTTCCAATTCTATAAGGTCCTGCACCTACAACAACAATTCCTTTCTCATCAGAAGGAACCTGAATATCATTAGTATTGCCACCATATGTGAGATAGAGATAGTTTGTGACTGCAGGCCATTCAGCTGCAAGTGTGTCTATTTGTTTTACAGCAGGAATTACGCCTAGTTTCTTGCGTAATTCACGTATTTTATCAGACGAGGTATCCTTAGCACGAGCAATTTGTTTATCAGCAAAACCTAACTTTTTTGCATCCCAAAGAAGAGATTCGTCAAGTTCGGAGCTTTTTAATTTTGATTCAATCTCGACAATATTTTTTATTTTTTCAACAAACCAAGGATCAACAGTAGAGAGTTCATAGATTCGTTTAACAGAAATTCCCATTTTCAATGCAATAGCAACATGGTACAAAATTTTATCATCATGGTGAGAAAGTTTGTATTCAATATCTTCTTCAGTGTAAGTTGCACCATTTGAGCGATTCAAAACTAAACCGTCATTTCCAATATCCAACATTCGAATTGCTTTTTGCAAAGATTCTTCAAAAGTTCTACCTATAGCCATAACTTCTCCCACTGATTTCATAGTAGGGCCAAGACGTCTATTTACTAATTCAAATTTTTCAAAATCCCATCTAGGATGCTTGCAAACAATGTAATCAAGTGAAGGCTCAAAACATGCTGTAGTATTTTTTGTAATTCTATTTACAAGCTCTGATAAATTATATCCCAATCCAATTTTTGCAGACATGTATGCCAGAGGATAACCAGTAGCCTTACTTGCTAATGCAGAAGAACGTGATAGTCTTGGGTTGATTTCGATTGCAACATACTTGTCAGAGTCAGGAGCAAGTGCATATTGAATGTTACATTCACCAACAATGCCAACATGTTTTGTTGCACGTAATGCTGCAGAACGCAACATGTGATATTCATGATTATCAATAGTTTGTGAGGGGGCAACAACAATGTTATCACCAGTGTGTGCTTTCATGGAAAGAACATTTTCCATATTACAAACAATTACATTGTTTCCATCATAATCTTGCATCACCTCATATTCAATCTGTTTCCAATGTCCAATGTATTCTTCAACTAAAACTTGTTTAACAAGACTGGCCTTAAGACCACGCTCAACAATTTCGTGCAGTTCAATTTCATTATAAGCAACACCGCCTCCTCTGCCTCCAAGGGTATATGCAACTCGAATAATTACAGGGTAAGATAATTCCTCAGCAGCCTTTTTGGCATCATCAAAATTATTGACAGTTTTACTTTTTAGTACAGGTACGCCTGATTCACCCATAGAATCCTTGAAAAGCTGTCTATCCTCAGTTCTCTTGATACCTTCAATCTGAGTTCCAAGTACATTAACACCATATTTTTTGAGAATGCCAGATTCGTCAAGATTAACACCACAGTTCAGAGCAGTTTGTCCACCATATGCCAGCATTATTCCATCAGGTCGTTCTTTTTCAATAATTGATTCTACATATTCTGCATTTACAGGAAGCAGGTATACTTGGTCTGCAAATCTAGTATCAGTTTGAATGGTTGCAACATTTGGATTAATTAAAACACTGTTCAGTCCGTCTTCGTGTATTGCTTTAAGACATTGACTTCCAGAATAATCAAATTCGCCAGCTTCACCGATTTTGATTGCGCCACTTCCAAGTACAAGTATTTTTTTTAAAGATTCATTTTTTGGCATTATTGTTTGCTCTCCATAATTTGTTTTAGTTCTTCAAAGATGAATTTGCAATCAAAAGGACCAGGGGCAGCTTCTGGATGAAACTGTACAGCAATACAATTTTGTTTTTTATGTTTTATTCCTTCAACTGTTTTATCATCTGCGTTTTTAAACCATAATTTAAAATCAGATTTTTCAATAGATTCAGGAGTTATACCATATCCATGGTTCTGACTAGTGACATACACTTGGTTATTTTCTAAATTTATACAAGGTTTGTTTTGTCCTCGATGTCCATACTTTAGCTTGTATGTTTCAGTGTTGCCAGCAATGCCAATTATCTGAGCACCAAGACAAATACCCAACGTAGGAATATTATTTTCAATTAATTTTTTCACAGTATCAATGGTATCAGGACATTTTTGTGGATCACCAGGACCACTACTCAGTACAACACCTTTAGGATCATGGGACATTATTTTTTCATAAGTGGTATCCCATGGAACTAAAATTGCCTTGTAACCAAGTTCACAGATATTTCTTAAAATGGCATTCTTTGCACCAGTGTCAATTACAACCACAGACTTTTCATCATCACCATAAACTTGTTCTTCTTTTGTTGAAACTGTATCCATGAACTGTTCAGAATCATAATGTTTTGCAGATGAGAGTTGTTGTTTTACAGATTCAACATCTATTTCAGAATCAGAGACAACAAGTGCTGCCATCATCACGCCACCAGTTCGAAGTTTCTTAGTTAATTCACGCGTGTCTATTCCTGAAATTCCAGGCACTTTTTCATTATTCATCCATTCATCAAGAGTCATTGAAAGATTCCAATGGCTGGCAGTTAAGGATAATTCATGAACCACTAGACCGCGAATTTGTATTTTATCAGATTCAAAGAATTTTGGAATGCCGTCATCATCAGTTATGGACGGATCGGGAACGCCATAATTTCCAACCAGAGGATAAGTTAAAGTGAGAATTTGACCATTGTATGACGGATCAGTAAGGGCTTCTGTATACCCAACCATTCCGGTATTGAAGACAATTTCTCCAAAAACAGTTGTAGAATAACCAAATCCCTGACCATCAAGAACAGTTCCATCATCAAAAATTAGCTTTCCAAACTTTTTTGCGTGATTTGATTTCTTTGTAGTAATTGTGACCCTCGTAAAGTCCGAGTTATTGTGAATTTAAGTTTTGTCGTAGTTGTAAAATAAAATTTCTGATCGCTAAATGATTTTAACAATCAGAGGGCTTTGAATTCCTCACTCCACTTGTGATATGCTCTAATCATTTCAGTGGAGACACTTGGTTTTCTTCTACTCATAATATCTTTGAAATCATTTGTTGTAAGTTCTCTTGGTTGTACAGTTTCCTCACCTTCAACTGGTTCATGGTAATCAGGGGCATCAAAAATTTCGTGAACTGTTTTGATTTGTGCTGCTTGACAGACGTCTTTGATATCACTTGCACTGTATCCATCAAAGAGTTTTCCAAGTTCAGCATCATTAACTCTATAATCCTTTCTTAGTGGTTCTGTGTATTGATGGAATAGACTTTCTCTGGCTTCTTGAGTAGGTAATGAAACGTAAATTCTCTTTTGGAATCGTCTCAAGAAAGGCCAATCAAGACTCCAAGGTTTGTTTGTAGCACCAATAACATACAACATTAGATCTTTACCCTTACCGTTAACACCATCCATTTCAGTTAAAAATTGATTTTTAGTTCTCACTTCGCCTCCAACTTCACTATTTCTAGAACCTAACAAAGAATCAACTTCATCTACAAATAAAATTACAGGTTTGCCTTCTTTTTCAGCATATTTTCTTGCCATGGCAAATAATTTAGAGACATTTTTTTCAGCCTCACCTAACCACTTGCTCATCATAGATGATGCATCTACATTAATGAAATAACCATCCATTTCATTTGCAGTAGCTGCTGCAAGCATGGTTTTACCAGTTCCAGGAGGACCGTAAAGCAACATGCCTTTTGGCCAACCTAATGGAAACAAATCAGGTCTTTTAGTAGGATAAACAATAGATTCACGTAATGCACTTTTAGCATCGTCTAATCCAATTACTTGTTCCCAAGTAACATCAGGTTTTTCTTTCATGATTAATTCTTCAAAATCATTTTCGTTTTCTTGTCTCTGAACAGATTTTTTCTGTTCGTCATCAGAGGCTTTAGGATCTACAGCAGGTTCTACGCCATGAGACTGTTGTAATGCATTAATTCTGTTATGATATGAATTACATCGGTCTTTGTAAATTTGGTTTAGTTTACTGTTTGGATAAAGTTGTAATAATTTTACCAAGGCATCAATTGCATGTTGATAATGAGTAATGGCCATACCACGAGCACCTTGTGAATCAAATTTAATAGCCTCAGAAGCGTATTTGCTTGCTGTGTTTTCTAATTCTTGGGGCGCTAAACTCATCGTAATTACCTAGTGTTATCTCCTTTAGAATTTGCTTGGTATCCTACTGGGTTAATCTCTGTAACAAAATTGGTTAAATTAATTGCACTTGTTTCATGCTTGTTGTAATCAGGGCCATCATGATAATTATTTTTAAAATCAGATTTATCTGAAATATTAGTATGCATATCTTTTACTTTGTTAATAGAGTCCTCAGCAGAAATTATCAATTCAGAGATTTCATCATCCAAATCATTCACAGAACTGCCAGTATCAGAAATTATAGATACAAAGTACTTTAGAAGAGAATTCATCTCTTTTTTATCAGAATATTTTTGTAGCATAAAATCAGCAATTCCAACAATTTTATCTAAATCTTGTAATTCATCTACAGTAAGTTTATCGATTTTATGAGCATCAGAATTACTAACATCAGATAATTTTTTATCAATTTTTGAGGATATTGCCCTAATACGTTCAAAGTCTTTTGAAAAATTTCTTTTAGAGTTAAGCAATGTCAAGTATTGCACAATCTGAAAAAATCAAGATTAGGATACTGCTTACTTATTTTACAGTCTGCCATCAATTTTACTTCATCAAGCAAAAGTGTAGATTCTTTATTTGATTGAATAAAATCAAAACTGGCAAGTGTAAGGGCAGCAGAATCTAAAACAATACTACCCAAATGAACAGATAATTCAGATAGTTTTTGGCTACAATTAGGAAGAATTTCAAATAATTGTGCACTAATAGTTCTAATAATTGGAATTGAAGAAGGTAAAACCTCAGGGATACTATACACTCCAGAGATAGAGGAGGTTATTTTTTGGATTTGTAACAAAATATCTAAAGAAAAAAGCATTTTTTGTTCCAATTTGATTGCTTTACGATGAGATTCATCATCTTCATCAAAATCATACGTTAAATCATTATTTGATTTTTTAATATCATTTCTTTTTGTTTCGAGTATATCGATAATCTCACTTAGTAAATTGAGAGAATATTCCAATCTAGGTACAAGTGTAACTGAATGAGATATGTTTTCTGAAGGTAATGAATCAACATTACAATTAACTAACATAGCAATAATTCTCCAAATTTTGTATATCAGGGCAATGTCACAATTAATTCAGTAACTACAGTGACACCTACCAGCAGATACAATTTTGATTTTTTTTGAGTATTTGTGTAAAGGAATTTAGCTCTCGATTTTACCTAAGAACAAAGCAAGTAAAAACATGGTCAACGAGCATGCATTAACTGTCAGTTTAGAAGAATTTGGATTAAGCAAATACGAATCACAGGCATATGTGGCACTTATTGCCAAAGGAACAGTTGCAGCAAGTGAATTGGCATATTATTCAGAAATTCCACGAACGAAAATATATCCAACTCTATTAAAACTAGAAAATAAAAAATTAGTGATAATTTCCAAAAGTAAACCAATAATGTGTACTGCAATAGCACCTGAAGATGCATTTGATGGAATAATCCATGAACAAATTAACAAAGTAAACGCAATGAATTCACTAGTATCGAATCTAAAAAAGGCAAGTGAAGAAAGTAGGAAATCAAGAGGATCAGTAGAGAAAAGATATTTCCACATTGGAGCAAATAGTGTTGTTGATCAACTCCAAACTATGATTGAGGGTTCAAAATCATCAATTAAAATAATGACTGACCAATGGGGTTTTGGATTATTAGCAGAGTGTAAAGAACAGATACTATCAGTGTTACGTAGGAATTTAGATGTCAAAGTGTTAATTTCACCAGGACAAATATGTTCAGAATTATATAGAAAAATTCCAGACGGTGTTGAAATCAGAGCAACAGAGATTACACAAAATTGTTTTATTTTTGATGAAACTGAATTACTAATAGTAGATAACACTAATGGGAAAGGTGCAATCTTTTCATCAACTGAAATACTAGGAATTAATCAAGAGAAAATATTTTCAAACATGTGGAAAAATGCAATAAAAACTAAAGCTCTTGCAGATATGACAAAAACAGAGGCACAGGAAATTTATAAAATAATTAAAATAATTAATGAAAACGGTCTAACACATATTCTAAATTCAGCAATGGTATCTAAAAAAATAGAACATGACATGTTCAAATTGTTAGAAAAAAATGGAGTCACCTTAAAATCGAAATCACTTGATGACATTATTGAAATCATGGATGCAGTGTTGCAAATTACATGTTCAGGACATGTGAATTTTGAGGCAAACAACAAAAACATTACAATAGAATCAAAACTAAACAGCGGTCATTCACTTCCTTGGGCATCAGTTCTAGAAGGCTGTCTTCAAAAACAAGGTTACAAAACCAGAACAATTTATCAAAACAACTCCCAAAAAGGAGAAAAAGTACTCATCAAAATAACTAAAAACTAAAATCAGACCAACTCATCGCATCGTTGTGTCTGAAGAAAAACTCAAAGAATTAGGAATCACACTACCAGAAGCCCCAATTCCTGCAGGAAATTATATTCCAGCAGTAAAAACAGGAAATCTACTTTTCATATCAGGACAAATTCCATTAGAAAATGGCAAAGTAGCATACACAGGCAAAGTTTCAGATGCAAATTTAGAGACAGCTCAAAAATCAGCTAAAAGTTGTGCCATTAACATTTTAGCTCAGATTAAAAGAGAAGCTGGAAGTTTGGACAAAGTAACAAAAATCGTCAAACTGTCTGGATTTGTAAATTCAGTTCCAGAATTTACACAACACCCCAAAGTCATCAATCCAGCATCAGACTTGATGTTTGAGGTTTTTGGAGAAAAAGGAAAACATGCAAGAGTTGCATTAGGAGCAGGAAGTTTACCACTTGACTCTATGACTGAGATTGATGCAATTGTAGAAATAACAGATTAAAAATAGCATAGCATACAAAATGACATTAAAAAATTATATTTTTAAAAACTTGTGGCTTCAAGTTGTAATCTCATTACTATTAGGACTAGCAGTAGGGTTAGTTTTAGGAGATGATGTGGGAATCGGAATAGATGACGACACATTAAGTTCTCTTTCATCATATCTAAAAATTCCTGCCAACATATTTTTGAGTTTAATCATGATGATCATTGTTCCATTAATTTTTGCATCAATTGTAGTTGCCATTACTAATTTAGGGGCAAAAGAGAAAATGAGAACTCTAGGATTAGGGATTGGTGTTTATTTTGTAATCACTACAACGATTTCAATTCTTGTGGCAGTACTTCTTGCATCAATTATTGCGCCAGGTAGTATTCTTGATCTTACTTCACTTCAAGAAGCTCATGACATTTCAGAAGATGATCTTAAAGTTACAGAAGGTTTTGATCTAGAAGATATTCCAAATGCAGTATCCAACATAATTCCAAGAAATCCAATTTCATCATATCTTGAAGGACAGATGTTTAGTATTCTGATAATGGCAGTGATTGTTGGACTGGCAATGGCAGCTCTTCCAAAAGAATCAACCAAACCATTACTGGATTTACTAGAATCAGTTCAAAAAATCACACTACATATTCTAATTATTTCCATGAAGATTGTACCGTTTGCTGTTTTTGGTTTGATCATTGGAATGGTAGCCACCGTAGGCATAGGGACAATGGTCGGATTGGGAGTATACATGGTTACAGTTGTGCTAGGTCTTGGAATCATGTTGTTGGTGTATGCATTAATCTTAAAGTTTGTAGCAAAAAGATCAATATCTGCCACATTTTCAAAATTCCGTAATCCACAAACTTTGGCTTTCTCAACAGCTAGTTCAATGGCCACAATGCCTGTAACATTAAAGACTGCAGAAGAAGATTTGAAAGTAGATCCTAAAGTTTCAAAATTCGTCATCCCATTAGGAACTACTGTGAATATGGACGGTACTGCTTTGTATCAAGTCATAGCTGTCTTCTTTTTGGCACAGCTTTTCGCAATAGAATTGAGTATGATATCAATTCTAGTTATAATCATAACATCACTGTTAGCTTCTATTGGAACTCCTGCAGTACCAGGAGCTGGTGTAATTGTCTTATCAACAATACTCATCACAGTTGGCATCCCTCCAGTTGGAATTTTGTTATTACTTTCTGTAGATAGAATTTTAGATATGATTAGAACCATGGTCAATGTCACAGGGGATCTTACTGCAACTTGCGTATTTGATGAAATAACGCGAGATAAGAATTGAGAATTATTTTAAATAGATTTTTGTAATTTTATTTCTCGTTTTAGTTTTAAAGCAGTCAACCCTGCAAAACCAAAAATTATTGCCAAACCAGCGTATGCCAAAATTTGACTATGCTCTATTAGCACTGCAGACACTCCGGTTCCAACAATTCCTGGAAGTAATGATAGCACATAGAGCCACCAACCACAACAACCAAGTGGAACTAAAGAGAAAAACGAGAAAAATGATGTAGTAGCTACGCTGCCAGAATTTCCACCAAATGCTTTTTTCTTTACGGTTAATTTACAACCCAAAAGTTTACTTTTCTCAGATAAGAAAATCTGCAATCCAATTCCAATACCCATTCCAATTATCACAATGGCGTTTAGTTGAAATGCAGCATTGATTGCATCATATGGCTCTAATGCAGGAGTGGTAATTACAACTACAGCTAGATAAACTACTATTGTAATTACTCCAACTAGGATTGCCTTTGAAATTGGTTTCACTAATCAACACCAAAAATTAGTGTATCAGGATGAAATGCAACCCATGCAAACCAAAATCCAGGCTCAATTGCCATTCTTTTCAATTGCTCTCCTTCATGTTCGCCAGAAACCGCCACTCCATCATAATTCCATTGTGAATTTGTTTGTGTATCAAAAATAATACCATCAGAGTATTCAAAATTTAAAACCACATCATCAACGGTCCTTTCAAAAGCACGAGAGTTTTGAGAATATAGTGAAACCAACATTACAGGAGCATCACCAATGAGATCATTTACAACAACGTTTGATTCAATGTCATTTTGTTTGTAAGCTTTGTATGTTTCATCTTGATTGAGTCCAAGGATTATTTCTTTAGGATGTATGCGGTCATCGCTGTACTCTACTGGAAACATTATTCGTGGTTCAGTGTAATATTTTCCATAAGGATCAGTTGCATACGAACGCAAGTGTCCTGTATCAGTAGTTAGTACCAGAGTATCAGGATGTAAAATTTTCCAATCCCCCCAAGTAATCACATCAAATGGAACCAAATCAAGTTCATGCCCAGTTAGTTCACCCTTAACTGCCATTCCAAGTGCTTGACTCCAATATGATTCAGTAAGTCTGTCATACATCAACAAATTACTATTGTATAATTTTCCAGAAGTTCCAAATTCAACTTCTTGTCCATCAATTATCCGTTCAAAGACTTGATTAGTATAACAAAGAGGGCAATACGTTACAGATACCGGAGTACCCCCAACTGTATCATTTACAATTTCATGCCAAACTAAAACAAAAAGAGGGTATGCTTTTGTTTCACCATTAATTTTTAATCCAATTACAGTGTCAGAATCAGACATGAAATCAGCATCTTTAACATTTGCAAACATAGGGTTATCAATTGATGGAATGCCATCTTTTGGAGGACCGCCGCCTTTGATTTTATCAAGTGGGATGAGATGCTTAACACCGTTTGTTTCCATCATTTCAAGTTCAAGAGACTCAAAATTTTGAGATTCGCCAGAATTTGCAAAAATTGTATTGGGTGCGGAATTATCTTCAAATGAAATTGCAGCCACCACAAGAATAATACCAATAATTGTAATTGGAGTTAATAATTTTAGATTCAATTTGAAATAATTTTGTCGTTAAATTATTAAAAAATTCTCCCAACTTTGATTTTGATTTGGACAAATCCTTTTAATGAAATGTTAAAGGTTTGATACATGAACACAGAAGCGGTTCTGAGAGGAAACATCCTACATGATATAACCCACTGGGGATTAAGAGCTGCAATTGGGGCAATCTTTATCGTACATAGTTTAAAGAAATTTGATCCAAGCTGGCAAGAATGGTTAATCAGTATTGGAATTCCACCCGAATTACAATTACCAATAGCACTAGCTGAGTTCATTGGAGGAATTTTCTTGTTTACAGGAGTTCTAACTAGAATCACAGGATCAGTGTTTGCAGTAATTTTACTGGGAGCGATATTTCACATTCGATGGGAGAGCGGATTTTTTGTCTCCAAAGGTGGATGGGAATGGGATTTGGTAATGCTTGCAGTAGTTATTACAATAATTGCAGCAGGTCCTGGAAGAATATCAATATCTCATGCAGTTAAGAAAATTCCCAGATTCTTACAGTGATTATTTTATTTTTTTATTTAATTCAGTAATGAATTGTTTTATTTTTGGTTTTGGAACTACTGCACCACATGCCTTATCATGTCCGCCGCCAGAACCACCAAGACTAGTTGCCAATAAATTAACAATTTTTCCCAAATGAACTTTGCAATTTTTAGAACCTCTGACTGAAACGGCATAAATTCCATGATCAACTCTTTCTTTGTATGCAACACCAACATCTTTTCCAGACAATCCCATCACAAAGTTAACAGCGCCACTTGCACCTGCATCTAAGATTTCCATATGTCCAAGATTAGTCATGGTTTTCAGCCCTTGTTTTACTTTGGCAATCATTTGAGATAGTTTTTCTACTTGGATTTGAGCAAATTCAAAAGTGTTAGGGATATCATGAGGGAATTTTGATTCAGATAATTCTTCAACCAAATATTGCAAGTAATCAGGCTCGCGTTGACGTCCAACTATATTGTATGTAAGAACAGTGGCACTGATTAATGCAAATTGTCTATCATACATTTGAAGTAATTTTGCACCCAACGGTCTATCTTCCATATAATCAGTAATTGCAGCGCATGTTGCAACAAATGAAGCATGATCATTTAATTTTGATTTGTAAGCATTGTAAACTTGTACAGTAGTACATTCATTGATGTCATGGATTACTTTGACTTTGATTTTTTTCAATGCAGTGACAACTGTAGGATCAATATCGTGATGATCAATGTATGTTACATCGACTTTATTTTTTCTAAGAGTTGTTAAAATATCAATAAATTCATCTTGGGTTTTTTTACTTAAACCAAGATCACAAATGTATAATGATTTTAATTTTTCATCATGTACTACTTGATTCAATGCCTCCATTTGTCCAGGATAATCAACTAACATTGCATCACCGCCAAATGCTTGACGAATTAATGCTGCAGAGCTAATTCCGTCATTGTCTTCTTTATGAGAAATACAAATGACTCTAGTACGAGAACTCTTTGTTGTCTTTTTAGTAACTTTTTTGGTTGTCTTTTTAGGTGCTGTTTTTTTAGTAACTTTTTTGGTTGTCTTTTTAGTAACTTTTTTGGTTGTCTTTTTAGGTGCTGTTTTTTTAGTAACTTTTTTGGTTGTCTTTTTAGGTGCTGTTTTTTTAGTAACTTTTTTGGTTGTCTTTTTAGTAACTTTTTTGGTTGTCTTTTTAGGTGCTGTTTTTTTAGATTTAGAGACAGCCATTCTGATTAGAAAAATTATGAACCTTATTTAAATTAAGAATGGAATTTCAGGATTTCTTAAAATGGTTTTTGATGTTTTGATTTACCAAAGAACTGGAATCAACATAAACATCGTAAAGCGATACGCCTTCCATTTGAGTTTGATTATCAATTTTTTGGATTTTTTCTAATTCCTCAGGAGATGCATTAAGGATTAAGTCATCTAATTTTTGCAAATGTTTGCGTTCTGCGGGAGTCAATTAATTTTTTATTAAAAATTTTCATTTATCGTCAAAAGTTGCCATTTTAGACTAATTACTAAACTTCACAGACATCTTTTTGGCGAAAACATAATAGAAGAATTTTTGCTAGGCTCAATATGGAAACCAAAAACATAGGTTTACGTGGAATTGAAGTAGCAGATACCAAGATTTCAAACATCGATGGGGAGAAAGGAAAGCTCATTTATCGAGGATATGACATTTTAGAACTTACAGAGAATTCTACTTTTGAAGAAACAGCATATTTGCTGTTATACGATAGTTTACCAACAAAATCACAGTTAGACGAATTTAATTTAAAATTAGTTGAGGCAAGATACATTCCAAAACAGATGCAAAAAAACATGGGGAATTGGAGAAAAGATGCAGACCCAATGGACATGTTACAAGCATTTGTCTCAGCACTTGCAGGGTATTATGATGAAGAATTTTCAAACAAAGATGCCAGTTATGACAAGGCAATTAATCTGATTGCCAAAGTTCCAACAATTGTTGCCAGTTGGCAAAGAATAAGAAATGGGTTAGAAGTCATGGATCCTGATTCATCATTAAGCCACGCTGCAAACTTCCTTTACATGATGACAGGTGAGAAACCAGATCCAGAAGTAGAGAAAATTTTTGATACATGTTTAATTCTTCATGCAGATCATACGTTCAATGCATCTACATTTACTGCAAGACAGGTTGCGTCAACTAGAGCACACATGTATTCAGCATCAAGTGCAGCAATTGGAGCATTAAGTGGGGAATTACATGGAGGTGCCAATACAGAAGTAATGAAAATGTTATTAGAGATTGGAGAGATAGACAAAGTTCAACCATGGATTAAAGAAAAAATGAGTGCAGGAGATAGAATTATGGGAATGGGTCATGCAGTTTACAAAACATATGATCCTAGGGCAGTGGTTCTAAAAGAATTGTCAAGAAAACTAGCAGGAAAAATCAATGAGCCATGGTTTGACATGACAGAAAAAATTGAAACATCTACAATATCTGAAATGAAGTTACAAAAAGATAAGGACATTTATCCAAATGTGGATTTGTATAGTGCATCAATTTACTATATGTTAAAAATCCCAATGGATCTCAATACACCAATATTTGCAATTTCAAGAGTAGTAGGGTGGGCAGCTCATATCATTGAAGAGAAATTTGCAGAAGCAGCACCAAAGCCAGCATTGTATAGACCAAAAGCCACCTATGTGGGAAAGTACTGTGGTCCAGAAGGATGCAAATATGAAACACTGAACTTGAGAAAATAATTTTAATTTCTAGTACTTAGCCAATCTTTTGCTTTAGAATTCACATCATGTTTGTACAACACTTCAAAAACCATATCGTAAAATGTAATGCCTTTTTTTTGTGCTTGATCATCAAGCCACTTTATGCCATCTGCTAATTCTGGATCATATTCAGAGAATTCAACTAACTCATCGACCATTTTAGAAAAGAATGCATGGGATTCAAGCATATGAACATCTTTCAATTCATGATCATAAGTGAAGTATTCAAAAGATATAGACAAAATAGTCACTTTTTCGTTGTAATACGCCCAGATCTTATCCATGATGATACTTTTGAGGGCAAATGACACAAAACCATGCCAAATACAATACATTGATGAGAAGAAACAAAGCAAAAGAGATTAAGACCAAAAACGATTAGTTATTTGGTGACAGCTCATTTGCAATCTATACCAACTATACATATGAAATTCATAAAAAAATAATCATTCAACATCATTGACAATAGGGCATGTTCGATTAGAGCGATCATGTAAGATATACAATAAATTTCTCAAATTTTTGTAAAAATCTTAAAAATATGATAAAAATAAGATTCCAAGAATTGAGAATGAAATTTTTGAAGAGATCATATTACAATGAGGATATTGAAGACTAGATTTATTTACTATGCACAAAGTTTGAGATCAATTATGGCAAGTATAGACAATGCTGGAATTGCAATAGCTATTGGAATTCTAGTTATCTTTTTAGCAATATCAGCCACATTGAGTGCAGCTCAAGATGCAGGTCCTGTTGTTACAGCCCCAACAATCTCAAAAACTGTAGAAAAAGAGGTTCAAGTAGAATCAACTACAAGTGTTGAAGACAAGGCAGCAATGGAATCTGAAGCTAAAGCAGCAATGGAAGCTGAAGCAGAAGCTAAAGCAGCAATGGAAGCTGAAGCAGAAGCTAAAGCAGCAATGGAAGCTGAAGCAGAAGCTAAAGCAGCAATGGAAGCTGAAGCAGAAGCTAAAGCAGCAATGGAAGCTGAAGCAGAAGCTAAAGCAGCAATGGAAGCTGAAGCAGAAGCTAAAGCAGCAATGGAAGCTGAAGCAGAAGCTA
>Ga0209362_1000320_pt1 | contig 43490 bp, 67 predicted proteins | sample SaaInlV_165m_DNA_FD_184680 | JGI IMG/M metagenome (GOLD analysis project Ga0209362, IMG submission 184680) | Marine microbial communities from expanding oxygen minimum zones in the Saanich Inlet - Saanich Inlet SI037_S3LV_110m_DNA (SPAdes)... | ecosystem: Environmental > Aquatic > Marine >... | reverse complement strand
ATTTAAAAAGGGCTGAATTTAAAAAGGGCTGAATTTAAAAAGGGCTGAATTTAAAAAGGGCTGAATTTAAAAAGGGCTGAATTTAAAAAGGGCTGAATTTAGATCCTTGGTTTCCTAGAGTCCACATCTTAAGAAAGAAGATAAGGTTTACTTATTTGCGTGATGGGACACGTTGGCAATTTGTACCCTGAAAGGAGTTGACAAATGATTGATGGTTTTATGGATGAGTACGGAATCTTAGTGATTTTTTCGACCGTTTATATCACACAGTGCTTTGTGTTTGTAGCCCTTATATGGTTAGCTTTTTTTCTTGCAATCTTAATAAGGTCAATGCTGAAGGGAGAGAAGAATGAGTAAAGAATTAGAACAGTCAGAGAAACTATTCGAAGCTATCAAAATACTGATGGAACTAGGTGAGAAAGATTTAGCTTTTCAGTTGCGAGTTGCTCACGATACCCATCTGGGTGTACGAAGCCACTTTTTTTATGGGTTGACACCACAATCCCTGATCGCTATACTTGTCCCTCAAGACTCGCATCCAGAAATGGCGAAAAGAGAGAGGGTGGTTTCCTGTAAAGGAAGTGATTAATAGATCGTTTCGACAAGGAAAGATAACCTTCGACGAAAGATAAGGTCTACTTTAGACGATGCAGAGAACAACTGCATCGTCTTTTTTCTCACTGTGCATAACAAATAATTTAAGGAGTTAGAATGAAATCTCACCTTTTTAAGAAGTGTCCAGAAGAAGCCCATGAAGAGGATTTAAAATCTCGTGCGTCTGTAGAAGAATCCATATCCTCAACCACACAGCCACAAGCCATCGAAACAAGCCATGAAGACCTTAGAAAAACATTTGCTCCAGAACCTAAAGTAGAAGACCCCGAAGCGAGGTGGGAAAGAAAAGTTAAAGAGTTTAACTCATTAACTCCACATGAAAGCGAGTGGGGTCGCATCTGGGCAGAGCAGACCAATGGCGTAATGTTTGGTTATATGCAATACAGACTCGAATCCGGTTTGACGGTTACATATACGAAGTCGAATTGCTTTCCGCTTCCAGTCACATCGGCTGAACTTGCGTTTTTGAAAGGATGCTTAAATAACAACTTCAAAGGAGACGGCAGCGACACGGACCCAAGGGACAAGAACAAGAGAGAAGAAGTTTTGGATTCTCTTATTAGTTTTAGAATTAACATGGCTTCCGGCGGACGCTCGGTCGGTCGTCTGTTAAGAGTTGGAGGAGATGCAAGTGGAGAAGTGCGAGAACCAGTAGAATCAAACGACAGAAGAATGGAGGAAATTCTCGACGGACTTAAAAGCATCACTCACCAATGGAGGGGGTAAATGAAATTCAATTACAACGATGGTGGCAGAGAAGTCGCAGGATATAAAGGCAAGACAGGCGATTGCGTGGTAAGATCCATTGCAATCGCTACAGGTAAGTCATATCAGGAAGTTTATGATACTTTGTTTAAGTTAAATGAAGAATACTCTCTCAATCGAAGGGATTACGTTGCCAAAAAACTAAAGTCTAAATCAAAGACTCCAAGAAACGGAAACTACAAGAACATCTACAAGCCATATCTTGAAGATATTCTTGGATGGAGTTGGACTCCTACGATGTTCGTGGGACAAGGTTGCAAAGTTCATTTAGATGAAGAAGAACTCCCATCGGGCATCATCGTCTGCAAACTAAGCAGGCATATTGCATGTGTTGTCGATGGTGTTTTAAATGATACTTACGATTGCACCAGAGATGGCAAGCGATGTGTCTATGGGTATTGGAGAAAAAATGAGTAGAGAAGTACGTTGTACGCAACAACATCTTGACAACATTAAGGTTGAAGTTCAATTATCACTACTCGATCTGGCTTGGATACGCAACAAACTACCAGATGATGAGATAAAGTACAAATTGTCTGCAATCATTGATCAAGAATTGGAAAGAATTCGAGAAGAGTGTGAAACTGTCTCTTAATTTAGATTTTTGATTTACAACTCTAAATTTTTCGGTATGATCTTTAGTATAACCAGATTCTAAATGTAGCTTGGAGATATAAATGTCAACTGTTGATGCGGTAATTTGCGGAATCGAAGTTAAAGGTCTTCGCTTGATGGAATCTCGTTATGATGGGTTTGACATTCATCATAAGCAAAGATTTTCTCAAGGTGCTCAAATTGCCTATCTAAATTCTAGCTCGTTGAACGATGAGCAAAAGAAAGAAATCTTTGGTGAAAAGAAAGTTTACAATCTCGCTATTCAGTGGCCGATTAAATTTGATAACTACCAAGATTCTAAAGAAGAAGAAAAGCTAGAAAAGCAGTATGCGCCAGACTGGTTGACTGGGGATGACAGCGATTTATCTTCTGATAAAGTCGAAGAAGAAGAATGGGAACCATCCAGCTATCAGCAAGAGATTCTTGAGTCTTTGCTAGATGGTGAAGATCACATGCTGGTTGAAGCATTGGCAGGTAGCGGAAAAACAACCACACTTGTGTGGTTGTTGAAGTCTCTGTCTAAACTTAATTTAATTAAAAATAAAAAGATCATCTACCTCGCTTTTAACAAGAACATTCAAGAAGAACTATCAGATAAATTAGTTGGCACGACTGTGCCAGCACAAACTACTCATTCATTCGGCTTTGGTTGCGTTAAGGCTGCATTTGGAAACTCTATAAATCTGAATGGTCGATTGCTCAATGATGCTTTTGTCAAAGCTATTTGCGACGACAATGGATGGAGGTACACAAAAGCAGGATTTAAGAACGCAAGGCAGGAACCAGAGTATTCTTTGCGGTCAGCATTAATGGAACTGGTTGGATATGTGAAAAGCATGGCGATCTTTCCTTCGCTCAACAAGACATGGCAATTCAGCGATGAACAGAAGGAAGAAATTCAAGAACTTATCTCCATTTATCAAATTGAGGTAGATGAAAAGTTTGATCCGTATGAGCTAGTAGATTTTGCTTGCCGCATCATTACATCTGCGTTGCCCCATCATGGTGACACGTTGTCTGAAATCACCTTTGATGACATGTTGTATCTTCCATTATGTTTAGATTTACCTGTCCCAAAGTATGATTTAGTTTTGACAGATGAATCACAAGATTTCAATCGGTGTCAAATTCTTTTAATAGAAAAAATGATCAAGGAGTAAAATGTGCAATTACGAGATTCCCCAGCAGCAGCGGTTTTGGCAGCAATCCAAAGAGAAAGCGAAGTAGGTGAAGTAGGATACTCAGAAATCCAAAAGGCACTTAAACAGAAAGGTGTCAAGGCGAACATAATGAGTCTTAGGGTTTACGTCCAACGTCTGAGAGACAGAAAACTTCTTGGGACAACATACTACAGCTATCAAGGTTATCAGGCTACAAAGCAATCTAACAAATATGCGTATTTCCATTTGACTCAAAAAGGTCAAAGACTTTTAGAAAAGTGGCAAGATATTCTTCAAACTAGGCGATAAAGATGCAATTTTATGATTACCCAGATGCTTGGGCTGTGTTTAAGAAGAGCGGTCTTTGCGAACAGGCTGGATTAAAGAATAGAGACGACCTCTATAAGTTCTTTTCTAAAGTTGGAGACTTAAACCATAATCCTCTAGCTTTAAGACACTACATCTTTGACAAGACTTGGTATGAACAAAAATGTCCTTACTACAATGTTTATCCATCAATCATTCCAATCTTGACAAAGATTAGTTTAGACATTGCAGGCGATTCGATTGTGAAGACGTTTGTCGATGAGTCATTTGATGAATTTCTTCCTTATTGGGAAGCTGGTGCTCAAAGAGTCAACTCGCACGCTTCTTCTGGTAAAATTACAGCAGGAGGACCGAGGAAGCTTAGGAATTCGCTTTCATTCCAATTGGAAGATGACTCAAGCAGACCTGATGGTTTTTATAGTGATGATGGAATCATAAAGGAAATGAATAAGCGATCTTATCTTCCTCATCTTTTAATCAGGCTTCCCAAAGAAAGTAATGAGTTTAAGTTTAATTCCAATAATGAAGAAATCGAAGTGAAGACTGTTTTCATGAGTTTTCAGCCAGTCAATCAAGGGGTTGGAAACGAGTTGGGATATGGTTTGGTAATCGGAATGGACATTGGTGAAACAGTAGGTGGCATGCCGACTCATACGATGAAGATATTTCCTTTAAACTGTTCATCTGTAGAAGAGACTATCCACAAGCTTCCTGTTCATGGTTCAATGGAAGAAGGAATCCAAGTTCCTGAAAGTATTATATCTAAGTGTGTCAAGCTATGCCTCACTCTCAGACTCATTGGTGACGATCCCGATCTCATCCAGCCTGATGTGTTGTCTAAGGACAGAATTAGATGGATGGCAGGCGATGATGAGCTTAAACGCAGACTTGAGGAAAAGGCTCGCAGGAGGGGGAAGAATGGGTTCATGATTGGAAGTATTCTTGGGTCTGCTGGCGTTAGTCCTCATATTCGCAAGCCCCATCTTTCACTCTACTGGACGGGAGAAGGAAGGAAAATTCCGAAAATCTTGATGAGGAAAGGTTCTGTCGTTCATCGAGACAAGATAGAGAAGATTCCTACCGGATACGACAAAAGATAAGGTTTACTTAACAAGGCAGTTTGGCTTTGGATTGATCGAATCTACACTAGAGTATTGGAGTTAGAAATGAAAGTTGGAGATTCAGCAGTTTTTCGTGGTCGTCTCGTTGTAGTCGAGAGTGTTCATGAAGATGGAAGTTATTGGGTTGTTGACCAAAACGGTGAAGGATATGATGCGAAGCCGGACGAATTTGAACATGTTTATTGAACATGTTTATTGAACATGTTTATTGAACATGTTTATTGAACATGTTTATTGAATAGGTTTATGAATGAAAGTATCGAAATACAAAGAATGATCTTCCTCTACTTGAACAAGGATTCAAATGTTTAACACAGAAAGCTATAAAGACAAAGTTCCATTGAATCTTTTAGAATCTTTGGTTGCTTATGGCAAAAAAGAACGCAGCGTAGGAAGTTTTTTGGGGCACGTGTTGGAAAACAATTTGTTTGAGGCACTTTGTCGTGCCGACTCAGAGTCTCTGGCTGCAATCAAAGAGATTTGTATGTTTGTTCATTGGGAGTTGCCTTCTAAATGTCACGGTTCAAAAGAGAATGTGAGAAGTTGGATTCAGGAAATACATTCAAAGTAGATAAGGTCTACTTATTCAGGCAAACAAACACAACATTTTTGGAGATTTAAAAATGGGAAGAGCAATTGTAGTCGGAGACCCGAATCAGAGTCTGTATCGCTTTCGTGGCGCAGACTCAAAGGCTTTTCCTCGAATTGCCAAAATGCTGGAAGGCACTAATCGTTCGCTAAGAATTTTAAATCTTCCGGTGAATTACCGTTGCGATAATTTCATCATCGAACATAACCAGCAATGGGTTCCTGAACTTGAAGGCGTCAAGCCTGCAAATGGTGTTGTTGATTCAATTGCATTTTATGATTCGATTGAAAGAGCAAATAACGAAGGAACTGACATTCCTCTTTTTGATGGAGTTGACGGTTCTTTGAGAGAATTGGAAGAGTGTTCATATGCATACCTTTGCAGGATCAATCTTCCTTTGGTTATCACCGCTTATCAGTTGATTGGGCTTGGCAAGAGAGTTTGCATTATTGGGCGGAATCAAATTGGCCAACCTTTGAAAAACATTATCACTGATCTTTGCGGAAACAAACCAAATACAAAAGATTACACAAATCGCATCACAGACAAGATGGGCCAGCATGGTGAAGTTTTTGAAGAAGGACTTCTGAGCAGGCTCTCAAACTATCATAGAGTGCAAGCCGCTAAGTTTAGAGAAGAAAAGTTTGAACAAAAACTTGAGGCTTTGGATCAAAACATCCAATGTATTGAAGTCATCTGCGAACGTGTAAAGGATGATAAGGTCTCTAGTGTATTGGAAGAGATTGACAACTTATTCACAGAAGAACCTACAGCGGGAGTTATCAGTCTTTCTACAGTTCATCGTGCCAAGGGTTTAGAGTTTGATGTTGTAATGGTGCTGAGACCTGATTTGATGCCTCATCCTTTGGCAAAGGCAAATGAAGACGGATCGTGGTCAGATGAACAACAACAAGAACAAAATGCGCAGTATGTTGCTGCTACAAGGGCTAAATCTCGGCTTTACTACATTAGCGATTGGCCTTTTGATCAAAAGACTAAGTATTTAAGCTATGAAGAACCAGATGAAAAGTTTATGGCAAAGTCGCCTGAAGATGGATTCCTTACTTCCTTAGATTGTCCACCGACAGAAGAAGTGACAATGGAAGATTCTAGCCAACATTGGAAAGTTGAAGAAGATAACCCGTTCGAAGATAATGGAGAGGCGTTTTAATGTCTGATCATGAAATGGCGTTCTCTGTCTTGACGAAAATGATTCGTGATGACAAGAGTTTGTTAGAAAATCAGCCTTTTATGAAGGCTTGGGAACAGTCAGGGCAAGATTTTATCAATTTTGCTGTTTCAATCAACACAGGAAACGAATCTGGAAATTTCAGAGGAATGGGTCGATCCATTGACAGGATTCACGAATTCATCCTTGTTGTGATTCATGAAAGTGTTAGGGACGAATGTTCCATCTATTATGGCGAAGAGTTGTCGTGGGAGAATTTTGCGAGTGATGTTGATCATATGTCCAAACTTATTGTTTTCGAGTACAACAATAATATGATTCACATCACACCAGATAATCATTTTATGTTTGAAAAGATGGGTAGAGAATATAAGTGGAGTTTTAATAATGTCTGATTTAAGAGATAAGCTTTCAATCAAAGTGTATTCCAGCGATCCAGAAGTTGTAAACACTAAGATAGAATCGGGAATTAATTATAAAACGCCAAAAAACCGTATAATTTCTTCTGCATGGTTTGAACAAGTAACAGACAATGTGGTAGTTGTTCAAATTGATCTTCATAAAAAGTACCAAGAACCAGATGGTTACATGGGGAAAGGGGTTTGGCTGGGAAAAGAGTTTCTTTTTGTCGATGGACTAGATTGGAAGCACTACACGGCATTTTCAGAAACGTCCCGATACAGTTGCTTTTTCTGTTTGGTTAAAGAGCCTGAAGATGCTCTTGATCGTAGCATTCCACCCTCGAAAACAGACTACGAAGACACAGATGGATGTTTACCTTTTTCTGACTATTTTACTATTTTACAAAAGAGGACGAATGACCAAATCTGAACACATCAACCTTTGGTCTGCAATGACAAGTCTCGAAGGAAAAGATTTGTCTCAATCAGATGCCGCTGAGAAAGTGGTAAAGATGGCAGATACAACTTGTGGATTCGCTTCTGAACTTAGTTTGGAAGTGGACGAACACGGCACTTGGCGTGTTCGTTTGTTCAGTCACGATGATGACAATCATGGCTTCGTAGAGCTTGCTCTAAATCGTCATGGGTCGGTTACAGTGACTAGAGATATGTCTTTAAGTTCAGGCGTTAGTGAGAAGCGTTCTATAAACATGGCATAAGATAAGGTTTACTTATAACAGCAGATGGAATACCAGATAGTTTATTTTGGGAGATAAAATTGAGTAACCTAAGCAGCAAAAGATGGGCAGAAGTTGAAAAAATCATGTCTGATGGAAACGCCCTGTTGAAGTCTATGCACGAAGAACAGTCTTCAACACTCCCTTATAGAAATTTTAGAGAAAAAGTAATTTCAATGGGTGTTTACCCAAAAGAAGTTGCCAACGTCAACGAAATTGAGGAAGAAGTAGTAATAGGTTGTCAGAATTTGGTCAACAAACTTGCTTGGGGATACTCAAGATATGGAATTGGCAACCAACAAGATTTTGAGGACGCATCTTCGGAAGCCAATGTCGCACTTTTGCATGCTGTTCGTGGTTATCTGGGAGGTGTAAAATTTATAACCTATGCTCACAACACGATTTCAAATGCTCTAAAAACATTTAGTGGAGCTAAAAATTATAAACTAAAAAATGCTTATAAAAAAATGAAACTTGAACTAGAAAACGAAAAATCAAGGATGTTTGGCTTCGATGAAGTGTGTGAAAACATGCTTCTTACCGATAAGGAAAAAAATATTTTAGCGAAGTGTCAGTCTGTCACCCTCATCGGCATTGATCTCTCCGAGATGGATTGTTCTGACGATTCTCGAAGTCCTTATGACCAACTGATTCAATCAGAACTTTCAGAAGTTGTCGAAAGAGTAAATCTCGACGATTGGGAAAAAACTGTTCTAAATGCATTCCTCACCAGTTCGTCTAATAAATCAGGTTGGCAGACTGAGATCGCAAACAACACAATTAACCCAAAAACAAATAAGCCGTATTCTCGCCGTGCTCCCCATCTTGCGATGGAGCGAATCAAAGAAAAAATTAGAGAAGCGGCATAAGATAAGCTCTACTTTTAAGAGTGGTTGAACTTATCGACTTAGTTAAAACGAAATGAGGAACACTATGCGTAATATCAATAAAATTCCAAAAAAAGTGTTGCGGCATAAGCTCGGATTTTTTGAGAAGGTTGATCCTTCCAGAATTGGAACTTATCCTCTTGTCGGTCAGGATAACGATGGATATCTCGGTCCTTGGGATCACTTTGTCGTAAAATACATGGAGAAAAGGACTCGTAATAGCTGGGCCGATAAGAGCGATGAATTTCGAAGGTGGTTGCTTAACGGTCCAGAATCTCCGTTTGCTAAATTTGTAGGAAATGAAGAATCCATTAGAAGGTTGAAACGCTCTTTATTCTCAGCCTTGGGAAATGCTGATCATTCTTGTCCCGATAATATTGCATTTTTAGGACCGGCATCTGCTGGCAAGACTGTCCTTAACAAGATTTGCGCTGATGTTTTACAAATTCCTTTTATAGAGATTCATCCTAGATCGGTTACTACAGGAACTGATCTTCTTGTGGCAATCGCAGAGGGGTTGGAAAACTTTATTTTGCCTTGCGATCCAGAACACGGTGTCAAGCATGCTATTATACATACAGCCAATGACTGTTTCGGCAATAGAGAATACAAGTCAGTTGTCACGCTTGAGGTTCTTCCAGAAGGAAATAAAATAGTTCTTCCCCCATGTTGGATACTTTTTGATGAAGTTCATGCTTTGAAAAAGAATGTTGAACAAATGTTGCTTAAAGCAACGGAAAAGGGAGACAGAAGCCTCCGCACAGAGAATGGTTGGGTAGTTGATCTTTCGAACGTTACTTTTGCGATTGCAACTACTGATCGTGGTCTTTTGTTTGATGCTTTTGATACAAGATTCAGAAAGATTAACCTTCGATATTATTCTAAGGCAGAGATTGCAGAGATTGTGAAAATTGCGAATCCAGAATGGGATGATGATATTTGTAAATTGGTTTCTCGATATGGTGGGCTTGTGCCTCGTGAGGCGTTGTCGTTTGCTCATGAAATGAAACTTGAGAGAGAAATGAGTCCTAATTCATCTTGGAAAGATATTGCTTGGGTTATTGCTCAAGATCATGAAATCGACAAGTTGGGAATGTCTATACAACGTCTTAACATTTTGAAAACCTTGTCTGTTGAATCTGTCTCTAAGAGCAGGATGGCAGACGTTGCGGGGTGCAAAGAGGAAGAACTTATCAAGTTTATCATGCCTCCATTGATGGCCAAGACTCCCGACCAAGAGCCTATGGTTACAATCACTAGCAAAGGATATACAATCACCGATAGTGGCTTGTGTCAACTTGAAATTCGTAAACAAGGATGTGAAGAATGAGTGTAAACAGGGAAGTTAAAGTTTTAGTAGGCGATGTGGTTTTTCAGATTATATCTGAGCCTCATATGCTTTTCAGAGTTCTAAAAGGTCTGGAAATTCAAGGCGTGGTCGCAAAGGTCAGTTATTTTGACGAAGAAATAAATGATTGGACATGTTTTCAAGGTTTGCTTGAGACTGCATAAGATGAGGTTTACTTTGTAGAGTGTAAGCAAGTATATTCTATTCCTGCATGAAATAAAGAAATGAGGCAAAATATGGCTGACGAATGGGAAATTATAAAAACTGCTGGGAACGAAGACATACAGCTAAATTTTAAAGGGTATGCCAACAAATCAGAATATAGCGGCGACTCTTACTTTTCTGGAAATTCAGACAATGGAATTGCGTTAGCGAATTGGAATCATATAGATGAATCTGTTGCTGAGAATCTCTCAAGAATGGGGGTTTGTTTGGAAAGCAATAATGATTTCAATGTTTGTTGTGAGTGCGGAAAAGTCATTAGGATGCTTAGGCCGAGTTCGATAGAATTGGAAGAAAGTTGGTTTAAGGATGCTGCGGAAGTTGGATGCAATGACGAAAAAGATGTTTTCTGCGGAAGCTGTATAGTTAGTGATGACCAGTGTTTAAATATGCTTGTTGATGAAGTTTTGTCTGACTCAGGTCGTTGTATTACCGTTGAAAATATTGACTTTTCTAAGATTGGGTTTAAAAAGGTTCTGTCAAACCTGAAAAGAGGCATGGACGAAGGGCATGACGCTGACCCCAAAAGAGTGTCAATCTCTTTGCAAAGCATGGGAGTAAAACGATTTTTGTTTGTTATGGAACACGCTTCATCTGTGGCTATTTCGTTTGGTGTTTATGTTGATGTTGATGAAATAGGTTTGATTGACGATCCAAGCGACATAATGACGAGTGGCAATTCTTTACAGTCACAAATTGATGAAATTATGGACAAGGTTCGCTCGGATGCTGTCGCCGCCGATGACGATGGAAGTGGTGGTCTTCACTTCGCAGCACATGCCGCTTTGGGGCATGAGAATGAGGAACCAATCATGATGACTCACGAAGAAGCTTGTTGCGTTACAACAATGCCTGACATGGGCATGGATTATTTGAAAGAAATAAAAAGAATTGTCAACGCAGAGAACGAAGATTCAGATGAAGATTCAGATGAAATTTGGAACAGTTACCAATTCAGAAAAGTTGTTTTCAAAAATGTTGGATCAAATCGTGAAAGTGAAATTGATCGTTTGAGGCGTGATTCAAAAGAAGATTTTTATTCTCTCAACAACATTCGAAAATTCTATCGAAGAATTTTGCCTTCTCTTCTTCAATAGCTTTACAATGTTCGTATTTATTCGTATCATATAGATGTGCAAGTGGTGAAAATTGACGAACTTCATGTTTTATTGTTTAGAAATAATTCATACATACTTGTAAAGGGAGCAAGAAAAAATGTATTAGTTAGACGTTTTTGAATCTTCTAGAAGTGCCGTAGTAAAAATTACGGGATCTACTTGACAGTTAATTTCAGAAATTAACTTTCTTATTTAAAGGAATTATAAATGTATCCACGAAGTAGCACACCATTTGATGTTGACGACAGAGTTCACATTAAAGTTGATTTTGATTTGGCCATGAGAGTTGCAGAAGTCCTATTACAGTCAGGTTCTGTTGATAAGCAAGTTCTTGCTTTGGGGCATAACCTAAAAAATCTTGATGAAGATTCTGTTCATCGCCCACGTAGGGAATTAAAACCAGAAGACCAACGCAATTATCTCTCCAATCCTAACTATACCCAAGATCACTTTCACAACAGTGATCGACAAGATCGTGCATGAGTTTTCAACGTTGAGAAGGGGTTTGGTCAGTACGAAATACTGAAGGTTGATGAACCCTGAGCAGACAGTGGCAAACATCCTACGGCCACATCATCTGGAATGGGCTGCTCCACCCTTTTTCATTTTTTTTATGAGTCACTAATGAAAACATGGCTATGCAAAGGTTGCAATGAACCGCTGAAAGAAGGGCAGGTTGTCCGTCTGAATGGGTGCATTGGCGAGTACCAAGGCAACGGTCGTGCTGGAAGTTTTGACGCTGAACTTTTGAATGAATACAGCATAATAGCTTGGCATGAAGAATGTTTTAAAAATGCTAAGGTTAATCAAAAGCTAGATGATTCCGCCTCAATTATGGAAGATCATGACAAAATATAATTTAAAAATAATTGACGACAAATGGGAATACTTTGATCTAGAAACTTCTGTTTTAACAGGTGATCTAAAATCTTGTATAAAAGTTTTCAACTGTCTTTCAGGTGGCGACGACAAAGTTGAAATAGTTAATTGCTCCAACGGAGAAGTAATGCACTCTTGGAAGCCACCCCGACGATTACTAAAATAAAACCAGCGACCACTCGGTAGCGAATCTGAGTGGCCGCTGCAAATCTAACAAGTCAGATTCAGTTTATTTATCTTCCGAATTAGAAGATTTTGCTGCGCCATTAAAGGTATGGCGTAAAAATTTTTAATCTTTTAAGGGATCGCAAGATGAAAAGCTACAAAAGACCGCAGCAAGGCACAAGCTCTATTCGCAATTTTGAAAAAACTGAGCGACTTGTGGAGCATGGTGCTAACAGGGTTCTATCGGGGATTTCTGCATACTATTGTGTCCGTTGTGATGAAGATTGGGATTGTATTGCAAGGAGTCAACCTGATCCTGAAATCTGGAAGAAACTCGTTGAAAAGTACGGAAAGCAGACAGTTGCCGAAGTCCATCGTTTCTGGAATCGAAATGCAAGATTCCTGCCTGAGAAAGATGTTTTTTGAATTTTTGAAATCTGCTTTACAACATGATTTTTTTCGGTATCATATTCAATGAAAGGACAATACAAAATGACAAAAACACAGTTAATCAATGAATTATCCGACCAAACAGGTCTCTCTCGACAACAAATTGCCTCTGTTCTGGAAGAACTTTCAGGAGTTATCAGTCGGCAACTTGCGACAGAAGGTAATTTCACTCTTCCTTCACTTTTGAAGATTACAAAAAAGCATGTTCCTGAAAAGCCAGAGCGTGTAGGGAAAAACCCATTTACTGGCGAGCAGACTGTTTTCAAAGCAAAGCCTGCGCATGACAAGATACAAATTCGTGCTTTGAAAGCACTCAAGGAAATGGCTTAAGTTTCTAGTTTCTAATTTCTAATTTGGAGGTGTTTGCTATGGGTACGGATATTTATCAAAACAGTGGCGTGCTTTGCGGAATAGACGATATTGTAAAATTCATCAATGGCAAAAATAAAAAAATTGTCATAGAAATCTGCACAGAATTTTACGATAATTTGAAATCGGAGGCCGAAGGTAAAGACACAGATTCTTGTAGTCAGCGGCGAGCGTTCAAACACTTTGAGCCTTTGGCAGCTTTTCGGTCTAATACAAAAATGACTATTAGCGATGTTCGAGAAGTTGCGGCAAGTGTGGTCAAGGTCAGTGGCGAACCTGCTAAGTATGACTTGGATACGCATGTTGTTCAGAGTGAAGAAGTCTTAGAATTGTTTGGTAAGATTGTTAATTCTTATCGAGATGCTACAAGCATTGATATCCCTTTGCTTGAAGAAGTCAATGCTTGGGGTTCTTCACGATACAACGGTTGGGATGTTCCGATTGGCGAAGCTTGTTTCGTATTTAACGAAGATGAATGTTATACAAAGCAAGTTTCTGATGAAGGAAAGAATCTGAAAAAGGTGATTGGCCACTGCGATGTGACCGAGTGGACTACGTATTCCTGTTAAGTGGCATTCTACTCTTGTTAATTTGTTTTCTTTTAAGGAAAAATTAAATGAAGTCTGTTTTTTGTTTGGTTGTTGATTTGTCGATGTTTCTCGCTTTAGTTGTGTTTCTTTCTGGTTGCGATGGAGGAAGTTCGACGAGTTATTCGCCTCCATCCAGTTCATCTAGTTCAACAACAAGTGATGGATATATTGACTACAATAGCTCTGATTTCCAAAATGCGTCTGATGAAGTGCAACAAGACGCAATGATTTACAACATGCTTAGAGATCAAGGGTTTAGCGAATCTGAATCGAGAGACGCTGTGATTAACACGATTGATTAGTAACAACATCCTTCAAGGAGCCTAAAAATGAATTGTTGTATCTGTAATGAAAAAATTGAAACTCAGTCAAATGGTTGGGATAAAGGACACAATGCGGAGCCGTTGGTAGAGGGTGGCCGTTGTTGCGATTCTTGCAACTCTATAAAGGTAATTCCGCATAGGATGAGCCTAATAAGTAATAGAAACAAGGATAAGGTTGAGTAGTAAAAGATAAGATAAGATAAGATAAGATAAGATAAGATAAGATAAGGTTTACTTTTAACATTGCTTCACACGTATTGTCGTGTGAAGCATTTTTATTACATTCTTACAAAGAGGCACACAATGGGCTGGGAAATTAAAAACAATCAGTTTTTCTGTAACACAAGCGATACGTTTTTTGGACCATATCTGGACGAAAGCGTTTGGCCAGAACATGATTCTTGGTGTGCAAGTGGCGAAAGATGTCGAACGACTTGGGACAAAGATAAATTATTTCATCGGATGTTCTTAGCGTATTTGCACGACAATCCTCAAAAACGCAAAGGTAGTTCGCCAGAAACTGACCCACGAGGCATGACCAAGGGCTACCTTGAAAAGATCGTGGGAGATTTTGAAGACCAGTGGAACAAACTTGATTGTGCAGCAGAAGATTTGGTGCATGTTGCTAGAGAAGGCAATTACGATGCTGTTGAACTGTTGAAGAATCTTCAGTCTGAAACTGATTTCACGAAAGCTGTCAAGAAAAAAACTCCAAAGAAAAAGGCCGCTATAAAAAAAGCTGTCAAGAAAAAGGCTGTTAAGAAAAAGGCTGTTAAGAAAAATAAATTCAAAAAGAAAGTTCCGATTTCAAGCTGGAGCAGGTATGAGTTTTCTAATGGAAAGTCTGCTAAGTTTTGGGAAGTAAAAAAGCTTGGACTGAAATACAGCATTCGGTACGGTCGCATTGGCACACGAGGAAAGTTGGTGAATACGCTCATGAAAACAAGTGAGGAAGCTTATGCACAAGTGGAAAAGATGAAAAAGTCAAAGATTAAAAAAGGCTATCAGTGGGTAAGATAAGGTCTACTTATCACCACAAATCAACAGTTATGAGGAAAAAATATGAGTAACGATTCAACCTATGGTTGTGGCACTTTGATTGCAGGATTCTTCGCTTTTTCGCTTTTGATAGGTGTATTAGAAACTGCTGGATGCGGTGGCAGCGGAGGAAGCGGAGGAAGCTATAGTTCTTCTGATAAAGAGATTGATGACATTATCGCCGCAAAAGCTTATGTAAAAAGTCAGCTTAACTATCCTGACACAGCAAGCTTTCACAATATGTCTACAAGAGTAACGTCTACTCATGTTCATCTAAAAGTAACAGCCAAGAATGCTTTTGGTGTTCCAAGCACCCGTGAGTTTTCGGTTCCACGTTAGTGAGATAAGGTTTACTTTTATAAGAGTGCGAAAGGATTCGTGATGGAAATTTTGTTTATTGATTTTTTGTTGATAACCATCGGATGGTTTGTCTTGATTGTCTCTTTTAACATTATGGCTTTAGATGCAAGGAAGGATTCGAAATGAAAATTAAAGTTCCAGTTGAGTTTAAAGGCGAGATTGTTTTAGACTGCCCTGACAGGATAAATGACTATAACAAGGCTCTCTTGGTTAAGACCTTTTTAGAAAACATTCTTGTTGATTTGGATATTAACGAAGCCAAAGAATGTCCTAAATCATATTTGGACGAGGCTGATTACTCTAATTTTCCAATAAAAATTCCGTTCGTTGATAAATTTGCGTGCATGCAGTCATTGAACAAGTTAATGAAGATAAACCCGCACGAGAATCCAGATTGCAAAGATTGGGAAGAATTAAAGTTTGAAGTTTCGGAATCCATGTGGAATTTTGGAACCATAAAACTTCCAAAAAAATACTCTGATCCCAACTTAAAACATGTGAGTCAGTAATAACTATGGAAATCCGAACACAACGTAGCGTTGACGTTTCCCTTGACGAAAAGCTAAAAGAAGTCCGTTCCAAATACGGCATGCTGATGCGTGAAGAATGTCTTTCCTTGGAGTCGGAACATTATGGCTTCAAAAATGTTCAAGTGCTATTCGATAGTCATCAAAAACTAAGCACAACATACGTTGTTGATGACTATCGAATGTCGTACAGCAAAGACCAATATTCCAATATGAGTTGTGAGTTCAACATTCTTCCTACTGTTGAAGTTTTCAATGTTTTTGCAGATAAGATACACAGATCGGAACAAATAGGGAAACAAAGAGGATATAGGGATCGAGCGGTTCAAGGAATCTTTATCGCTTTGGCAAAACAATTCGGAAGACAAATGACAGGAAAGGAATTGTATGAAGTTCTCAGGCTATCAGACAAATTCCCTGTTGAACGAAATGATCGATCTCGTCATGGTTTTCGCTCTTGGCTGCTCACCAGAAGTTATTCTTGCGATGATAATGGACAATTTTCAGCAGCAGGTACGTTTGGTCAATGGTTGGGGAAAATCGATTTCTTTGATTTGTTAGATGGAGATCAAGATATAAAGGTTCTAGGCGGAACAGTTAGAGAAAATTCAAAAGGATAGTTTAATCATATATAAACATTATGAGTAGATTAAACAATTTTATTGGATCATCTTTGGAAAATCATCCAAACATTTTGGACGAAATAAATTCTATTTCAATAGAAGTGCCTGATGATCTAAAGCCTTATTTAGATAGATCATCTTTTGTCGTTGATATGAAACCTGCGAGTAAAAAAGAAAAAGATTATATTTCATCTTGGAGAAACGATGGCTTTGTGGTTCTTGATGATTTCATACCTGATGATCTTATAGACAACTATAGAGAAGAATGGATTCAGCACAATAGAACAAACCATGATAGGGCAGGAGGATACCCAATGGGGACTCCTTATATGCACGTTCCTAGTTTGATGGATCTTTCTACATACAAACCTCTACAAGACGTTATGAAGCTTCTCATTGGCGACGATGTTGGAGTACATCTAAACTTAACAGGATGGAAGTCTTCAAGGCGAGACTGGCATCAGGACGGATATCTTAATCCCAATTCAACTCATGATCACTATCTGGCAGCATGGATAGCGTTAGATGACATTCATGAAGATTCTGGTCCTTTTGAGTATGTTCGTGGATCGCACGTTTTGCCAATCATTTCTCAAGAAAAAACATTAAACCGATTGGAAAAGAAAGAAAGAAATGATCCAAATTGGCCAAAGTATTCTGAGAGATTTTTAACACCTCTTTTTGAAAACATAATTGATAAAGCTGATTTGCCTGTTGAAAAGTTTTTGCCAAAAAAAGGCGATGTGATGATCTGGCACGCTCGTCTAATGCACCGTGGAACGAATCCTGTTGATCCAAAGCTGTGGAGGGAATCAATGATTATGCACCTGTCTGCAATCAACCACAGGCCAGATATGCCACCAGCAAAGAAAAACTCTCGTACTGGTGGATGGTATTTCCCGTTCAATCAGAGCCTTGAGCTATAAGATAAGGTTTACTTATCGAGGTGTTGAAACACATTGAAGATTCATCGAAAAGGCGGCAAAAGTGAAAAAAAGTTGCGATTACTGCGGTCGGAAACGAGTAGGCGATCCAAGTGATTATTATCATGAGAAATCTTGTGAGGCAAAGCATCTTTCAAGGATGATATCGGAAAATAAATATGCAGATGAATCGGAGTTGCGTAAACTCCAAAGTCGATTAAAAATGGCACTTTATGTTGGAGATTAACTGTGAACGCCTACGATAAAGAAAAAGTATCTGATATTTTAGCTGGTCATGGGGATTGGTTTACGGCAAAGCTGATGAGACTAATTGCTTCTGCTGATATGTCGAATCGAGAAAAACTGTATCTATCATATCCAGAAGAAGTTGATTGTGTGAGAAGGTTTCAAACGGGCGGAAGGGAATGGGCGGGGGTCGAAAATGAATGATGCAAATTATAGAAAACACAATGATAGAACACTCAATAGTAGCACGTATCACAAAAAAGATGGCACGCCTGTTCGTGGCATCTTGAAACAGGAAGCGGAAAAAGAAATTCAAGCCCACTTGAGTGAACGCATTCCTTGGAACGCTGTTGTCAGAGTGACTCCCAGTGATGATCTCAGCCCTGAGCAGGAAATACTGCTTGAAGAAGTCGTTGCTCAAGGAGTCTACCCTGATCTTGATGGGTATTGGGATGGTGAAAGTTGGATTCTTAGGCAAATGTCAATAATTCGTGATCCCAATTGGGAACTACATCGATCCTGCATCGAACGTGCAGGAGGGATTTTCGAGATTATAGATTGAAAATACCATCCTTGAGACACGGATTAAGATAAGGTCTACTTTTAGAGGTAGAATGACGTTTAGATTAAAAACTTAAGGAGAAAAATATGGACAACGAAAAATTCGTATCGGTTACAGTAAGGGTCGAAATTTTTAGGCCAACCACAGAATCTAGCCTTGAATTTTTTATGAAGGTTAGAGAGTCAAATGTAGATAGAGTCCCAGAGTATGTTGAGATACAATATCCAGATTGGATTTTGCAAAGCGTTCTAGTAAATCCACCAGCTTAAAGGAAAGTCAAATGACAGAAACACCAGAAACACCAGTTAAAACACCTACAAAGACTCCCACTGAAACACCAACCGAGCCTTTCAACCCGCCCAAACCTGAGCAAGTTCCTGAGCCTAAAAATTAGGATTTTACAAAGCAAATGAAAGTTGACAGCATCTATTGGGATCATAATGGAAATTTTTGGCGTGTCGTTAGAAGATGGCCTGAAAGAATCCATAATTACGAAACACTTGAAGAAGATTTTGCTGGCCAGTTGTGTAACTCGAAACATTGGGAACTGTTTGACAACGCAGGGCAAGCTAAATTCAGCGATACGAAATTGATTTTACTACAAGCGAGTCAAAAATGATCCCACAAGTCAATAGGTCTAAGCTGGTAAAGATGGAAGTGAATGAGAGTTCAATTTTTCGTGAAGCAGAAAGCACAACTAATGTTGGGGGACAAGTCCAAAGTTACGCTGGTCGTGCTGGCATTCAAGTGAGCACTGAGAAGTGTTTTATTGTCTACCCTAAAGCGAATAAGATGGTTCAAGCGGTGGTAGTCACTCGTTTACCAAACAAGATAAGGTTTACTTATTAGGGTAACTTGAGCCAAAAATCAGGTGTACAAGATAAGGTTTACTTATCAAGGTGACAACACTGAGTTAAGTTTTTGTTGGATAAACTACAAGGAAACGCTATGAGCTATAAAGATACAAATCCAGTTGTGCGAAATTTTTGGGAAAACATCAGAAGTACGGACACTGATTTCCATATCTTTAAGAAAAATTGGCCTTTGGTTTTCTTTGGAAACAAGCTTGCCAATCAATCTTACGATCATATCGTAGATCGAATGAATCATCTTGAAATTGAGTATAACCATGCTGCCGTGTGCGGCAGTATGGTGGAGATCACCACAAGAGAAGCAGGACATACAAAGGAACTAGAGGAACTTGCTGTCAAAGCTGTTTCGGAAGCCTTCTCTGTTCCAGTGGATTTACTTCGTCCAAATCTGAATGAAGATTCAGAAGTTTCTCTTAATGAGAATGAGAATGAGAATGAGGAAAATGGAGAGTATGACTATGAATCTTTGAGTCAAGAGATCAAGGGCCAAATCAATAAAAGAATTTTGCTTAATTGCCTGATTCAAGGTTCAAGCATTCATTCTTTTTACACTTTGCACCATTTGGTCAAAGATGAAATTGAAGAAATCGATCCAGAATTAATCGAACATTATGACATGTTCTCAGTCGGCGCAGTCAGGTCGTATTTTGACATGGATTATTCAAGCATGCTTGAAGATTCAGGCATGGCGAGAGGCACTGCAATGGGGAGTGCAGAAGTGGTTTTTGATGAAGAAACCGATCAGGCAGAAGTGGTTGCAAATGCTGTATCCTTTCCGGTTCTTTGTCAAGAATTAACAAAGGGCGCAATTGAATTGGTTGCTATGCATGGCCTGAAAGACCTTTCAAAAGAGGAACTTAAACAGATTTATTACTTTGCAGATCAAAGAGTGGATGAACCAAAGTATATTCAAATTGGTTCGGAAATTTGGAGAAATATTCTTGAGCTTAACAAGATTTGCAAGAAAGACATTCCAGAACTAATTATGGAAATTAGTTTGATGCCCCCAGATGAAATTTGCAGGTTTTTCGACAAGTTGTTTGAAAAAGGTTTTGATTCTGTTGCATACGATTTCCTTGGACATAGAGATTTGCGATGAATACCATGAATGAACTAAATGAAGCTATCGAAGAAAATTTGAAGGAACGATACCATGAGTTTCCGGTTCCAGCGGGAAAGCACGCTGCTGCGGCCTATCAGCTATGTGTAAGATCGCCTGATATTGGAAAACTTTATTTCATCAATGTCTACGTTTATGATCATACTAAATTTGGAGATTTCAAAGATCCTCATTCTGGCGATTACTTTTCGCTTGGAATTGGATACCAAGCAGAGTGTCAATTCGTAGACGAGAATGGTTTTACATTTGATGTGATTCTGCACAATTGCCCCAGCGTCAATTGGAAGACCATTGAAGAAATGGAAGGCTTTTTTGAAAAGATGTATGAAAGTATGGATTGCGTTCCATACGATAATTGATTTTTACAATTGGGCATCTTCCAAGTTAATTGCACCAAGCTCTATCAACTGTCTGCGCAGAGTTGATATTCTTGCTCTGCAAACCTCTGGAAGATGTTTTTGTATAAGATAAGGTTTACTTTTAAAGGTGAATGATAACATAAATCTGAAAGTTGAAACAATGAATCAAAAAATGAAAACAGTTTTAAACCAAGTTGTAAACGCACTCGCAGATGCGACAACAGTTCCAGAACCTGAACCAGTTAATGACCGCTTGAATCTGGGGCTGGATTTGGATGGAACGATTACTGAGTCTCCAGCATATTTTCGTGCTTTAAAAACAGTATGGATGATGGCGGGTATGAAAGTTTATGTAATTTCGTACAGAATTGATTACGAAAAGGCCAAAAAAGACGTAGATCGTCTTATTGGGGAAGTTGAAGAAATCATACTGGTAGACTCTTTTGATGCTAAAGCAGCGGTGATAAAAGAGAAGAACATTGGAGTTTATTACGACGATCAGCCAGAAATGATGCACAACATTCCTGAAGGAGTGCAAGTATTTCTAGTCAGAAATGGCGGGAACTTTGATTATGAAGACCAACGTTGGGTGATGAGTGACAAAACGGCAAAGCTAATTTAATCCTAGTTTAGCTTTATTTTGTTTGGAGGTGGCCGGATTCGAACCGGCATAGATTTCTTACTTTAAATAATGAATTAGTGCTTATACACGAAAATCTTGGCCTTGTTGTTGCTGAAATTGTGGATCTATTTGTTGGCAAAGTTTTTGTAATTCTGCGGCTTCACCTTTTAAAGAATTGATGCTGCCCTGAAACGCACCATGGTCTTCTAGTTGTGATGCAGCTTGTATTAGCACAGATATCGTATGTGATTTAATTCGTCCTGTTAGATGTAACACCGAATCTGGCATTTGTCCCTGTTGAGGCATTCCCTGTTGAGGCATTCCCTGTTCCTGTTCGTTGAGTGTTTTATCTTTACGCCATTCGATGAATTCTTTCATTGCTAATCCTTATTGCTAAAACTTAATAGAGATATTTAGTAGGTTTGAGCCAGTTCTTAAAGTTTTTATTCTTCATGACTTTATCTAGTAAGATAAGGTTTACTTTTGATTGAGAAGTAGATGATAAATGATATTTAGAAAAATCGTAGAAAACGCTTTGCACAAGTGCTATGATCCCGACATGAAATACGCAAATAGAGGGGCGCACTTACCTCAAATGGCGCAGTGGCAGAAGATTTATGATTGGTACGAAAAAAGATATCTGAATCCAAATTCACCGGAGAGAAAAAAATGAAAGAACGCACAGCAATTTTTGAAGTCCTTTACAAAATGGACTCTAAGGGAAAGATTCGACGGTGGGAAGTCCTTGTTGGGAGTGACGTAGAAGGACACTACTACGAACAAGTTCACGGTCTTGCAGATGGCAAGCTGCAATCAACACAGACTTATGTTAATGAAGGCAAAAACATTGGCAAGGCAAATGAAACGACTGTAGAAGAACAAACGATTCTTGAGGCACAGAGCCTTTGGAACAAGAAAAAAGACCGTAGCGGGTATTCAACTGAAATACCAACAGACAAGCCTAAGCTTCCCATGTTGGCCAAGTCTTACGATAAAGATGCTAAGAAAATCGAGTTTCCAGCACTTACTCAACCAAAGCTTGATGGAATTCGTTGTATTATGTCAATCGACATGAGTGGAAACATTCTATTTAAGTCTAGGCAAAATAAAGAATTTACAACTTTGTGCCACGTTGCAGATTCTTGGAACGGGCATGATATACAGCGATGGTTGGGATTTAGCTTTGATGGTGAATTGTATAATCATGAAATGAAGGATGATTTTCAAGGGATCATTTCTGCAATCAAGCGAGATAAACCTTCGGACAAAACCCATCTGATTCAATATCATATTTATGATGTATGTTCAGACCGAGATTTTCATGACAGAAACAGTATGTTCCTCGATGATTTGAGAGATAACTATGTAAATGACTTTATCAAGGTGGTTGATACACATGCTGTAGAGAGTCATGATGAGTTTCTTGTTCAGTACCACTCATTCATGGAACAAGGCTATGAAGGTGCTATGATTCGCAATCGTGCCGGATCGTATCAGTACAATCGCAGAAGTCCAGACTTGCAGAAGTACAAATCTTTTAAAGATGCTGAGTTTGAGATCATAGGAGCCTATCAAAACAAAGGAAAGATGGCAAACCAGTGTACTTTTCTTTGCGTTACAGAAGAAGGTTATGAGTTTGGAGTGAAACCCAAAGGAACCGAGGCGCAAAGGGAACAATATTGGACTGACTATCAAGCAGGAAAGCTCACAGGAAAGATGATGACTGTGAAGTTTTTCGACTGGACTACCAGTGAAAAGCCAGTTCCACGTTTTCCAGTTGGAGTTAGCGTCAGGGATTATGAATGATTTTCTCCTAAGTTGTTGGTTGTGACAATTAACTCTCGAATTGAAAGAATAAAAATGGGTTGGAATACAGGCGTAATCATTCTCAATGACGCAATGGGTCAAATAACAAAGCATCCAAATGAGTTTGTAGAAAATTTAAATGAAGTAATGTCTCTGTATCACAGGGGCAACGCATGCCTTGATATTCGAGTTGGCAATCACGGGAATGCTGCTTCTGTCTTTCATCAATCTCATGCTGATTCGGTTGGAGTTTATTCCATTGGTGGCAACTGTGCCAGCAAGATGATGGAGACATACAATGGTGGACGACACACAAGAGAAGATGACAAACTTGGACTCTTGAAGGACATGGCTGACGAGATGGGCTATCGACTTCACAAGAAGCCATCAACGGAAAGATAAGGTTTACTTTTAAAAGCGTGACAAGTCATAACCTTTACTTAGGGATGTGTAATGAAAAGACTCGTAGACATAAATGGTAAAATCATCGTTGAGCCTTGTGGCTACTACGAAACTCTTGAACTTTCCAGATCGATGATTGACTCAATGGAAGAAGAAAACATTGATCGATCAGACATGTGTCTAGTTATAGACTCGCTTCACAGAGAGATGCAGTTTTGTTTATCGATGTTAAAAAATAGGGACAAATAAGATGGGAATGTTTAGCTGGTGTTGCAAAGGTTGTGGCCACGAACTTCACGAAGGCGAACTTGTTCGCCTTAATGGATGCGAAGGCCAGTATGATGGATATGGTGGCGTAGGTGGAAGATCAGGCAGCAGCCGAGAATATGATTACGGCAGTGGCAGTGGCTCCTGCGACTTTGAATTGTACCCTTCTGCATGGCACGTTCGATGTTACAATGCTGCAACCGATAAAGAAAAGCTAGATGATTCACCCAGCAAACATGCTTCCAATCAAGGCTTTGGGCTTGCATGTTTGGAAAACTTGCAAGAATATGATGCTCAAGACGAGCTTGGTTTTAAAGCTGTGGTGAGAGTAGAAAAGCACGACGAAGAATCCAACCACAAAGAAATGTGGCATGTCGTAGATGGAGAACTGAAAGATCAGGAGAAATATGAACGCTTGTACTCCAAGGTCAATGGTGATGACAATGGCGAAAGAAGCATCGCCAAACACATTTGGGACAAAGCAGAAGAGGTTTGGCCAGATCGTGAACAATATCAAAAACTAGCATCCGAAGCAAGGGATTTCATCGAAAACCATATCGGTATGAAGTCACCAGAAAGGTGTTCTCAAAGTTTTGACAATTTTGAGGAATTGAAACTATTGGTTGAAAGACAAGTTTCTAAACTGCCGAATCCCAATTTCGGATATGAGATTTCCATTTTTGGCAAGAGCGAGGGCTTGGCTCGCATGCTTGATTACCAAGGTTTGTATTACAATTATTGCAAACTCCCAAACATAAAACCTGTTCCAATCGAAGGTGAGTTTTACCCTGATGGAAGACAGAAAAATGACTTTGTTCCTGACGGTACGTTCTCCAAAACATCATACATGCACGGCAAGACTGCCGAAGAACTAGGAGGAGCATACTAGGAGGTTCGGTTTTTACCACTCTTCAAACCCATCCAGAAGCATACTGATCAATCACCTTTACTAAAGAGGGTGTTGGCAACACGGCCAACACATCACTCAGGAGAAAAACATGTCTCTAACCACGTTTACCAACACGTAATCATGACCAACAAAGAAGAAATAAAGGCTTATAAAAAGGCTCATTATCAAGCCAACAAAGAAAAAATAAAGGCTAAAAGAAAGGCTTGGCGAGAAGCCAACAAAGAAAAAATAAAGGCTAAAAACAAGGCTTATCGAGAAGCCAACAAAGAAGAACTAAATGCTAAAAACAAGGCTTATCGAGAAGCCAACAAAGAAGAACTAAAGGCTAAAATAAAGGCTTATTATCAAGCCAACAAAGAAAAAATAAAGGCTTATCAAGAAGCCAACAAAGAAAAAATAAAGGCTAGAGAAAAGGCTTATCGAGAAGCCAACAAAGAAGAACTAAATGCTAAAAACAAGGCTTATCGAGAAGCCAACAAAGAAAAAATAAATGCTAAAAGAAAGGCTCGTTATCAAGCCAACAAAGAAAAACTAAAGGCTAAAAACAAGGCTTATCGAGAAGCCAACAAAGAAAAAATAAAGGCTTATCAAGAAGCCAACAAAGAAAAAATAAATGCTAAAAGAAAGGCTCGTTATCAAGCCAACAAAGAAGTTCACAGTTGAGTGGAGACAATAAGCCCATAACCAGAGTTACAGGAGAAGCACAAATGAAATGGAATTCGATTTGTTTATCTTTATTTGTTGTTTTGGCTTGGATGATTCCCTCAGTGGGATGCAAGCAGCCAGTCAAAACTTACAAATTTTCTACATCTTCACCTGATGTTTGGGCATCTGAGCCAAAACAGAAGGTTGAGTTCACAGTTGAGTGGAGGCAATAATGGCAAGCGGATGTATTCCCAAGATTTTACAAATCAATGGTTCAGCAGACGTTTTACAATTAAGGAGCTTTTATGTATAAGAAGTATGATAAAGTCGAAGTTGTTTCCGATCCTTATGATCAAATGCTTGGAGATAAAATTGTTGGCGAAAAAGCAACAGTTACAAGCAATGGAGAACAAATTATTGGGCTTAAATTCGACAACGGCATGCGTGTGGCATGCTGGTTGGCCGAGGACAATCTTGGTTGTCCGACTATCAAGAAAGTTTAAATATGGCAAAAGTAAAAGAAATACTAATTGATTATATTAACAACATTTTGAAAGAAGCTAGGAAGTCTTTTAAAGGCGATGAACTCTTAGACCTAGAGTGTGAGATCATAGAGTCGCATTTAGAAAAGTCCGAACCTATGACGGATGCTATGTTAAAAGGAAAGACAGAAATAACTTTTTCTGATGTTCTCTCCCATTATACAGAAACAGGATGTTTAGTTCTTCCTAGTGTTGAAGTTATGAAGCAAATGAACGAGAAAATTCTTTCTGGCGAATGCGTAGACTTTTTTGAAGAATTGGGGAAAAAGGGAGATTTGTACGACAAGATAGTGCAGACCATTAAAGATAAAATCAAAACATAATGAACATTATTCGTCCTATTCCAAAAAAGTTGTATCTCGCCATTTCAGGTGGCGTGGACAGCATGGTTGCACTTCATTTTCTTCTCAATGGAAGAAAAGATGTGAAATGTTTATATTTTAATCATGGAACAAAGTTTGGCGACGAATGTGAAAGTTTTTTGAAAGATAGCGTAGACAATCTAATTTGTAAAAGATTAGATCGAGTGATGGAGAAGGGCAGGAGTCTTGAAGACTTTTGGCGAGAAGCTAGGTACGAGTTTTTCGATGAATACTCAGATCGACCAGTTGTTACTTGCCATCACTTGAACGATCAGATTGAAACATTTATTCAAGGAATCGCTCACGGAAGAACAGATAGATTGATTCCTTACGAACGAGGGAATTATATTCGCCCTTTTCTTAATGTCCCTAAACTTGAGATTGTGGAGTATGCCGCAAGACATGGCGTAAAATGCATGCTTGATCCTTCAAATGAAAATTTGTCTTTTACCCGAAATAGAGTAAGGCACAAAATCATCCCACAATTATTTTCAATTAATTCAGGACTCTACAAATCAATGAAGAAGATTTTTGATGCTCAAATGCCGCCACCGTGGTAAAAGAAATATAAACAATTAGCTAACCCTTAGCTAATGATTCCGTTTTTTATTATGGATCATTTGCACAATAATTCCGTTTTTTATTATGAGGCTTTGTAATGAAATTCATACAAATCCAATGTGTAAGTTGCAACAATACAGCTACAACACAAACAGATTGTTTAATGTTTGCCTTGGACTCAGACGGACAAGTTTGGGAAAAGAGGCTTCAAGACAAAGTTTGGACGAAAACCCCAATGGAAAGAGTGCCTGATGAAAATTGAAACAATTTATCTCGTTTACGAAAACTCAGATAAAACCGAAGGTCGTGGACCAATGAGGCACATCCCCGACAGTGGATTCTTCACTGACGAGGACGCAGCGTGGAACTTTGCAGACACTCAAGCTGGCATCATGGGCAGAAAACCTCAAGGTGCATCGTGGAGGCTTGAAAAGTATCCTGACGTTCAGGTGCGATCAATTGACAGGCACGATGGTGATTACCACACTCGCAAAAGTCATCTTACAAGTCGAATTAACCAATTGAAAAACGAACTTTATTTACTTGAACAAGAAAGAAAACAGGACAAGCCTAATGCAAGTTAAAGTAAAATCAGAAAGAACCAAGCGTACAGAGTACAAAACTGTAAAACTTGAAGTTGGTAAGTTTATCGTTACTGATTCGCATACTGATGGCAAACTCACAGATCAGGCTTGGTCTATCAAGGGCGGTTTTAAAGAAACTCACCCAACTGCTTACGAACCTAAAAATTTGCATTTTTCATATTACCAAGATATTTCTTTCTTAAACAGTGAAAATAACTCTAGCTTTATGAGTTTTTATGACGAAATTTCAGAACCGACCTTTGTCGAAAATTGGGACGAGTTCAAAGGTTTCGATCATGTCTTATGCATATATCTGGGGATGGATGGAAACATTTATAAAATTAATGATCCCAAGCCTGTTTCTCTTTGGCGATACCAAGATTACATTGGCGGTTTTTGCAACGACAAATATGATCTAAATAAAGTTGAAAGTTTGCTAAAAAGGAAAAAGTGGATTCGTAATGTTAAACAAATTGAAATTCCTTACTACAATCAGCACGATGGTATAACAAGAGCAGTGGAGTTTGAGTACAAGCTTCCATCCAAAAAAGACTTGGGCAAAAAATTAAAAGCAAACAAAATGTTTGCAGATCATTATTGCAGTACGAAACGCCCGTGGAAATCTACTTGGATAATTTGAAAACGATTTTTTTAGCCAAAAATCGAATTGTGCGTTTGTACTGCTCTCGCTTCTTTTTTATTTGTCCAATTGCTATTCAAATAACTCCGAATACTTCTTATAATTCCGAAATGAAAATAATCCTAACTGGCGGCACATTTCTGAAAGAGTACGATGCGCAAGATGGGATCATCGATGGAACAGGACAGCTTTTCTGTGAATTGATGGACGACCTGTTGCTCGAAGATACGCCAGATGTTGTGCCGTGGATCGGAATGAAAGATTCCCTCGATATCACAAAGAAAGATAGAAAAGATATCTGGAAGCTATGTAAAAAACAAAAAGACGATAGGTTGCTCATCGTTCACGGAACAGATACCATGAGCGAAACTCACAAATACTTTTGCAAAAAACCACTTCTTGGAACGATTGTGTTCACAGGTTCTCTTTTCCCACTCTGTGTCAGAAACACAGAAGCAGAATTTAATTTAGGATTTGCATTGGCCTGCGCCAAGACCTTGCCAAAAGGTAACTACGTTGCCATGAATGGCGAAGTATTTGTTGCTGACGTGTGGAAGGATTACGATAAACTTTGTTTCAAAGGAAAATCATGGACGCAAGGAAGTGCTGGCTCAGTAGGCAAAATAATGGACTTTACATGATTACCAAATTCAGACCAATCAAAAACCGTATTGGCCTGTCAGATAAGGAAGACTTGTATGTGACAGCAGGCGACCCAATGTCAATTAAAAACATGTGCGAATGGGCAGTTGAATATATCTGGAACATTCAACTCGATAAATTAGAATCTAAAAGAGTTTATGTCAAAGGTGGCGAATTGTCCCGAACGGGAATGAACAAGGTATAAACTTGATATTTGTAATGTATTTGTCCCGAACGGGAATGACCCCTTGAGCGAAGCGAAAGGGGTTTTTTTATTGCATTATTTCAAGAGAAGAATATATAAATTTATGGACAATGAAGTACAATTCAAAGTATGGCTAGAAACACAAGAACTAGAGGAAAGCTGGAAAAAATGGCTTGGTGGAGCAGCACTTGCAGCAGCAGCGGCAGGTGGCCTTGGAAAAGCAGCAGTAAATAGCTTCAATCCAGCACAACCATCTATTGCTGCCTCGCAATGGGATGATTCAATAACGCCAAAATCATCTGCAAGATCAATGCCTGGCAATTTGACTAGATTAGGTCCGATTGATGCTATGAAAATAAGAATGTCTGGCGGGGGATCAGAGCATAAATTAGCGGCTGCAAAGGATTACGCACGAAGTCAATTCGGTGTATCTGATAAAGATATTCATGTGGTTAAGGCTTCTGATTATTTGAAAAAAATATGGGGAAGCCAATGGAAAACAGTATTAGATAAAGCTAAACAACATAAAACAAATATGCCGGGCATGCCTAACTTAAACAAACTTGACGATCCAGTTGTTCTGGTGAAAGTAAGCCTCAAAGATTTAGGAATGGATGGCTCCTGTCGCTCTTGGGGAACAGGAGTTGAACGTGTGCAGATTTGTACGGTCGATCCGACACAATGGGGCAATAGCGACACATCAAGAGAAGAATTGACTCACTCAACACAAGATCAAACACAAGGTCAAATTGCTGGTGTCGATAAATATGCCGCAAAAACCGAAGAATTTGGAGCAAAGTTAGCGGAGCTAAAACGGGCATATTATAAAAATACAGGCGAAATTTCTAACGATGGTGAAGATTTATTTAATTGGGCAATCAAAAATTACAAAAAATTACCTAGAAGTATACTCCCATTAATATTCTTTTATGCTGGTGCCGATGAAGAAAAAGAGGCAAAAATTATTCAAGCTGCTAGTCGAATGCTTCCCGGTTTAGTCCAACAAGGCGATACATTCACAAAAAACATAGCTTAGAATGGGAATGAACCCTTGAGCGAAGCGAAAGGGTTTTTTTATTTGATTGATATATAAATTATCATGAAAACATTCAAACTCTGGCTGGAAGAACTGGAATTAGATAAAGTAATTCCTCCAAATGAAAGATATAAACACATCTGGGTTGATGATCCTAATAACCCAGAACAAGTTGCAGCTTGGAAACGCTCAGAAACGAAAAAAGTTTATACTTTTCCGTTGAATAAAGATAAGTTTATACATTTCACTCTCGCTGAATATGTTCCGCAAATACTTGAAGATTCTGCAATCAAGGCAGAAGGCTCTACATTTGCAGTCAGCACCAGCTTTGGCATTTGGTTTCCTGTTGTTCAATTCAACCATATCATAAACAAAAAGAATGATAGAACCATTGCTCCAATGGATCTCAAAAACAAACTTAGACACGAAAAAATGCTCAAAAGAGGATTCAGAGTACCTGAGCTAGGCAAAGAAATACAGGCAATTATCTTCCAAACTGACAAAATGCCTAAAATCGCAAACGTTGAAGAAGTTGTGTGGGATGGCGACCTGCCAATCAAAAATGTAAAGCAATTAACCAGCCGTGAAGCAATACAAATTCTAAAACATGCTCCCTACAAAATAGGAAATGATGATGAGGTGAAGTATGAACTTTAAACTCTGGCTGTTAAATGAAAAACTGAACCCAAAAGACATTGAGGCTTTAGGAGACCTTAAATTTTTTCATGGTGGTACAAAGATATCGGGAAAAACATTTGATCCTGTATTCTTCGGAACCGGAGAGGGTGGGAATCTGCGACCTCAAGGACAAGCCTTCTACGGGTCTAACTCAAAAGATTTAGCAGACATTTATCAGAAATATGGCAAAGAGGGGAATCAAGGAACAACCGAATTCCGAATATCCGATGATGCCCTGTTGTATCCCAAAGGACACATATGGAATAAATTCTCATCGGAGTACACTGACAGGGTAGAAAAAGCACTTGAAAGAGCAACTAAGTTATTAGGAGAAAGAGGACTATCGAAGAAAAATCAATTTAGTGGAAAAGAAATAAATCCAATGGATTTGTATCAGGTGTCTGGACCATCGACTGATGAATCTGAAAAAATCCGACAAACATTAATTGATTCTGGGATTGATGGTTCTATTGAATATCTAAACGATACTGGTAATGAAATTGCAGTTTACAACCCAAAAATAATGTCTAGAGTTTAGAGTAATTGCATATATAAGTTATTATGAAAACATTTAATGAATACTACTACGAAAAGCAATGTTCTGAATTTCTATTTAGTCATAATTTATCAAACGAAAAATTAAAGGAAATAGAGACTGAAGTTCTTGACAATTTATACAACATGATGAGTATAAAAGAGCAAAAAGAGTGGAAAGAAGAACACAAAATACTGATGAATGAGGTATTCCCCCTTGTTCCCGTTGCTCTTTTCGCAGGAAAAAAGATTGCAAGTAAAATCGTTTCATCTTTGAGAGGTAAGTCAAAAGACTCTGAAAAAAACTCTGAAGACGAAAAAATCAATGATAAAGTAGAGGAAAAGGGCGGGATCGTTTCTCTCTTGTATAAAGCCATCAAGACGCTTGGTGTTGTCGCAGTAGCTGCCGCCTTGGTTTTCATAGGGTTTCAGTTTGACATTATTAGAGATTGGCTTCCTTTCTTGACGCCATTTATCGACAAAGTTACTGATAACATCGGTTCAATTGCAAAGGAAGGATTTGATAAGTTACTTGCTACTTTCCCACTTGTTGCTGCATGGTTTGTTTCCGTGATACCAAACCCATTCCCTGCTGCCAGCCGTGCAGTATCTGATACATTTGACTTGGCTGCGGATTCTGCGGAAGATGCCTTAACAGACGCTGGACTTATGAATCAAGGTCCATCCCTCAAAACATGGAAAGCCCCTAAAGGTCTTCCATCCTTTATTGATCCTGAAACAGGTGAAATGTCGTTTCCAGTAGACACTAGAACAGGACTCAAACACGGAGATGTTATTAATCCAAGATTTAGAGGTGACGCTCCTGATTTATCTGGTTTAGCTGATCGACTAGAACCAAAAGCAAACTTAACCGATATATTAAAAAAGCCCAAAAAACTAACACCAGATGAAATAAAGAACAATCTCGATCTACTGAGGAGCTTCAAATAACTCTGAATTTGCTTGTGAGTCAGCCTAAATAAAACTAATACCCCTTGAGCGAAGCGAGAGGGGTTTTTTAATGCATTATAATTAACAAGAAATTCATCAAATCACGAAGCACTTAATGTCTAAATAAAGCATTATGATACGATTAGTTTTATTTTGTTTGTTGTTCTTAGGCTTGTCCTCCTTTGCTTTGGCATTTTTGTTTAATCCCCCCATCCCACTTGTAATCATAGAGTTCAAACAAGGAGATATCAGATCAGGCATAAGTCGAAAAGGTGAGCGGTGGGAACAAGAGATGTATTGCCATTACGGATACTTCTCTAGCATCAAAGGAAAAGATGGAGAACCTTTGGATGTTTATGTCAATCCTGATACAAGCTCAACTAAAATCTTCAGAATCACCCAGCTAAATGTATTAACAAAAGAATTTGATGAATACAAGATAATGCTGGGTTTCGATACTATCCAACAAGCCAAACAAATGTATTTGTCACATTTCCCAGATGATTGGGCAGGCTATGGCAGTATCGAGGAAATATCATCTTATCAGTTGATAAATGAATAGTTTTTAATAAATAACCTTATGAAAACATTTACTCAATGGTTAGATTTTAAAGAACAAGCTAATAGAGTCGTCACGGCTTACCACGGCAGTAATGTTCCCATCAGAGTATTTGATCCCAAGCTAGGTGCTCAAGGAGTCATGTGGTTTACGGAAGATAAAGACAAAATTATAAGAGGCGAGAGTGGAGCAAGTTCTTCCAAATATATAATTACCGTAGAACTAAATGTAGAAAACACTACTGGCTGGGATGACTATGATAAGAAGTCTCTATATGAAATAGAGGCCGAAGGGTTTGACAGCATACTGTTAGACGATGACTGGGTTGTCTTTGACCCCGCAAGAGTCAAGGTTGTTGGGACTGAGGAAAGATGAATAAACTATGAAAACATTCACTCAATGGTTAGAAGACACAGCCGCAGCATCAGGTGGTGCAGCAGTAGGAGGCTCAGGAACAGCCGCTACGTCAGGAAGTACAGGTGATGCAGGATCAGGCGACTCAGGTGGCGACACAGGTACAGATTCCGGTACAGACACAGGATCAGGTGATTCAGGCACAACCACAGACGATGTAGCACACAAACCACACAGATTAGGATTTGGTGTTTACGGTTGGTGGCCTTGGGTGAAAGAAAAGAAGAAAAAGAAATGTAAATACGGCAAGAGGAAAGACGGAAAGTGTAGGAAAACAAAAAAGAAGAGTTAGATAACCGTTAGCCAATGATTCCGTTTTTTATTACCCCCTCACAACTATATAAGAAAACTCAACCTGCGAAGGTGGCGGACTAGCAAAATAAATTGGAAAACAGAACCCCTTGAGCGAAGCGAGAGGGGTTTATTTATATGAAAACATTTAAGCACTATCTAGAAGAAAGACAAATGAAGCTATTCTCCACAAATCCTGTGGAGTTGTATCACGCTACCAATACAGGTGCTGACGATGGCGTTCTACAAAGCTTTAAGAGCAAAGGCATAATGCCCCGATCATCCACAGGATGGGGACAAGGAAGTGGCTTTTATGTGTTCTCTGATAAGAATACAGCAATTAAACATTCTGCTTCAATTAAAGATGACTCCATCACAACAAACGCACAACAAGATGGACATCCAATGGTGGTTACAGTTCAAGAAATAGTCGATCCCGAAAAGTGGGATTTAGATTATGAATTAAATAGTAAATCAATAATAAACTGGCTACACGATAACTTTGATAAAGCACAATCTTTATTAAGCGATGATAGCGATGGCGTTCAATTAAATAGAAAACGTACTGGCTCCGTTCTTGATGCACAAGACCAAACAGTAATGTCTAAAGGCATTCAGACAAAGCTTGGGGGCAAGAGGTCGATGATGTACTCCCAAGGAGCAAGTAGCTTGGCTAGAGGAGAAACACTATCGCAGATAATGAATAAACTGCAAGAAAAAGACCCAGCCATGATACACAGGTTTGAAGAATTGCTTTTTGCAAACATGCCCTCTGGATTTGCGTTGAAATATGTTGGGAATGAACCTTTGAAACCAAAGAGTATAGAGGTTTATAAAGACGGCAACTGGAAAAGTGTATGAAATTCCCCACATCAAAATTAGCAACTAAATTGCTATCCGGTCTCTCTGGTATCGAAATCGGGGGTTCAGCACACAATTCATTTGATCTCGATACCAAGAATGTAGACTACACAGACGAAATCACGATCTACAAAGAGGAAGAAATCAAACTCTGTGGAGAATACATGCCAGTTGATATCGTTAGCTATGGCGATAACCTTCCACTAAAAGACGAATCTCAAGACTTTGTTATTAGTTCTCATGTCATAGAACACTTCTGGTGTCCCATCACAGCAATCAAAGAATGGCACAGAGTCACAAAGAAAGGTGGGTATGTCTTTATCATCGCACCACACAAACTAAGAACCTTTGATAAAGATCGTCCTATCACATACGCAAAAGAACTCATGGAAAGAGAAGGTAATCCCATGCCCGAAACAAACAACCCTGACAGGCATTGGTCAGTATGGGATACCAAATCATTTGTCGAACTATGCCAAAGAATGAACTGGAACATCCACACAGTACAAGACACAGACGATAAAGTAGGCAATGGATTTACCGTAGTTTTGAAAAAGCCTAGAAGATGTGAAAAATCCTGGAAATTACTAAATAATTATTATGAAAAGCTTTAAACTCTGGTTGGAGAATAAACAATCTTTAGTATATCACAAAACAACAGAAGACGCTGCTGAATCTATCCTTCAGTACGGATTCGATTTGAGTAAGTCTAGGAAGTTTGAACTTGGACTAGGTGTGTATGTGTCCTTGTCTCCACAACAAACCAAAACAAACGAAGTTGTAATAGAATGCCAAGTTTCAATGGACGAGTTTCTTGATGTGCAAAACATCCAAGCTTCTTTGTTTACCCCAGAAGAAGTCGAAACATTACGAGAAATGACTTACTTCGTAGAACCTAATTTCTCTAATTCGGAATTGGCCAAAAAAGTAAAGACTAACTATAGAGGCTTGGTACTTAATCCAAGAATCATAGTCTGCTATCACTCAGAAGATGTGAAACCCATAAAAAAATTAACGCCATCGTGAAAAAATGGAAATTCATCTCCAAAGAATGAACTGGAACATCCACACAGTACAAGACACAGACGATAAAGTAGGCAATGGCTTTACCGTAGTTTTGAAAAAATCTGAACCAGTCTAAATAAGTTATATCAAAAACAGAGAGTTATTCATGCAATCATTTAAAGAATATCATAAAGAACGATCAAATATCCAAGAAGGGTATGGTGTAGATAGTCATAATCCCGAAATCAGTCAAGGCGTTTCATCTATTCTCGATGATGAAGGAACTTCAAAAAAAGCCAGAATGATAGATTATCTTCACAAGTCTCCATTTACTAAGTTTTCCGACGAAGATAATCCAGAAGATTTTATTAAAGTAGAACCTTTAAACAAAACAGAAGAACTTCCAGTTTTTACTGTTAGAGAAAAAGAACAATTGCCATCTTTTGAAGGATCGACAATAAATTATGGCTTAGAGTTCAACACAAGCAAAGACGTTGCCAAAATACCAAGTCTAGCTCCTATGGAGCAAGCTATAGAAGAAAAAAAGAAAGAAGGACAAGAGATTGGGGAAGCCCTCAAAAAATCTAAGCTTAGATTTTATTTGAACAGTGATAATTCTTATCCGAAGGCCGAGCAAAAACTGAAAATAATTAAGGATTTACAGAAAGATTTTAGAGACCGTGATAAGCAATGGCCGATCAGCAGATTTGAACATCTGGCAAACATGATCAATGGAAAGTTTCAAGAAGAAAATCTGAAGCCAGAATCAGAAGCAAAAATAATTAAATACTTGGAGAATTGGCGGGAGTGGGTCAAATCCACTGATGAGTCTGGATTAATGCGACCACCAGCATATAGAAAACGTATTAAAAATATTGAAAATGAATTGTGCAATATGTACGAAAAACTTGTTGAAAGAAAAAAAACTACGGTGCATGCAATCCAACAAGCGTTCATGAAAAAACTAAAACACCCAAATCCTGATGACAAAAAACTACAAGAACATTTCATCAAATTAACAGCAGACAATTACATAAGACTTAAAAAAGACGTTCATTATGATTACATTGTTTATCCACAGAGCAGTAGTGGTTTCAATGAAGAGTTAGCTTATGAACTTGCATCACACTATAACGCTACGCCAGTAAATGCTATTTCAAAAATTACTCAACCAAAAGTTGACACAACCAGTCTGTACTGGTCTAAGCTTTCAGACACAGAAAGAAAAGAAAGAAATTTGTACCCTGCCCTTCATACTCCCAAGGCAGGAGAAAGTAAGGGTGCAGAATTGGAAAGATTAAAGGCACAGCTTCCTCAAGATGCCGTTCAGGGTGATGGAAATAAAGCTGCTGGACAAGTTAAAAATGTAAAATTTGGAGGCTTTCGACCTTTTATTAAAAACCTAGAACTTAATAGAGACGCAATGGGAAGTGCTGAAGAAAAAGAAGGGGTTGGATTCAAAGGCAACAGTATACTTTTTATTGACGACAACATATCGTCAAGCGGGACAATTCAAAGATCAATTCAAATCCTTAAAAAGCAAAGACCAAGAAGAATTGACATTTATGTGCCGCTGAAGATGAAATACTATCAGCCTAGTGATGTTCCAAAAGAATTCAAGACTGCCTGTCGCAAGTTGTTGTCAACTCGTTCCTAAGTTCCATCCACAATTTCCCAAGCCAGTTATGTCCTTGCCAAGTTCCATCTGCTTGTTTTGCTGCGCCCCATAGCATCCCGCTGCCTCTTTGTCTTTTGGTGCAGTCCTCAACAATCTCTTGATCGCCAGTCTTTATCAATTCTTCAACAAGCTCTGAGTGTTGTTCAACCTTGAGCCGCAAGCACATTCTCATGTTGTCAAGGTCTTGTTTACTCACTGGTTCCACAACCATCTTTGCACGATAGCGTTTTGAGACAAATTTAGCTCCCATTGGTGATTTGTTTTCACGAATAGCCTCGATGACTTCTTCATCGTCAAACCGCAAGCACTGAAACAATGCCTCGGTTGTGCGGTACGTCTTGCCCTCGTATTTAACGGGATACGGAGACATATTTCCCCAGCACCCATGAATTTCGCTGACTTTTCGAATGACAATCATCAATTCTCTCCTGTAACCCTAAAACTATAAAACTCTTACATCATTGTACTTCATAAGATCGATTTTGTAAATTTGCTTGAAAAATCTGAAACACCGTGAAAAAATGGAAATTCATCTCCTATTAAATTTGTAGGAACCATCGAGCGAAGCGAGATGGGTTTTTCAAGGTTTAAGGAGAAAAGATATGAGTTTGAGAAAGAAAGTTCTGGAAACAGCCAACGAGAAGAAGCTTTTCACAATTTCTGACGTTCCACACCATCACAGAGGGGAAACATTAGGAATCCTTCTCGATTTGGAAGATGAAGGAATCGCTCACCGTATCGGATACGTGCTAGACGGTCAGATTTGGCTCATGAGCGAAACAGATGAGTGGTTTGGACTCAATGTAAAGCCTGAAGGGGCAGAGGCCGTGTGGTGCGAGACAGGCCATGATTACAATGTTTACGACTATTTCTGGCATGGTTTTGAGAAATCGTGAAAATCTCTGTCGCTTGAAGCGTATAAGACAGCAGACAGCCGATTCCTTTTTTCAGAAAGAACAAAATGCGTGATTACGATTTTGTTGCATCCGTAGAAGAAGGCCCAACCACCCGTCAGAAGTGGCAAGCCTTTTGGACAATGTACCGCCTGACACAGCGTGAGACGATGGGAATGTCCTCAACCGAGTGGCAAGTGCTTTTGTGGCATGGACCGTTCTACAAATGGTACTGTGTGGCTCAACACGGCAACTCGAATGGCACGCAAGAAACTCCGTGGGAACTCTACAGAATGAGAATGAGAATCGCAAAAACATCTGAAAGAAAAAGACAGATTCTCAAAGAAATCCGAAACAGAACCGGACAAAATTAAAATCCTTCCGTTACTAGCTCTCAGTGAAACAAATTCCCCCCACTGAGAAGGTGACATGAAAGACCCGATTATCAACCAGCACTTCGTTTTCATTGACAAAAACAACCCAGAAACCTTTTATTATGGTGACATCATAGCAATGAAAGGATGCTCCCTCAATGGTGGCGATCCTGAGAGATGCTATGTGGGTGAATGGGTAGGCAAAAGCGTAATGACTTGGAAAGACCATTACGCAGAAAAGAAAGCAGGAGATACCATCAACGGGAAGCTCATAGTCAAATCGCCAAAGAAATGGTACGACGATGCATGGGAAGATTACTTTTCAATAGAGAAACATTCCTATGATGACAACATGTACCATGAATGTGATGTGGCCGGTCTAGCTCATGGGGACTGTATTCAGGGGAAAGTAAAAACAGATGAAGGAACATACCCAGACATGAAAAGGGTAATTGTAAAGATAAACCATAAAGACGCTGACATACTAACCCTCGTTCCATTTGTAGAAACAGATGTCTATGGAAACATTACAGACCCAGACTGGGAATATCTCAAAGAAGAATGGCACTTTGAAGATGATGAGATCGGAACCTTTGTAGAAGATACAGAAGGTCAAGATCATGTGTTCATGTTCACAGGAATGCCAGTAACAGTACATAGACTTGATCTCATCAATGTAGACAGAGACAAATCCAGAGAAAGATTGGTAAAACCTTACAGAACAGCTTATGCAAAATGGTTCACAAATATAAAGTAATTCGTATATAACACATGAACTATATTGAGGCGACTATGGATTTCAAGCTATGGGTGGAAAATACTGATTGGGATTTTTCTCATGAAGAAGGGTTTGGAGGAAAGGTGCAACAAAAAGACATAGATGGAGTAAGCATTGTTTACCAGATGCAAAGCAATGGCAATGTGCAACTATCTTCTATAAGAGTAAAACACAAAGACAGAAAGATGGGAAAAGCTAGATCGGCAATAATAGAGTTTCTTAGAGAAACTGACAATGCTGGGAAGTCAGTAGAATTACTAGCCTCTCCTTTGGATAGTAAAACAAATCTCAGCAAGTTAGTTGCTTTTTATCAATCAGTGGGATTTGAAATAGTAGGAAGAGGCAATCCCCTTGGTGAACCTAAGATGTTGCGACACGCAGGGAAATAAAATGAAAACATTTAATTAGAACACCAACGTCCCGTAAGATATATCCTATACCCCATAAGGATGTATCCTACGCTAGGAATATCCTACAAGATGTATCCTACAAGATATATCCTACAAGATATATCCTATACCCCATAAGGATGTATCCTACGCTAGGAATATCCTACAGGAATATCCTACGACCCCTTTCTACCCACTCACTCCGCTACGCTCCGTTCGATCAACCAAACTCAACCAAGAACCCACCCAACATCATCCAAGAACCCACCCAACATCATCCAAGAACCCACCCAACATCATTATGTCTACCTTCCTGACGGAAGGTAGACAAGCACCAAAAGACTCTGCCATTCATCTCGCTTTCGCTCGTTGAACAACAGAGTTTATCAAAGGAAACTGTAAGCCCTTGAGAGCTTGTTTAAGGAGTTCAAGAACAAACATGCTCCCTTCGCTAACCCATAGCTAAAAAATCTATTTCTGAAGCTCTGAGGAACGCACAAGCAAAGTCTAAGGAACATTACAAGTTCTGTAGGGGAAGTTCAATTCATTCTATCTATTGATACAGAATTATCCAGTGTGTGATTTTTAGGAAATGTAAAGAAAAGCTGCAAGTTATTTCTTATTGCCCAGCATGTCTATTTGTTTCTATTTCATTTTTGTTCGTTCCCGCCCAAGCCCATCCGTTCGTCTCTTGGTTGCATCATCGTTATCTAACAACCCCCTCTCCCCTTCGGGGGAGGGGGTTTTGACGCCGTTGTTCTTGGATGGAATGGGATGTCATTAATAATTATTTTCTATTTGTTTTAGTTCAGAAGCCGCAAAAGTGTTCATTTGTTATTAAGTGTGGGTTTTCGTCCCAAAACGAGCTATTAATTGGTTAAAAGTGGGGGTAAGTTGCCCAAATTGTTTGTTAGTAGGGGTTTGGGGTCGCTTTTGCGAAGCAAAAGTGATCTTATAGAAAGTTATTTGAGTGAAAGAAGATACATCTATTTGTTATGATTTGGTTTATTTTCCAATTTTGTTTGGCCTAGCCGGTTCTTTTCAACATCTCTTCTTCGGCTCCGCCTCAGAAGAGTTTTCACTATTTAATTAATAATTAATCATATCGTTGGCGGCTACGATTCATAAACTAATATGATGAATTAGTAATATAAATTAAACAAATAGGACTTAACTCACTCGCCGTAGGCGAGTGAGTATGTTTATATTTGTTTTGGAATCATTTCCTCTTCGGGGGAAAGGTTTCCACGAGTTGATTTAGTGAACTATTCAGAACAGTTAGATAATACTCACCCACCGTAGGTGGGAGAGTGAGTAGAAAAACATATTTTTCTTGATTATTAACTTGGTAAGCTACGCCACGTAGCTTACCAAGTTAATAATGAATTGTCAAATGGGGTACAATTTTAGTTGTGTTGTATTTTAGTTGTGTTGTATTTTGTGTTGTATTTTAGTTGTGTTGTATTTTAGTTGTGTTGTATTTTAGTTGTATTTTAGTTTAGTTGTATTTTAGTGGTTCGGAATTTAATTTAATTTACATTTTAATTTAGGCCGAAGGGTCATTTGTTGTTAATTAATTAGGAAATTAATTAATTTACATTTTAATTTCGTAAGATAAGGTTTACTTGTGAGTCAAATTGGCGTTTCGAGTGCAAATTAATTTAAAAAGGCGTGGTAGGAATAGGAAATTAATTAATTTACATTTTAATTTCTTAAGATAAGGTTTACTTATTCGGTCACACGAGCACATGTAGAGTGTGAGGTGATCAAACATTGGAGGCATGATGATTTGGGACAGAGAGAATTCAGAATGGTTGTTGGATATGCCTTCTAATCGATATCGAGTAGAGCATGGCAGTCGATTGAGTGGCACCTCGGATTTTGACTGGGAAGACGACAGCATTGGTCATTCTTCTCATGAGAGTGTTGACTATCGTTCTCGTGGCTATGCGATCAAGAAGGCAAAGACATTGCTTTCTCGCTCGGATGTGAGTTATTCGAGGGTTGTCGAGATAGAGTCCAAGAAGATTAGCAATCTGGGCAATGACATCATAATTGAGTGGGACTTGCTGGAAGCTGATCCGATTTGGAATTAAGCCCTTTTGTGTAGTTGAATCGTAAGATAAGGTTTACTTATTGGGGTGTTCCACCGAACGGAACAAACACAACACACACACTTACTTTTACTCGGAAGGTTCAGAGATGATTACTTCAGACAAGAATGCAGACGAGTTGTTTGCGACGAAAGAGCGGCAGTTCATCCTTTTTAGTCGCAAGATCAATGACAGGACATGGAACTCCGAGACGGGGTTGATGGCGACCACGACGATCAAGATCAAGACGATCAAGTATGATCTTTCATCTGACAATTTCAAGCGAGAGATGAAAAGCGGTCAGCACAAAGAAGTTGCTGAGACAGGAGTTGCATCGTTTTTCCGAGGTTTTTCTCCACGGAAGATTTCGGGTGCTTTCAGCAATGAGAAGGATGCTGTTTACCAGAAACTTGTAGAGATGGTGACAAGTAACGAGAGTTATCGGAGCAATGCCAACTTTGGGACAGTGATGCAGCGTGTAAACAGGTATATGGCAATGGAGTCATATCTTTTGCTGGGCATAAATGTCAACCAGCACTCACTTTTTGGTAGTGGTGTGAGTCAGTTTCCCAAGAGCATTATTCGTTTTATGCGTGAATCTAAGTTTACATTTAGCAATAAGTGGGAACAAAAGACAAGTTCGGACATTAAGATGAAGATGTTGGCTGATTTGTGTCAGCATGTTTTAACTAATTACCATGACGATTTGGAGATTTACAAAATTGTTCACGATATGATTACCGACTGGGGTAGTGATTGGAATAATTTTGTGTCTATTTCAAGTCCGATGAATATAGAAGATAGCGAATCTGGTTACAACCATGATTACAAGAGCGTGTTTGACTACATTGTAAAGTGTGTTCGGACAGAGGCGATGACTTCTGGCGATTGTTTGACTGAGTATTTCGATTATCTCAGGATGAATCGAAACATTGAGCAGTTGAAAGAGGTGAATCATCAGGCAGTTCTGGGCAACTATGTGACGATCACGGACGTAGGTTATCCCCGTCACAACAAGATTGAGAAGTATCCGAAAGCATTGACAATTCTTCATCGTCTTGTGACTCGCAATTACAGTGTGATGAGCAAGGTTTATGATGACGAGAAGTTCAAATCATGCGTCAACTTGGATTTTGAGTGGGCAGATCGTGATTATGTTCTAATCATGCCAAGGAGTACGGATTGTCTGAAGAACGAGGGCACTGACTTGAACCACTGTGTGGGATCGTATGTGAAGTCCATTCTTGATGGACGTACACAGATTGGATTCTTGCGGGATGTTCACAAGTCAGATGAGAGTCTGGTAACAGTTGAGATTCGTTCCAACGGAATCCAGCAAGTTCGTGGTTATGGCAACCGCTTGCCTAGCGATGAGGAAATGGCATGGTTGGAGAAGTACGCCAAGAAGAAGAATTTGGATTACGGTCAGCGTAAAGTTGAGCGTGATGCGAAGAAGGACATGGATATTTCCAAGGGTCGATGGCCGAAAGAGAAGGATGGCAGCGACAAGTATGTTGTTGAATTTCCTTCGGTCAAGTCCAAGGAAAGTGACGAAACTACTTCTGAGCTTGTTGCTTAGTAAGTTTGTGTGAACCCCCACCCCTTCGGGGGTGGGGGTTGTGTTTTCCAATAGATAAGGTTTACTTATCAGGGTGTTGACTTCAATTTTGGTTGGGTTGACAAAGAGTAATCGTCTTGTTAATCTACTGTTGTAGATTACCAAGCCAATACAAATGGTGACTTAGCTCAGTAGCACTTTTTGTCCGAGTCTCAGGATTTGGATTGAGAGTCAGGTAGAGCAGGCGTGTGAACTACGCTGTGTCCTTGGTTCGAGTCCAAGAGTTACCACTTCAGTAGATAAGGTTTACTTATTGGGTTGTGAGGCAGCACATTACTGCCAAGTGCGTGGGAATCGCTTTTGTGAGGATCAAACGATCCAATAACTTTTTTTAGGAGTGATGTATGAACATCAAATCTTTAGTTGCGAAGTGCTGGAAGTCCGAGAAGCCTGAGCTTGAGGCTGGCGACCATCTCATTGATGAGGTGTTGACGATCCGAGTTCAAGGTGTCGTCAAACAGTGTGAGCGTGAGACAGACGTTCCCCCCACTGTGTCCATCCCTCTCATCACCACTCTCGCCCTGTTTTGGGAGAAATCAGGTGTAACACGTGATGCAGCAATGCGGATGCTGCGTGAGTCCATCACGGAAGCAATGGACAAGGGAATCAAGGAGGATGAGGACATTGCTGAAAGGATCAACGATGTCGAA
>Ga0209362_1000307_pt1 | contig 44446 bp, 57 predicted proteins | sample SaaInlV_165m_DNA_FD_184680 | JGI IMG/M metagenome (GOLD analysis project Ga0209362, IMG submission 184680) | Marine microbial communities from expanding oxygen minimum zones in the Saanich Inlet - Saanich Inlet SI037_S3LV_110m_DNA (SPAdes)... | ecosystem: Environmental > Aquatic > Marine >... | reverse complement strand
CTCCCCACTGTTTTATGACGGACAGATATAAGCTGCCTGTAGGGGTCATCGGGATCGTTGCTCTGCGTGTATCTCTCTATGGCAGTTTGCACACACCATGATACACTTGTCTAGCTCATTTTCAATAGCTTTCCAAGAGCGTGAGTGAGAACCACTAATCTCAAAAGACTTCATACTATCATCAACGTGATGGAACTCTAACGCGGCTTTGCATTTATCATAGCCACATCGTGAGCATTTACCACCACAGTATGTTATACATTGCTCCTTTATCTTAAAGCGTCTACGGTTCACAAAACAAGAGTTACAGACGGTCTTGGTGCCACCCTTGCTTCTCTTGTATTCGAAAGATCTACCACATTCAATGCACTCACTCATACTAATATATAGTAAGAGCAGCGAATGTTCTTACTATATACTAGCTCCTCGCACCTTAGGATCAATAGCAATCTTATAATAATCGTAACCATCTTGATACAAAATGATTCTATCTTTCAACTTAAGTTTAATACCTACGCGAGGATAATCTAACTTACATATACCTCTAATAGCCTTAGGGATGGTAGTAGTTGTTCTTCGATTAAACATATCGACTAATAAGTTACTGTAATCAACGATTTTAATATCTCCGTTGCGCTCTACCCTCATGTTCTCTTCGTGAAAGTCTGCTCCCCAAGCATATTTATTATATTGCTTGATAAAAGAGAAGTGACTCTCAAGTCGATCTCGCATCTTAGCAAATTCAGGGTTGAACCAATAATATTGACCCTTAGCCGATGGAATAGGCTTAGGAATAAATGCCATCTCAAGAACAAACCCACCCTTACTTATACCAAGGCATGGAGCAAGAAGATCACCAAGTGCAGAGTTCTCTAAGGCTTTGTAGGCCGCATACTCAGCCCTGTTATGAGTGTAGTGACCCGTTTTAATTACAGTTCTCGATCCCTTTTTCTTGAATACCACCCTTGAGGTCCCTTCAGTGCTGTATATTACTAGTTTAAACTTTTTAGCAATCTTTTCAGCATAATCAGGGATGTGAAGCTGCTCGCCTTCTCCAAGAAGCTCCTCAAGATAATCTTCAATTCTATTCAGGTAGCTCATTGAAACCATATTTGCTCCGCATACCAATCGCCATAAGGTCATATTGCATCATTTCTAATGCATCCCATTCAGAATCAAGCATAGTTCCTGGGCAATAAGATGCCAAGAACTCATACTTAGGTTTGTAGTCGCCCCAAACAACTTTATAGGAAGCATTATCTAAGATCTCCTCGGTTATACTAGACTTCATAATCCCTCCTCAATGAACGCGTTAGGTTCTCGACCGCTCTCTTAGCAAAATGAACAGAGAGGCCAGTCGTTTGCCGAACAGCCGAATGATTAATAGTGCCGTCCTTAGAAAGGATATTAGGGTTACCTAGAATAGCGTTCATAACCTTCTGGACGTTCTCTGATTGTGACTGCGTAAAATCATCAAGATCCACAGATGAAGTATTATACTGTGCCCGAGTATCAGGGATTCGGTCATGAAAACAACTATCCCCATCGCTGTTACCCATGTCTAGGGATACCTGCTTATTACGGAATGGAATCTTCTTAGACAAAGGTATTCCCTTCTTAGCCTTGCGATTCCACAATACAGTCTTTGTGTATTGATCAAATAGCTTGTTCTCCATAGCCTCCTCAAAGGTCTGACCAGTCTTCTTCTTAAAGCCTTCAATAGACTCCAGGGCAGCTACAGTGAGGTCTGAGTAGTTATCCTCATGACTCGCAAGGGCCAAGTCACCGGAAATCTTCATTGAAATCGTGTGCATTAGCTTGCCGTAACGCTCTTCGTAGAAAGCCCATTGTTCGTTTGTTATTTGCATATGCGTAACAGTATACCAACCTGTGAGTGTATGTGAAGCCTTTTCTAGCCGTTTAACCTAATTTCCTCTCCATCAGTAAACTTAACCCCGTTCTTTTCACTCTCATACCCAAGCATAAGAACACAGTAGCCTGCAATATCAGCCCACGCATTCTCATTATTGTAGTCCGGGTTTGTAGCCAAGCGAAAGATCTTATCCATAATGCGAACAAGAGCTAAGAATACTTCGTATTTACCTGGAGGGATGCCTTCAGGGAATAATAACTTCATAATATCCCCCGTATGACTGAAACTATCGCCGTAAGCGATATTCTTCTCCGCTACAAGCTTACCAATGTCAGTTGCGATCTTTTCGAATTCTGGGTTTCCTTTCATTATCCTTACTTATATTTCTGTTCAATATTGTGTGTCGTGTAATCCCACGACGGTCCATACCTAGACAAGCTGCACAACTTTTTGATCTGTTGTATTCATAGATTTCAGTGTAATCACCACAAGAGCTACACTTCCCCGTCTCTATTAACTTCCTCATTAGTAAACTTAACCAATTTCAACCCCCAACCATTTGATGATTGGATCATACATTTGTCTCTGTATAATCACAGAGAAATCTGAGTGGCCTCCAGCCCTTACGTATTGTAGAGTTGAGTTTACCCTACACCACACGATCATAAGCAAAGATGATATAGCTTTATACTTCTTTGTCTTACTACGGTGAACGACCCTAGACTCTAAACTTTTAAGTTGAGCCAAAGTATCTTTAAGGTAGTGAGTAAGTTCTTGCTGTTCTTGTTCAGGAGTCATAATACCATTATAGCGTAGAACTACCGATAGTATTAATAATTTCTAACTTATTCTCTCTTACCTCAGCGTCAAATCTAGTTGTCCCATTATCTGGGTGCCTGTGCGATAAGATCTCATCAGCCAAAGGAAGACCTATAAGTCTTTTAAGTACCCTTTGAATATCACGAGCACCGAACTCTTCTGAATACCCGTTATCAATAACGTAATCAATGATTTCAGGCGTAGGCTTAATAGGATACTTTGATAGTGCTATCTTGGCAATTTCTTTAATGTCCTTTGGTGTTAAGTCATTAAAGAACACGAACTCGTCTACTCTTCCTCTGAACTCAGGGGAAAAAGTAGCCTCTATGGACTTCATGATCTCCTCATTGTCACCACCAGAGTCTACCTTCGATGTGAACCCTAATGTCTTAGTCTTGAGATCCTTAAGACCACAGTTAGAGGTCATAATAAATATGGAATCCGTCAAATCAATCTCATTACCTGAGTTATCCGTTAACCTACCCGTATCCAATAGACTTAAAAGAATGTTGTAAAGTTTAGGGTGAGCCTTTTCGATTTCATCAAACACAATAGTCCACCGCTTAGATTTATCAGCTTTCTCCTTTATCAAGGAGCTTTCAGAGTGTCCGATATATCCTGGTGGGGAACCTAGAAGCTTACTAACCTCATGCCCATTGGTAAACTCAGCACAATTAATAACCCAAAAATGCTTTGAATACTTCTCTCCTAGCTTCCTTGCTAACTGTGTTTTACCACGACCCGTCTTGCCAATGAAGAATAAATTCATATGCGTGCTGAAATTAGCAGCCTTCAACTTAACAGAGTCACACACAGCCTTAATAGCATCATCTTGACCCACAATGTTCCTCTTCAAGAACTTGTCTAAAGCAAATATAGAGTTTAAAGTACTGAGAGGTGCTTCAACAACAGCATCCTTCTTTTTAGTCTTAGCACTAAGCATACTATTAAACTCCTCATCTTGTTTTGATTCTTTAATCAGAGACTCAAGAACAAGGGACTCAGGCATAACCTCATTAATGTCGTAACAAACATACTCTATTCTAAACTCAGGGTAGTATTCAACTATGGTTGTGTAATACGCACCTAGAAGCCTATACTCTAAGAGAGGATCTTTGATTGAATCCTTTAGTTTCTTAGCCTCTTCCGTCCTAGCAATAAAGGTTTTCTTTTCATCAGTAGTAACACAGTCAGAAACTACAACCTGAACATACTTTACGAAATCGAAGTCACCCGAGTCTGAAGATTTAATAAACTTTTTAAGTTTACCAAAAACTAAACCAAACTGTCGCTCAGTAAGCCTTTTAACATGTATGATTGAATTAAGTTCAGCGGAGAAAGCTTTAATGCTATTAGTTTTCCTAGGCATCCCTGTCCTTACCAAGCATTGCATTTAAGTTACTAAAGACCGAACCCTTTAATTCCTGTTGAGAGGCTCCACCCTTGCCCTCTAGGTCCATCTCCTTGAGTTGATACTTCTGCATAGTTTGAGCTAATTTTAGAAGCTTCTCATTTGCAATACCCATCTGGCCGAGAGCATTAGTAGAGGCAGCGATAACTTTCGTAAATGCATCTACATTTGGGTTACCCTGTTGATCAAAGGTAACACGAGCCTCGCCTAACTCCTGCATAGTTTGCTTGCAATCATCAAACAACTTCTGTGCGGATTCTCTATCTGCGTTAGCGTTAGTTTTGATCTCTTTTACTAGCCGGTTCATCTTCTGATCCGACCACATCTTGTTTTTTAGAATATAGTTTGCCATTAAAAATGTCCTCGTCGTCTAAATACTGATCATCATCATCAAATAAGTTTTCTTGATAATCGGGAAGGTCCCTATGACTATTTAGTCTCGGGCGATCATTCCCGAATGTTTTGTTACGCTTAAAAGTCTTACCCATGTTTATCTTTGAGATTAGCAATATAGGTTCCCTTTAGGAACTTATTAGTATACCAAAAGTAAAACGGAAGTGCCCAATCAAAAGGCTTAAAAACACAATCAAGATGAGTAAAATACAGTAGCGTATTCGCTAAAGACTCTAATATAGACACACACCCATAAATCATAAGACCAAATCTTTTAATTAGGTATCTCATCCTCGTTCAACCATATTTTCCATAAACTCTTGAAAAGCCTGTTCTCGGGTTAGCCCTAATTCACGCTGTGCTTTAGTCATCCTGAACCTCTTCCTAGTCTTCTTCTTGTAGTCTTCAATATTAATAAATGGAGCGTTAATGTCATTGCTGTTTGAAAGCTGTCTCTTCAAAGCTTCATCGATAACGATAGATAGTCTGTCTTCAATGCCCATAACCTATTATAGTATCTAGGTCTCTTCCTTTAATAGCTTGATTATAGGAAGCATTCCCTCATCGTTAGATTCAATAAGGTCCTGTAAGGATGGCGATTGAAACTTCTTACCTGTCTCTTTCACGGTATACCAGGAACCTCCTCTCTCTACGACCCCATCACGCTCAAGGTGGGGCAAAAGGCCATAATAAGGGTTAAGACCCTCATTAAAGATAAGTTCATACTCACATGTCTTGAAAGGTTCGATAAGCTTGTTCTTCTTATTCCTAACTTTACCCCTGATGCCACTAGGGTTATCCTTTTCACCAACCAAATCAGTTTTTGAAGTCTCAAGGTTTACACCGAGATAATAATCAAGAGCGTTCCCCCCAGCGGCAGATGTCCTGGGATCCCCATACATTACTCCAACTTTAGTTCGGATCTGGTTCACAAGGATCAACGCAACCTTCTTAGGGCGAAGGATGGGGTTTATCTTACGAAGGGCCGCACCAATTGTCTTAGCCCTGATTGCGCCTTGCATGTTGTTTCCCTCATACCCCTCAGCCGACATTTCAGCTTTAGAAGGGGAGACTGCCAAACTGTCATAGAAGACCACGATCGGAGTATCTGAGTCTTCAATACGTAGAGCGGTGACAATCTCCTCAATTGTATTAAAACAATCCTCAACAGTGGGGGGAGCAGCGTATATTAGCTTCTCGGGGTTGATACCAAGTGTTACCGCAAACTTAGGACTGTATGCGTTCTCCGAATCAATAATTACAGTGTGATAACCCTTCCCTTGAGCCTCACGAAGAATGTGAGTGCCAAACACAGTTTTGGCAGTCGAAGCTTGTCCAATAAACTGTGTGATCATACCAATAGGAATGCCACCAGTATATTTACCGGAAACGATCTTGTTTAACGCATAAGATCCAGTGGATATTAACTCCGGGGTAAGCTCGTGCTCGGAAAGCATAGAGGCGTTTTTAAGTTTAGCTAAGACATCCTTGTTCATACCATATGATAGTTCTTACGTCGCTGGGATAGTTTCTTTATTACCCCTCTTTTACGGGCATACGCCCTAAATAAAGTGGAAAGACCTTATGACTGACAAAGAATCATCTGACTGGAGTACATACCAGCGTCTAGTATTATCCGAATTAAAACGTCTCGATGCTAGTTTGACCAAAATGAACGACCAAACTGCTGCCTCTATAAAGCACGAGAGGTCCAACCGGCAGCAGGTAGAGATGGGAATCATGACTGATCTCGCTCAGTTGCGAACCGACATTCAATCGTTAAAAATCAAGGCAGGTATTTGGGGCGCGGTTGCCGGAATGATACCTGTCGTTAGTGTCCTACTTTTGAAGCAAGTATAAGTAGGGTAAGCTAGCAACCGTCATCATCTAGGTCGTTATTCTTGGGGTTTCTAATTCCCCCTCCACTAGTATAGCCTGCTGGATAACGCCTCTTGAGCTTCTCTACGTTAGCCGCTGCGATCTCTTCTAAACTAAGGTGTAGATTCTTAGCAGCCATAGCAACGTAGTAGAGAACGTCTCCTAGCTCCTTCCTAGCAGCGTCAATGTCTAAAGGCTTCTTACCATGGAACGTGTGCTTCTTAATAAGCTCACAGTATTCACCAGCCTCACCAGCAATGCCTAAGGCCCAGTTAAGATTAGCCATCTCCCAGTTCATGTGAGGATTAGCAGTGCGACTACATTCTTGTTGAAATTCGTTAAAGTTCATTTTTATCCTTTGCTATCACGTTGGTTAATCATCTCGTTTATCATAGACTCGAAGGTGTAATCTCTAGACCAGTTTAATACTTTTTCTGCCTTAGTTGCATCACCTTTCAGGTCATGTAATTCCAAAGGTCTGTAATATTTAGAATCAACTGTAACGTAATCAGCGTAATCTATTCCAAGCTTGGAGAACACTAACTTACAAAGATCTTTCACTGAGTGTGACTCGCCAGTAGCACACACGTAGTCATCTGCGACATCGTGCTGAAGCATAAGCCACATAGCCTTTACGTAATCTTTTGCATGACCCCAATCCCTAGTAGCCTCTAAATTACCCAAAGGAAGATGATCGGCTAAACCATGCTTACATTTGATTGCTCCCTCAACAATCTTGTTAGTAACGAAGTTTAATCCCCTGCGAGGAGATTCATGATTGAATAAAATACCGTTGCAAATAAACATACCATAGGATTCTCTATAGGTCCTGCCTAGATGGAAAGCATATACCTTAGAGCAACCATAAGGACTAACAGGCTTCATAATTGTAGTCTCTCTACGATATCCATCCTCGTCACACTCATTGCCATACATTTCGGAGGAACCAGCAAGATAGATCCTAGCGTCTGGGCACATACTTCTAGCTGCCTCTAGAATGTTTAGAGTCCCTGTCGCAATAGTGTCAGTCGTGAAGGAAGGCTGCCCAAAGCTAATCTTAACATGAGATTGAGCAGCTAAGTGATATATTTCGTGAGGACTATACTCCTTACAAATATTAATAAGAGAAACTAAGTCCGTAACATCTCCATACTCTAAAATAAGGTTAGGGTTAGATCTTAAATGTTCAATCCTATGAGTCTGTAATTCGGGAGATGAGTGTCTTCTAATTACACCAACAACCTTATAACCCTTGTCTAGCAAAAGCTCAGATAAATAGGAACCGTCCTGTCCGGTTATTCCAGTTATTAATGCTGTTTTCATTTTCTGCAAGTTTGGTAGTTTTCTTTAAACCAATCAACCGTAAATTGTATACCCTCTTCAAGAGAGGTGAATTCGTAATCAGGAATTAAGGATTGAAGCTTCTTGTTACAGGTAGGCTTCCTAAATTGACCGTCACTCTTAGTAATATCATAGACTATCTTACCTTTAAACCCCATAGCTTCTGCAATAATATGTGCTACATGACCTATGCTTACCTCTTCGCTAGGAGATAAGATGACGGTGTAAGGAGTCCTATACCTATCCATAAGCATCTCAACCAATTCTCCTACATCGTAGGAAAAGATAAACTCTCTTAAAGGCTCGCCGCTTCCCCAAACTACAAAGTCTGTTCCATATTTTTCAGCCAGATAGCACTTATGAATAAGAGAAGGAATTACGTGTCCTGATTCTAAACTGAAATTATCATTGGGACCATAAATGTTGGTGGGGATCACACAAGAGTACCCAAGCCCATGCTGAACGGATATTGCTTTGCTTTGCACTTCCAGCATTCTCTTAGCATATGCATACCCAAAGTTAGATGCATGTGGGGGACCTTCGTGAAGCATATCCTCCGTTAAAGGGTATTGCATATCATCAGGGAAGATACAAGTGGATAGGAACGATACTACCTGCTCAACACCATTTCTTTGAGCAGCGTCTAAAACATTAGTGTTAATGAGAATATTATCACTGTAGAAGTCTGACATGAATTTCATGTTAGCCCCTAATCCTCCCACTCTTGCAGCGGTATGAATAACTGCCTCAGGCTTATGCTCACTAAAGTAATCGAAAACTCTGTTACGATCCCTTAAATCTAAATCATTCTTACTAGAAAGGTTTAATTGTGTCGGCAGGGTAGACCCTATTAATCCATTGGCACCTGTTAGCAAGGTTTTCATATTTTTTCAAGTATAGTAAGACCGTTATTATTAGTAAAAACTTCTTTCACTTTCCAATTTTTATTTTTATCTAAAAACTCGCTTACCGCTAAGTTTAATCCCTTGAACTTTGGATCTTCCCCAATCTCTCCAAAAGTTTGAGTGTCATGAAGTATAATATACTTCGAAGATTTATTTCCATGTTTTTCTAGTTCAACCTTTAAAAGGTCATAGATATGCCAAGTATCTATGAATAATAAATCACAGCAAGGTATTTCTACTTCTCTACTGTCCCCTAAAACAAAAGAGAAATCTATATTATTTTCTTTGGCCGCTTTTTCAACTTCTCCTAAATTTCCTCCAAACGAAGACGGATGCTTTATATCTACAGATGTTAATTTTTTAGGATTTGATGCTAAAAAGGCCCAAGTAGAGACAACCCATCTAACACCCATTTCTACAATTGTATCACATTCCTGTGCATACTTTTTTAGAGTAGGTAAATGTTCATTTATATCAGAACTAGTATTACAAAGAAAATTAAATTTTGATTCTATCATTTTAAACTCCAAAAGCTGTATATCCCTTTATCTAATTCGTAAGAACTCCACAAAAACTGAGATCTCATGGGTTGGGACTTAGCCCATTCCCACATTTTAGACAATCCTTCTTTTAATTTTGTTTGATATTTATAATTTAGAATATCAACGGACTTTTCATAAGTAGGTATTGAGTTTTTAACTTCATGTCTAGCTTCCTTATGAATGATTTCACCATCTCCAATAACTTCTATCAAAGTTTTACTAGCTTCATTTATAGAAATCTCTTCAACACCCCCTAAATTTATTATCTGTTTCGATGCTTTTGGAGATATTGCGGATTGCCATAAAGGCTCTAGATTATCGTCAATATAACTGAATGCTCTTGTCTGATTTCCATCCCCAAATATAGTCATAGGTTTATTATTTAAATGTTGATACATCCAAATGCCAAGAACATTTCTATACTTGTCCCAAATGTTTTGCTTGAGTCCATAAACATTGTGAGGTCTTATAATACACCAATCGAGGTCGTGCTGTTCTCCTGCAATCTTAATATCCATCTCACAAGCATACTTTGCGACTCCATATGGATCAATAGGACAAGGAACTTGATCTTCATCAAAGATACCCCCATAACCGTGACCATAAACAGCTAAAGTCGATGTGAAAATCAATCTCTTAACATTATGCTTAATACACTCATTTATAATACTAGCGGTAGCCACTAAATTATTTTCATAATTATATTTTCTTATGAATGGTGATAATCCTTCAGCAGCGTATGCAGCAAAGTGAAAAACATAATCTGGTTTGAAGTTATCAAAAACAACTGATAAGTCTTTATCTAAGATGTTACATTTTACAAATGTAACTTTTTTATTAACATTTTCAATAAAGCCTCCGCTAAGATCATCTATACCGATCACCTTTGTATTTGGGACACTCTCTATAATCCAATCAGCCAGTCGGCTGCCAATGAGTCCCGCGACTCCAGTTATTAAAATTGTTTTCATTTTTTCCTAAGTTCGCTATGAATTAAATTCATTATAGTGGAATCACCTACCCTATCACCAAGCGACTTACACCTAAAATGAAAGTTATCTAAATCAAAGTTAGTTACTTGTTGTGGTTTAGAAAAGTCTATCCTCGGGGCGGGTACAATATTTACCTTTTTAGTTATAAAATTTCCAAAGCACACATCATCTATAAGATTATAGTCTAAGGAGTACTTAGAATCGCATAAAAGACTGACTAAGTCTCTTGAGATAGTAAATCCACTACCAGAGGCAAAGTTTATACCATGAAAATTACCTACAACACCAGAATAAAAATTTGATCTTTTCTTGCTCTTTAGCCAATTGATTAATTTTTCTTTATTTACATAAGAAGATATGTTTGTCCTAAAGATATAGTCAAACTCAAACGTGTTTAGAGCATATTCAAAGGCTTCTATGGTCCTTAAACCCATTAAGTTATAATCTTCTTTACAAGTCGTAAAGATTGATGAGGAGTCGTGATAGCATGAAGTTTTATTTCCAAAATAGTGAAATGTAGGTGCATCATCAAAACTTTCTGAATTCCAAGTTTTAGAGATACCGTTCTCTATAGTGTAATGATCACTTTCACAATCAGAACTTAAGATTAGAATTAAAACTCTCATTTGATAAGATGTCCGTTTCTGATACTTTCGGCTACTTTTTCAGCGACAGGACAATCTCCCCGTATATTCAACTTCTTATAAATGGGCTGGTCATACACAAGCTTAGGGTAGTGGCCTTGTTCAGGCCCTCTAAGGCCAAGTTCTGCTCTTACACCCGTCATGTGTAACTTCATTTGCTCCAAAGCCATTAAACACAGAGGCTCTGCTAACCTAAAGTTAAATCCAATATACTCATGATGGTATTTCTTAGTTTGACCCTGATCACATATTGCTCTTATTTTATCAGCATCAAGTTTAGAATTTTTAGGTATGCATATCATACCCCCTTCGAATGTGGAAATATTTTTAGTTTTGTAGAAACTAAAAGTCCCTGCGTCAGACATCATACCAGCAGATTTACCACAATGACAGGTAGCCCCAAAGGCTTGAGCAGTATCCTCGACAACAACCAAGTTGTGCTTATTTGCAATATCCATAATAGCTTCCATATTACAAACTCTTCCATACAGATGGACTGGTATTATGGCTCTGGTGTTAGGCGTAATAGCTTTTTCTATTTTTAAAGGATCAATTAGAAGAGTTTCAGGATCAATATCTACAAAGACAGGTTTAGCTCCCGCAATCCTAATCGCATTACTGGTTGCAATGAATGTGAACGGTGTAGTTATTATCTCATCTTCAGGCTTAAGATCTAAAGACCAAAGAGGAGCTATAAGGGCAGCAGTCCCATTACATACGGCAATACAAGACTCTAAATCATAGGTCTCTTTTACATAATTTTCAAAAATGTTTCTAACTATAGCAGGCATTAATTTCTCCCATATTTGTATATAAATTATTTAATTTTTGACGGGGACCCAAATACCCTAGTATTTGATGGAACGTCTGAAAGTACTAAAGATCCTGCGCCAATAATAGCACCGCTACCTATGGTTACCCCCGGCATAATTATACTCCCAGTACCTATACTTACTCGATCTCCAATAATTACTCCCTCGCAAATCCAATCAGAATCCGTAAGTTTTTCTCCCTCTTCATTAACGGCTCTAGGGTGCTTATCATTAATAATCCTAACTCCAGGTCCAATAAATACTCCGTCACCAATCTTAGCAGGATGATAAATTAAACAGCCACTCTGGACCTTGCAGTCTTTCCCTATATATACATCAGAATCAATGTAACAGTGAGATCCTATTGTGCTATTGTCACCGATAAAAGCGGTGGATCTAATATGTGTAAAATGCCAAACAGTAGTATTATCTCCCAATTTGGCCCCCTCATCAATTATCGAATTCATGCTAATCATTTTTTTCTCGCTACTGTATCCCAACCATCAACAAGTATTTCATAGTTATATTTTTTAAGTTTTGCTTTGATATGGTTATTTTGATCCTCACCTAGCGTATGAGTCTCCATAACAATAATTTCAGGAGTATATTTTTTTAAATTTAATTGAGAAAATATTATACCATCAAAACCCTCTGCATCTGTCACAAAAATATCAATAGTGTTTATGTTATTTTTCTCTAGAAAGTCTGAGAGGGTTAGAGTGTGAACATTAACTTGTTTCTTTTTTTCAGTGATTGCTTTAATTATAGCATTGTCTGATAAATCATCTTTTAGTTGGTAATTCCCACTTAGGGAAAAAGCATTTTTACTTGTATCAAAAGTCCCTAACCCTTTTGTGTAGATGGGTAAATAAGGATCATTAACATAAGTCATGACCGCTGAACCAGAATGCTCATGTATAGCTACATTATAGCAAAAAACTCTATCAGAATCCGCGTATAGACTGGAAAGTTGCTCATAGAATACAGGGATTGGCTCTAACAAGTGTGCTTTAATGTTTTTGCTAAGAATAATCTCACGCATAAAATCATCCTGAATCCCATCGTTCGCTCCGATCTGTACTAAGATTGTATCTTCAGTAATAAAGTCAGTAGGTATCATAGATTTGCCTCGTTTACTTTAACTAACAGCTTATGTGACTGCATTAACCCATTTTGGTTTTCATTAAGAAAGAACGAATCTTGCTCATTAGCAATGGGTGACGACTTCTCAACAAACAGTGACTCGGAAACTATCTTACCTTGATGGTAATAATGTTTCACCACTGTTTGTTCTTGTAAATCAACTTCAAAAGTACAATCGTCTTGCCTTACAGTAATTTTTCTTTCTTTGAAGTAAGTGTCTTTACTCCATATAAATCTAGCTAACACAGGGTCCTCAATTGTTAGAATACAGGTTTTACCATTCTTATAGGATTCTACATTTAATAAATTTAATTTATCTAATTTAGTAATCTGTAGGAAAAGATCTAAATCATGGATACCTAAATCCTCTAACAAAGAAGCAGATGATGAATGATCAGCTACACAACATCTACTAAAGTCTATGTTTATAATCTTAGAAGGATTGCAAAACTTTTGAAGTGTTTGTATGGCAGGATTATACCTCTCCACTAACCCTACAAAAACATTTTTATCTTCGAATATATCAAAGTCTCTGGAGTTAACAACAGCGGGCTTTTCAACAAACAAAAAACCTTGATAACCCGATCTTTTAATTTGTTTATAAACCTCGTAATGAGTTTTTTCAGGAGTTAATATAAAGATATGAGTGTAATCATTATAATTAATATTCTGAACACTGCTTCCTAAATTCTTATCTGTCCAGTCCCAAGCTATATTCTTTTTGTCTAAGTATTTAGAATGAATTTTTCCTATGTTTCCAAACCCAATTAATAAACATTTCATTGTTCCATTAAATCCTTTAACAATGAGTTTATAGTGCTTATGTACTGGTAGAAGGGTCTCGGCGCGTGAAATTCAGAATACCCTCCAGACATCAACCTATCCTTATCATACTCAATCACATTTCCTTTCATATGCCAAATCCTATCAACTCTGCTTTGATGCCAAAAATCTTTAAAAAATCTACACTTATGGAATAAGTTATGATAACCCTGTTCGCAATATTTAGAAATTAAATAAGAAGAATAGCACTCATCTAAACCCCAAAGGTGGGGGGGTAGATGGAAGATCCCTGCGGTATTAAATACCTTCCTAACTTCAGATTCCCAAGAATCGTCTATACTATAGATTTTTTTAAATAACTTACCTTTTGCCACATGGTGAGACGATGGGTAGAAGTGTTTAGTGTCTTTACTATGGTATCCTAATGCTCCTGGGGCGTAGCCTTCATAAGCGTCTGCGAACCCTATTACATATTTTTCAGAATCAACTTTTTCTATCTGATCAAAGAAGAAATTAGAGAGAGGCATTTGATCAATACCTTGGAGCATACATACTTCCTCAGGGTATTGTGAAGCAGCCCAGAATAAAGCCCAAGTTACAGACCAATCAAGGGAGGGTTGAACAACCACTTCAGGTATAGAGTCTAAGCGTAATATGTCTCCATGCTCAGTTGATAAATTATAAGAGTCTAATTCATCTTCAGATCCCACAAAAACTAATGTAGGCTTTAATTTAAACTTCTTTGACCATACAGGACTAAAAGCATTCCAGAAACCCACGTAGGCGGGGTTGTTGTTTAAACAGACTATCAATCTATCAACTTTCATAATACTCCTTCTTTATCATCACATGTTATTCTTTGACCGACAAAAGAACCATAAACTATAGAATGAGGTTCAGGGAAATCCCTACCATTAAACCTATGAGTATTATCGTGTTCAAGAAATAATGTAGGCACCATGTTATAGTAACACGCTAAAGCTTTTTGATCATCGAAGTAATTATTTGCTTTATATTCGCAAAGATGATTATACATATATTTAAGATTAATCAAACCATCCCTCTTAGCTCCCCACATGCCAGCCATGACAGGCCAAACATGTGCTTGATGATCTCTCATAGCATGAAATTGCTTATCACAATTTAACCACTCCTGAACTGCTTCATATTCCTTATTTGAAAGTCTTGAATCAGAGTCCCTGCTTACAAAGACATCTACCGACTCATCGCACATAGGACGAAATCTTTGAAATGCTCCATCAGTCCCTGGCTCTGCGGTATAATATATGACCTTATTAGCCTTACCTTCTAAACTTACGTTAGTGCCCTCCTCTACGTAAAACCAAATCTCCCAACCAGGGTAAACCTCAGAAGCTATTTCAGCATTTCTAATAGCTCCCCTTAAATAGTCAGGGTCATCTCCCCAAACAGAAAAAGAAATAACTTTTCTCATATCTCTAAAGTGTTGTGAAACAGTGGTTGAGGTTTAGAAGGGTTGAATGGCTCTAACCCTCTGTTCAAATACCAGACTATGAAAAGTCTTTCCATGAAGTAACCAACGCACTTCTCAGGCCCAACCGTGCCATAAGTGTTTTGCGTCTTGTAATAATCGGTGTCTTTAATGTTAGAAAGACTCCACTCAACCATCGGCCATGAGAACTCCATAAAATCATCAAACAAAGACTTACTCATCGCCCAGTAATTCGCAAAGAAACCTGAAGTCTTCTCACTCCATTTCTTAGGAAACTCTAAATTAAACTTAGAGAACATCATCTCCATAAACTCATTAAGCCCTGGGTGGCAAACCTTTGCTTGAGTTTTCAAACTTATAGGCATTCCTAATTTATTTTGTAGATCATACTGACCCCACGCAATGATCTCATGCTTCCCTAAGAGGCTTTCAATTTCAGAAATAGATTTAAACTTATGCTTAAATTTATCTAGTTGTCTATAAGAGGTCGATCCAATCCATTTAAGATCAGATTTATTCCTCCAATGCCAAAGGTAGGAAGAATACTCGGTCAACTGCAATCTATTAAAGGATGATTCAAGTTCAGGGCAGTTAGAAAATAGAAAATCGTTTACCTCTGGCTCAACCCCGAAAGGCTTATAAGGCTCCTCTTCAAACAGAGTTTGATCTTCTTTAAAGTAGCACTGAAATATCATCTATCTTATGTCCTGTATCTTTGATTGCTTGCATATAAAGATCGTATCTCATTTGAGACTGTTTACGACCATCGAATAAATCTTTAGTCCTGTCGTGAAGGTTATTGCCTAATTCAATACGATGCTTCTTATCCTTACAAAGCTTAGTAAGAATCTTAACCCACTCACTCTTCGGAGCGTCAGGATCAATGAGGTAACCAGTCTCCCCATTGATAATCGTTTCATCATAGCAGCCAACGTTACTAGCTACCAAAGGAATCTTATAACGTGAACACTCAGCAACCTTGATATCAGACTTCGAATCATTGAAGTTGTTCATTTGTAAAGGGGCTATTGCAACGTCCATATCGGCGTAGTAACGCCCGTAAGCGTCAGGGGGTAGTGCGTAGTGTATGTTGTAGTTTTTGTTCCCCTTGAAGCCTCTCAGGAGGCTCTGCATATACTCAGGCCAGACCTTAGCCTCCCAACTGTTCTTATCTTTATTAGGATCTGGTGGGGGATGACCGTAGAAATTCCATTGCACATTCTCTTTTCCAACTTTTTGATTAACAAGGTGAGGAACAGCATTAAACACCCTTACATCTCCTCGGTGATGAATACCTGCTGCGTATCCTACTCGGGTAAACTTAGCCTTTGTCTTGGAGTGGTTCCAAGCAGGCAAAGAGTAATCAATAACGTTTTTAACTACAGCCAAGCACTTACCTATTAAAGGTCTAATCCTATGTGCAAACTTAGTTTGAGTTACCGTAACTAAGTCTGCGTGGTAATAGCAAAACTTAGTAACCTCATCAAGATTATTGTCTTTATAAGTCTGGTAGAGGTGGTGCTCCTCATACAGGTCCGTCAATAAATCATCGGTATCGAAATGAACAAACTTCTTTAGCTCTTTTGCGATACCTATAACACGAGCAGTATAGGGTCCTCCAAACTTTAATATGTTTGCTACAAACACAATATCAGCCCAATTCATATCAGTGAGCTTATCGGAAGGAGGTGCATAATTCTTAGCGGCATCAACTTCTAGAGGATTATCGTTATACCTAACCTCGACCTTATCACCCATTACCTCTTCCATCATTTTCATGGGGGATAATTGTCTATAGTAGCTACACCCTCCATGGTTTGCAAATACAACCAGGATCTTAAGCTTACGATTCATAGGATCATTATAGCCTTACATGTCTGTATATGAAAAAACAGAGGGCAGGCTTTTAAGCCTGCCCTCTGTAGAGTTATCTTACCCCAAGATAACTACTCGGTCTTTTCTTCCTCTTCTTCCCAGTCTTCGTCTTCTTCCTCAAAGACTTCCTTTGTGGATTCTGAACTATGGGCTAACCCCAATGCACTTGCCATCGAAACCAATGCATCCTTCACTTCAACCTTACCATTCAGAGGTGCCACAGACTTCAAAGCGTTACCGTAGTGCTTCCTCTTTCTGCGTGACAACAGCAGACCTAGAGCTTCAAAAGCAGCTACACCTGGGACCAAGGTAGTCGCAACAGAAAGACCAATACCTAGAACTGAGTCTAGCCATCCTTCCCCAGGGTTCGTAAGGTCTACGGTATTAAGCATCGGATCAATAACACAATCCTTATCAACAATCACAGGAACCTTACCCGCTGCCTCAAACTTTGCTCTGGTGACAGGATCAAGGGTGCCAAAGTCAACTGGGATCACCTCATTCATACACTCAGGTCGCACGTTGTCAACAGTCGTAACCATCGTATCCTTGAAAAGACTCTCAAGGAAAGTGCAACTCTGCATAGAAAGGGCTAAAGTCAGAACGACTAGCCCACTGATAAACTTCTTATTTCTCATACTTGTAAATCCTCCCCTTCTTCCGAAGTTGTTTCGGTCTTAATGGGATTAAGTGAGGCTTCAAGGTTCATAATGAGTTCCTTGCCCTCTTCATAACTACCGATCTCAGTAAGAGACCGTAGATCCAGTTCAGTTTCCATCCACTCAGCTACCTGGGCGGGTGTTCCAGCACGAGACTTCTTATACTTGGCCTGAGACTCGATAAAGCTTATCCATTGTCCTTGTTGCGTGATACGAACATTAAAGTCATTACCTCGCTCAAGATCAATGATGGTGCTGTTATCAGGATCATCCTCGTCAGTGAAGTCATCGCTAATCATAGCCGACATAACACGATCAAACAATTGCTTGCTCATCGCAATATACTTGACTGGATCTTCACCAGCCTCCTCTAGAGCACGGATTACACCCAAAGTGTAGAACCTTTCCTTCGCCTTAAGCTTAGTTGCAAGGTCTCCGAACTTAGACTTAACATTCTTACCATCCTCGTCACGACCAAGGTTTAGTTCCTTGTGCCTACGCCAAAGATCGAAGTAGTAGTCACACACAGGGCACTTCTCACCCTTAGGCTTACGGCACTTGTAGTTCCGCCACTGACCCTCCATGTTCTGATACTTATGAACAGCACCCTCTACAAAGAACTCAAGAGGATCATCCTTACCTGGGAGGAATCGGACACTATTATCCCCATCCTTAAAGGTTGCCCAGTTAGACATACCTCCTTGTCCTGTTCCTTGAGTCTTATCCTCATTCATTACCTTCTTGTGCATCTCGCGCAGTTCTGCTAGTGTTTTTGCCATTGTATTTATCCTATTTGGGCTATTGGTTTGCAATTGTGTGCTAACAAGTTATTGAAAAAGCTTAGATTCCTGCCTGCTGTTAGCTGAAAGCTGGGTAAGCATGTCTTTCTTCATCTCTAGGGTGTTACAGAGGCCCTTGGCGTAACCATAACTTTCTTTAAGATGAAGAACTTTACTATTTAGATCCCTCGTCAACTCAAGCGAGTTAACATAATCTTCAGCCGCAACAGCAGTGAGCTTAACGCCCTCACTTCTCTTTTCTGTTCTAGATGAAGACTTGAAATTCTCTAGTGCCTCCTCGGCATCGTCCAGAAATCTCTTGGCCTGGATCATTATACCATAGTAGTAGGCATATTGAGAGGAAATATTAGAAAGTTGATCGGCGGCCAGATTAGGGTCACGAGCAACCTTAGAAATGATACTAACAATGTGTTGATAGGTATCATGGTTTAGTTCTTTAGGGTCTGTTTCTACGATGTTAAGCATAAATCGCTAATAATAGTTTAGGGTTAAGGTGATGCAGAGCCATAGTCTGCTTAGATAAGCATACCACCAGTTGTTCGTTCGTCAAGAACATCCTTTGAAGATCAAAGTTCTTTTCGTCAAAACCTGCTCCTTCAAGCATACAATGGTAAAGCTCATGAATAATAGTCTCCCTTGCATCAGAATCAGATAAGTTCATTTCTAATTTTATTTTATGAGACTCCCAATCGCAGACACCATCGACCTTTTGCTCACCTTCATAAAGGTCAGAGTGAAGCTCAATTGAGAATATTGACCACCCTACGTTGATGCTAGATATTTCCTTATCAATAAATTTGTTGTAGATATGCTTCTTATCCTTAATAAAAGGAAAATCAGACGGAATGTTGTTCTTCATGTGAAGGCTCCCTCATTTGTAGTGTAGTATAATCTACACCGATATTAATCAAGTAATGCTGCTTTGAGTCTCGTGCCTTGATCACAAACACTCTCATCGTCCCTTCATCATACTCTTCTTGAGTCTGATTTAAAGAAATAACCCAATCAGCCGGTCGAATCTTTCCATATGAGTCACCTAACTCAGCATCGGTAATAATAGCCACTCTTCGAGCCTGTCTATTGGTTTGAGATGCTGTCCAAACTAGGCACTTATGCTCAACCGCAAGGCCACGAAGCTCCTCAGCAATACGTTGTTGTGCCAGATACTCTGAGTCGATAATACGGTTTGGCCTAAGAAGCTCAAGGTAATCTACGACAATAAGGTCCGGCACAAAGTCTTTATGCAGACGTAACTGCACCAGCAACGCACGCAATTGATTAACATTAGAACCCCCAGTAGGGAACTCCTTAATTAGCAACCTACCATTAGTCTTTTTCCTAACCTCATTTAGGCGATGCTTAAGCTTTATTTGACCCTGCTGCTTCTTGAGATCAGAATTACGAATCTCAGTAAGAACAGAATCAAACCTACCTGCAATTTTATCTTGGCTCATCTCTAAGGATAGATATAGAACATTCTTACCCTCATAAATAGCCTTTGCACCTTGATTCACCAGATACAAAGACTTTCCTACACCTGGGGGAGCTACGACAATAGCTAACTCTTTTGCAGCTAAACCGCCATCAAGATTGCGGTCATGGGTCTTAAACACCGTTCCAATCCTACTCTCCCTATTCTCCTCACGGGATCTAATGAGTCGATCAGATACCTCCTCAAAATAATCTTGTCCTACGTCAACATTACGGTTGATTAGAAGAGCGTTCTTGACCAGTTCCTCGACCTCGGCGATGTCGCCTTCTTCATTAAGGATGACCATAGCCTTTCGGACGGCCTGATCCATAGCCTTCTGCTTTGCAAACTCCTCTACGGTATCTAAGAGAAATTCACGATCACCTAGGCAAGCCTTATCAATAGTGTCAATCTCAGCGATCGTGTTTTCGTAATCAATACCCGTATCCGCTGCCCCTGGAACATTAGCATTGATAAAGTCGGGTAAGATCGAATCAGATGGAAGCTTGCGATACTTATCGTAGTAGTTCCTAACACCCAAGAAAACATTCTTGTATGCAGGGAAGTCGAAGTATTCAGGCTTCAGAAGAGGCACAATCTCCGAGAAGAACTCAATGTCCTTCTTCAGGAGATAAAGACAACCCCGCTTGGTGTTGTCGCTAATGTGGTAGGGCATGTTGTATTATAGAATCAGGGGTTTACTTTCTTCGGGCTGCTTTTCCAATAGTTCCATCTCTGGTTATAGATGCATTGGTTCGCTTTAGATTTTCTATCTTGTTTGCAGTTTCTTGATCATTGAGTCTACGTGCCTTACCTTGCTCGGCTAAGACCTTATAGTTAGGATCAACTCTCTTGTAGTGTTGTCCACCAGACTTTACCCGATCCTTGGATGCTTCGCAAGCCTCTTCTAAGAATTGGTCAGCTTGTTTCTTATCCATACCCTCACGAGCAAAACGGCGACGTTCCTTCAATGACTTGATAGAATTTCTACCCTCACCTACACTGAAGTAATAGATTGAGGCTCGTTTCTCAGTTTCCTTTTTACAAGTAGGACATTGAATAGTGTCGAAGTATTCCATAGACCACTCCTTTACATACTTATGCCAGTAGGTGCAGTCACCCTCCCAATCAGGATGGTAAGACCACTCCTCGGTTCCGTCGTGAGATGGGACCTTATCCTCATGAATCTTTCTACCAACTCTTTTATCATAGTAAAAAAGCCCAGTCTCATCAGATCGTTCTACAAACGTAGAGCAAGGACCACACTTCTTACAGATATAAGACTCTAATATTGCGTCAACCATTAGGATCCACACTCCCCGCCAACGGTGCAGGCTTCAACCCCTACGGAAATCTCGACTTGTTCGGCTGCGATAAGCTCCTTCGCCATAGCAATGTTCTCATCAGTAAGAGGTAGAGCCTCTAGAGGCTCCAAGCCCTTAGATCCCGCACGATACACAGTCATCCCCTTGAGATAAGGTGCATACTTCAAAGCCATTCTGGAGACTTGCTCATGATCAGCATCTGAAGGAAGGTTAATAGTTTTACTGATAGCGTTGTCAATATACTTTTGAATGCAAGCCTGAACACTCATATGCTGTTCTGGAGTAATGTCGTAAGCACCCACAACGTGGCGACCGCTGTTACCCTTCAATAACTCATCCTTAAACAAGGGATCAAGAACAAGGGTGGACTTCCAAGTATTGCCCTCACGATAACGACGGTTATACATTGGAGCGAAAATAGGCTCAATACCCGTAGACACGTTATGAACCATGGCAATAGTCCCAGTTGGAGCAGCGGTGAGCATTACCGCGTTGCGAATCCCATGTTCCTTAATTAACATTCGGATACGAGCAGGTAAAGTCTTTGCAAATTCCTCATTTAAATACTTCTTGTAATTAAACTCAGGGAAGGAACCACGCTCACGAGAAAGATAAACCGACGAGAGATAAGACTCATTACGGATAGTAGTGTAGAGTCTATCAATGAACTCAATCGACTTCTCAGTTCCATACTTGATGCGTAGCTTAATGAGCATGTGGTGAAGCCCCATGGTTCCAAGACCAATGCGGCGAGAACGATCACCCGCTGTCTTGCACTCCTCTAAGGGATAGTGATTGACGGTAAGAACATTATCTAGGAATCTAATACCCGTTCTAATTGTTCTAGCAAGGCGATTCCAGTCTAGGTCAGAACCTTCTTCATTTACCATGTTAGAAAGATTAATGTGACCTAAGCAACAGTTAGCGTATGAATCCAAAGGAATCTCACCACAAGGGTTAGTGGCATTCATCTTAAGGAAGTATGACATGTTGGTGTATCTGTTAGTGAGAGAGAGGTTGAAGATACCCGGCTCACCAGACTTAACAGCATTCTCCCACAAACGGTCCCACAAATCAATAGCCTTGAAGTTAACCTCTTGAACATCCTCAAAAGTATCATTCCAAAGATTGAGATGATGAAGCTTCGCACGCTCTAGAGCATCCTCTTGAGAGAGAGCAACGATGTTAATAACTTCACTAGTTCCGTCGCTAGATAGTCGGTTAGTTTGGTATACCTTGTATCGCTTATTGTTGAACTTGAATTCCCAGTTGTCATTATTTTCGCAAGCCTCGATAAACTTATCAGTAATAGCTACCGAAATGTTAAAATTGGTTAACTGAGAAAGATCCAGTTTAACATGTAAAAACTCCAGAAGATCAGGATGATCCACGTTAAGTTGGGCCATAAGTGCCGTTCGTCTATTTTTTCCTGCTTTAACATGGTTTCCTACCTCATTAATCATTTGCATCACGGATACTGAACCCGGTGCAGAGTTCTTTACGTTCCCAATATCATCACCCTTAGGGCGAAGTTTAGAGAAGTTAAATCCAATGCCTCCACCTCCGCAAGAAATGCGATACATATCCTGAATAGTCTTACCTATAGACTCTACGCTGTCCTCTGGCTCGATAGCATAACAATTAAGCAGGTTCTGGTGAATACGACCCGCGCCATAAATAATACGACCACCGGGAACAAGATCCCCAGTACTTAAGGCATCATAAAAACGTTTCTCTTGTTTCTCAATCTCATCTTCACTTTCTGAGGAAGCTACATGCTTCGCCATAGCCTTACACCTCTCCGAATACTTGGTCTCGCCTGGGTAGGCGTAACGTTGCATGAAGATATCTTGTCCTAAATTGTCCAGTTGCTTAATTGCCATTATTAATCTTACTAATTCCTTTATGTTTTGTAATTGTGATCGAGTCTGTATCTCCCAGAAGTTCTTGTAGGTAGTTATTGTGAGTAATTACCAATACCTTCTTCTCAGCATTCTGGGATTCTAACATGCGGAGAAGATTATTAACAGCCAAGATACCTGGATTGTCGATATTATCACAAACCTCGTCAAAGAATAACAGGTTGCAATCAGTTCTTGAAATCTTAGAGCTAAGATCCTGAAGGGATAACATTATAGACAAGTTAACCTTCCTTTTCTCACCGCCAGATAAAGAAATATACTTGGTCTCAACACCGTTGTTAAGAATAGTTTCTGACAACTCATCGTTAAACTTCAAAGAAAACTGACTGTTGGTCAGAATAGAAACATACTCATTAGATCTTAAATTAAAGTAATCCAAAATGTTCCTAATAATATAACGAATAAGTCCCTTCTCCGAGAAAGCAATTTCCCAGAACTTCATAACCTCCAGTAAGGAATCAAGCTCGACTCGCTTGGATTCGTAATCTTCTAGCTGCTTTAAAACTTGGTGCAGTCTATGTATGCTGTTTTGAGCGTTTTCAATCTGTTTATTTTTCTTATTGTATTTGGCCCACTCAGATGAAGATATCTTGGGAATTAGTGTATCATTTATGTCTTTAATCTCACTAATCTCATTCTCCTTAAGCGTAATAGAATCCATTAATTCTTTAGCCTCTTTCTTATAACCAGTCACATCTTTCTTTGTTTGAGACTTTACATAAGAGTTCCTGCACACGGGACATTCCTTATCATCCTTATATATCCCCTCCTTAATAGAGTCATTTACCCTACGCAGTTTATCTTTTTCTTTCTTCATTGAGCGTTGTAGATCTCTAACACTCTTCTCACCACCATTAATCTTAGTCTCTGCCTTTAAGATGTTTTCAAGGCTTGGAAGTTTAACCAATTTAAACTTCTCATCAGGAACCTCTTTCTCAAGCGTCTCTCTTTCCTCTAAAAGATTAGTAATTAGTGTTGCAATTACTTTTAGCTCACCTTGATATGAAGACTTTAACTGCTTTACCGATGCACGCTTAGAAAAAATATCATCTAAGTTAAAGCAATTCTTAATAATCTTACGCTTATCCTCAGGGGAAGAGTCTAAGAACGTGAAAGTTGAGTGTTGCCCAAATACTACAGAAGCTAGGAAAGACTTATAATCTGTCTCTAGTATCTCCTCTAAATACTCCTGAGTTTGACTGGAGTTTGCTCGGTTTATTATCTTTCCATTAATTTCAACGTCCAAAGAGGTTGGCCTCTTAGAGCGTGAAATCATGACGGTGCCAATACCCTTCTTCTCCAAAACTATGCTTACAGAGCAATCCTCGCCAGCCTGAGAGTTAACTAGAGCGGCTTCAGTGGACTTCCGAATAGTGGTTCCGTAGATGCCCCAAGTAACAGCCTCAAACAAAGCACTCTTACCTGCACCGTTGGATCCCCCACTATCTTTGTTCCTACCAAGGATCCTGGTGATTCCCGAAGTTTTTGAAAAGTCTATTTCCAAGTTCTGGAAGGAATAGAAGTTCCTAGCTATCAGTGTCTTGATCTGCATATTCTCGTATCAGGTTTAGGCCGCTCTCTAATCTATCCTGTGGGATAGTAGACGCTTGCTCTTCAATATACTTGGTAATGATGTCAGCGTCAATAACCGTCAAAGATACGTTAGGATCATAGCCCGACAGTCTCTCATTTAAAGTATCATCATATATTGGCTGAAACTTAATATCCACATGAGCTACTTTAAACTTATTTGCAATGTCTGAGCGCAACAGGGAAGGAGGGTCATCAGAAAACTTGTCAATAGTAACCCTTAATAGTGTAAAATAATTAGGGTCAGAAACCTCATCGGACATGGCTTCCAAAGCTTCAAGAGGAGCTTCATAAAAACGTGGCCCAAATCCTACTTTAAACCTATTAAGGGGACCCCAGCCGTAGGGGGTTTCGTTCAATATGCCAACGTAGTGTTCATTATCAGCTTCCCCAAAGTTGGTAGACCATGGAGTTCCCAGGATAGTTACATGCTCATCTTCAAGATACTTGTGAATGTGCCCCAGTATTGTTCGGCACTTAAAGTCAGTTAACTTAAGAGAAGACTCAAAGCCTCGAATACCAAGATGACTAGGAGTATAACTAAAATGCCCAAATGCAATAGTCTGCTCATCTCTGGCATATAGTAAGTGATTTTTGATAACTTCATCGTCTTCGTAATGTGGTATGAGTAAAAAGTTTAAATTCGCGTCCGTAGTAGCGTGTTTCACTACACGCACTGGGGAATGAGGCCATTCTAAAGTTTCTAAGGCAGTTAATCCGTCATCGTTCCTGTTCTGAGAATCATGGTTACCCCTTAATACGTAAATATTCTCTGCTAGCAGTCTAAGAGCATAAAACATTTTCTGAACGGCCACTATCACTTCTGGAGTTGGCTTCCTGTGGTGGTAGATGTCCCCTAGAAATACAATGTGAGTAGGCTTGTGATCTTTTACAATCCTAATAGTGGATTCAATTTGATTCTCTAGGTAACCTTCACATTTAGTATCATAATGAGTGTCACCTATTACTAGACACTTTTTCATAGATCCTCTTTACAAATGCCAAATTGATCTAATTCTGACTCCATAAGGTCAAAGATACTTTCGGCTAGCATTCTGATCTCCCATTGAGCATCAGGCTTAAGACGTTGATGCAGGAACCACATAATGCTTTGAAGGGATACAGTCCAATAGGCTTTAGTATACATAGCTTGAGGAAGGATACCCCTCGCTTGCTCTTTTGCAACACCGTTATCAACCATGCGATTATACATGTAAAGTGATCTCTTACACAAGTCCTCCATATACTCAGAAATCTCACCAGGATACATAAAGTCCATAGATAACTCCTTTATAGGATTCTCATATTCCCCAGAAGATTGCTTGTTACCGTGAGGAGGGTTTGACCTCATCTTCGTAGGAACATAATAATCATCTGATGTTTGGGTATACCTCCCACTTACCTCATTCCAAGAGCAGCCCTTGTCATCATCATACAAGTGATCAAACTCTTCAATAAAAATCTCCCTCCCGTCAGCTTCTACCGTCCTAAACCCCGAACCAACCTGATACTTCATAAGCTGCCGTGCCACAAAAATAGGCAGCTTAATCTGGAACGTGTAGTAACTATGACGAAAGGGAGATGTGTGTTCGTGCTTCCAAAGAAACTTAGTCAGCTTCTTATCTTTGCTTTCAAAAGTATCCGTCTCCTTATTATAGGAGCACCTCGCAGCGTTTACAGTTTTTAATGCCGGACTTGAGACCATTTGGTCCACTAATGCAACACTGCTCTTTCCGTCCTTGAGAAAGTCTATTTCTTTTTTATCAGTCATTTAATGAGGCTCTAGGGTACATAAGTTAGGATTATTATAGTCTACGACAGGCAGATTTAAGAAAGCATTAGGAGAAACAGCTATGAACGAACGAATTAAGCAAAGGGGTGTAAAGAAGGCTAGAGAGGCTCTTGCTGAGAGGGTTTTAAGTGAACTCACCCGTTCTGAAGAGCATAGACTGTCGCAGGGTGGTGTTACAACAGATGACATTAAGGCCGAAAGAGCTAAACGAAGGAAGACTGATCCAAAAGCTCAAAGGTATATGGCGCGGGGTGTGCGGAAACCACGAGGGCAAGAGCCTGATAACGCAGCGGCAGGCCATATCCGACGTTTGGCAGGACAAAGAGCAGCAACCAAACGACAGAATAAAAAATACGCTGATGCCAAAGCCGCAGGTAACGTCACAAAGGTAGAGAGGGCTTCCACAGAAATCATTAAGAACGGTCGAATGGCTCTTGCCGAGATGGTTTTAGAGGCAGTCAAGCGAAAGAATACTGCGGTCCAGGACCTTAAACCAAAAGATTTAAATAAACTCGAAACGGGTCTTGAAAAGGCGAAACCGGGTCGGGTTGCAAAGGCAACAAAAAGACCACCAGCACCTAAGAAAGAGGTAAAGCCAAAGAACAAAAAATCGGAGGTCCTAATGAAAGCAGGACACTCAAGCTCGAACCACCCCGACTACTTACCGAAGAAGCTATACAAGAGACCTACTAAGGACGGAGGGTATGGTAAGGAAGGAAAGCCCACCGCTGCGGATACTGAGGTTAACCAGCAAGGTGTGCGAGGACACGAAGCTAAGATCGCTAAAAAGAAAAAGAAGAGTGATCGTCAGGCAAAAGCTCAAAGGATGTCTAATAAGATTCGAACTATGAGAGGACTCGTTCCTTTAATGCCTGGAGAGAAGCATAGCTCAAACGATAAGCTAGGAAAGACCGAGAACTAGACCGCATACTCAACGCCGTTACCAAAGCTAGTTCCAACTTCAACATCTACACCTAGGGGAACCTTCAAGTGGATGTTGAAGTTTTCTTTTAGGTAGTGATAGTTTTCCAACTCATCCTTCACAATCTCAACAACTCTCCTAGTCTCTTCCTTAGGAGCAATGAGTTCAATGGAGTCGTGAACAGTTGCAACAACCTTAGCCTTCATACCCTCAAGCTTCTTGATTACCCCAAGCATACCACACAGTAGGATATCACTAGCAGAGGATTGAATCGTAAAGTTGAGTCCTTGACGGAAAGCCTCACGACGCACAGGCTTAAAGGGGGACCTTACGTTAGGCAAGTGACGGAACCTACCAAACATAGTCTTAGCGTATCCAAACTGCTTAATGTAATCGTCAATGGTTTCCATGTAACGAGGAACCCCTGGAAAGGCAGCTAACCAACTGTTGATAATCTCTTCAGCACGAGCCTCTGGGATGTTTCTTCTTGCTGCTAGAGTATATGACGTACCTCCATACACCGTAAGGAAGCTAACCTCCTTAGCGATCTGTCTCTCAAGCTTTGTTACATCCTTGGGATCTTTGTTAAAGGTTAGACCCGCAGAATAACTATGCAAGTCAATGCCAGACTTAAAGGCATGAATCATGTTCTCCTCATTAGCGACATGAGCAAGAACACGTAGTTCCATAGCCTTCATATCGATAGTAATGAAGTCGTGACCCTCAGGCGCAACCACATAATCCCGAATGTTAATGTCGAGGGACTCACGAGGAAGTGTATGGAAAGACACACCGAGCTTGTCATCCTTCTTCCTACCAACGTTAGCACCCGAGTTAGAGATACGTCCTGTAACAGTGCCATCAATACGGTAGCTTGAGTAGATGCGTCCATTACCCGTGTTCTTTAAGGCTGTACGAGCACCTTCAATATATACCGACTGTAGCTTAACAAACTTCTTGTACTCTGAGAAGCGATCAAAGAACCTCTTGGCGGCTGTTACCTGATCGTCAGACATGTTGTTCAATACCGCCTTAGCGATATTAACCTCTTCGTTGCCATTATTTCTAGACACTCTTCAAACCTCTTCTAGTATATTCTTCCTCTACCATAATCTTCACCTTGGTTAAGGTCTCCTCATTTGTGGAGGGTGCTCCCTTCTTAGTGAAGTCGAAAGGATAAAGACCAAGACCGAACTCGTCAACCTGAACCCACACACCCTTCTCATCTTTCTTGAAAGAGTAGATAATGTTAACAAGTTGAGCAGTCGAGTTCAGATTGTCCTCTTCCCCTAAACCAGCAGACTCACGAAGAGCAATGTCGGCAAGCCTAATCTTCTCTTCAATCTCTACGTCAAGCTCGTTCAACTTATCCTCATCGATAAGCAACCCCTCGTATTCCATATCTCTAAACGCAATAGTTAAAGGAGAGATCAACTTCTCATACAGCTTCTCTAGCTTCTTCTGACGAACTTCATCAAGGAGCTTCGCATACACCTTAGCGGTAGCATACGTATCCTTAGCATTTCCATCAGCGCACTGCATGAGAGGAATGTTTCTCCAATCAAACTTTTTTCCATCAACTGTAAGCATTAGAACTTTTCTTCTGGGAAGTAATAGTAAACAAGATCGGCCAACGACTTGGGAACATCCTCCTTGTAGAGGTGCTGCAAAAGCTTAGTATCGAAGACATTATACACATCCTCAACACCATACCGCTTGAGAAACTTAAGGTCAAAGCCTGCATTTTGCAAGACCTTTCTATTCTTCTTGTTTGCCATGGCCTTGCAAATGAATCGCATAAACTCACCCTTGATCTTGTATCCAAGTTTAGCGTCCTTGTGATCAATCGGTAATACCAAAGTCCTACCTAGCTCACCTGAATCCCGATCAACCAGGGTCATAGAAACCGTATGAATAGTATCTTCCAAGAAATTTAAACCAGTGGTCTCAATATCAATTGCAACATCTAAAGTCGTGTCAATAAACTCTGCCCTTACCTTATTCAATTCGTCTATACTTAGGGCAAGAGTATACGGAACTTGAGCGTCTGAGGCTTTATCTAATAGCTCATTATTAAATGCGTTCTCTAGGTCGGTCCTAAAGAGATATGCGTTCTTAGGCTCTGCTACGACCTGGAACGGGTGAATAATAGGCACTACTCGGAACTCTTGCCCGCTCTCAGTAGTAAGAGTGTCAACCTTACCTCTAGTTTTACCTTCTTCCTTTGCCCTACCATAAAGAAGAGTAGTCGCCACCTTGCCACATGCGAATACTAACTTAGGCTTGTAGTGATCAATAGTATCGTGTAGGTGAACCTGACACGTATTCTTAATCCCAGTGCTTAAGTTGTCAGTAGTAATGTTAGGACACTTTACCGCCGTTGTGTATGCGACACTCCAATCCTGAGTGAATCTGTTTAGTTCCGCCTCGATAATATTATACTCTTGGGGTCTGAATGCAGTATACTCACCCTCGAATATTTTAGGGGAGTCCGATATAAACAGTATGTCTACAGGTGCGTCTTGGAGTTCATAATCCAGGATAGTATGAGTAGGTAGATTCATACTCAAGGCTGGGCATCCCTCACACTTGGGGTTGACTCCTTGGAAACTTAGTTGTGGCATACGACTATGATAGATTGATGGGTAACTATATTGATAACAAGAAGTTCGAAGAACTGATTCAAGAATTTAAATCAGGAGATCGAGCTAGAGAGGATGAACTATTTGAAATGTTCGACACCCTCGTAGAAAGACTTATGCTATCCTTTAAGTTCAATGTGGATCGAGAAGAGGCAAAACAAGAATGCTTCCTACTTATACTCAAAGTCCTCAAGAACTTCAATAGAGAATCTGGGCAAGCCTTCAATTATTTTACTACGGTCATCTTGAACAACCTAAGACTGTTGTACACTAAAAATAAGAAGTACAACGAAAAACTTGAATCCTATCGGAGCCACAAAATGGGTCACCCGAAGAATCCAAGCTCTGTTTAAACTCCGATCTCTGCGCCTACCGAACCGTTATAAGAAACGACCCGTGGGAAAGACTTGTGAATTACCACAAGCATCGGAAGTTGCGTATAGCGTGAAAGGCACGCCGTAGAAATAGTCTCTCGATGAGACTTAATTGCAGACTTGATAACATCCAAAGCGTTTGGTATATTAAAAATATCTACAACGTTCAAATCTGTGGTGCCATCATTAGGGAGTCGATCATTAAAATAATTGCAAACGTCATCCCAGCTATTGGTAATAAGATAATAGGAAGTACTCTTACCCTCAACATTAATCTTTACAAGAGAATCTAAATGCTTAGAGTTGGATACATTAGTAGACTTAAAGTTAGCTTTGTGTTTGCTCATCTTCCTTTGCATCTTCAGTCGTTTCAGCTTCAGTCTTTTCAGCTTCAGTCTTCTTATGTGCTTCAACCATGGCTTGAATTTGCTCAGTCATGACATTGCATCCTGCGAAGAAAATCTGCTTGTAGAAGTCCTCCTCATCCAACTCTGGTGGCTTGAGTTTGCAAAAGTTCTTGAAGCCTTCGGCCTGTTCCTTGGAAAATTTAATCTGGATCTTCATACGTCCTCTACTCCTTTCTGTTAACTTAATTTTCGTATCCTTTAACGATAGTGATACTTTAGACATGAGTCTATTATAGCTCAGGTAATTTTAATATGAAAGATGATTTTGACGTATCGCCACTAAAAAAGAAAAAGAAAGTAAACTCAAGAGCTAAGGGTAACAGATTTGAAAATAAGATCGCTAAGATGCTAAATGAAAGATTTAATACTGAAGAGTTCTGTAGGAGTCCTGGGTCTGGGGCATTCGCTACCACTCATAAGTTACCTGAATACTTAAAAATATATGGAGACTTAATAACACCAGAAAAGTTTAAATTCATTATTGAATGTAAGAAAGGATATAACGAAGAACAAATAAGTGAATTACTAAATCCTAAATCAATTACTTTAAAGATGATAGCCCAAGCCCATCGAGATTCTAAGAAATCTTCTAGAAAGTTTTTATTAATAATTGGTCAGAACCGTAGGGATCCCATAGCTATTACTAATGAGATGTCGCTACCAGTAAAGGGTCCAACCTTTAAAGGATCATTTGAAGATTTAGAAGTTTCAATGTTTAGATTAAGTGATTTATTAAGTATTGAGAAGTCTTACTTTTTCCTTAATAATACCTAAAGCTTCATATAAACTACCTAGAGCTTGAAGAATGGTTGACGAGGTCTGGGGGACTATTCTCTTATTTGGTTGTTTGTCCTCACCAGCTTGAGTAGGACCATTTGCTGTTAAGGTGGTTTTACTGTTAACAGATCTCCTTTCATCTATTGTTTCATTGTCTTCTTTGGACCTAGTGGGTACTGTATTTGTGCTTAATGTAATACTTGCCTTATTATTCCCAGAATAAATAACTAACCCATCTTCAAAGTTAGATTTCTCCATATCTATTTTCCAACCTCCTTCTCCGTTTACTACTTTCTTTAGAAGTTTGTTCCTATTGTAAACATAACTATTGCCGGTCTGTCGGCTAACCGCAGTCTCGTTAAGTTTAGGATCGTTAGAGCCTCCTGCATGGTATGCCTTAGCCGCTAACCATCTTTGAGCATTCTTTACCCTGGTGTCACGCTTTTCTTCTGTCTCATTCTTGCGGAGATCAGTATTTAAATCTTTTTCTACCTTGGCATGGGTGAGCATAGTTGAAACTTCGCTTTGTATAGTGCTATACAAAGCCTCTCTTGTGTAGTTCTCCTTGCTATTTATTAGGGCTTTAATACGAGTTATTATTCTTTTTTTAACGCCAGTAGTAAGATCAGTATAATTATTGTTCGTATTAAGTTGATTCAATACTTCGTCTGTGAATCTCTCAGACGAAGTAACCGTGATCTTTCTGTAAGCCCCTTTGACCGTAGTCTTAGCCTCAATACTCCCAATAGTATTCTCTATTACCCTTAAATCCTTAGCATATTTTTGCATGGATTCCCATACAGCTTCTGGAGTTTCACCTGGACCCTTTAGATCATCAAGCATTGTATTTATTAACTTAAGATAAGGGCCTGTTTGTTTGTAACCAACGCCGGTTTTATTGCGCCAATCGTATGTGTCATGCAGATCTTCCTCCATCATATCATTGAAGGTTTTGGTACTACCTCCTCCTAAGTTAATATGGTTAACGTCTTTGTAAAACTTAAGGCTAGTTATTAACACAGCGACTTGTGTTTCGAGGTCTGTTGCAAGCCCTACTGCAATAGCGGCTTTAGCTTCACTATCGGTCATGTGATCCCCGTCAATCATTTCTTGAAGAGTATTCATCGAAAAGCTTGATACATCTAGTCCTGCTTTTTTCAAAGCGGCTCTACCCTCCTTTTCAGTAGAATAGTATTCTCTAATGTCTTGGCGACTACCAAACTTAGTCTCACCCCCAGCCTCGGTTACAAATTTTGGATTTCTGTCCCTCATAATGGTCACTGACAGTTGAGCCATTTTTAAAAGTAGAGGAGTATCCTCTCCTGGAATAGGATCCCCGTTCTCGTCTTTGATTGGGTTGAATTGTTCTTTTATCTTATCAAGAAAAGCTTTATCCTCGGGCGTTAAACCTACTTCCCTTTCAATTTTAAAAGCTATCGAAGTTAACTCCGATAGCTTTTTCATCTTTTCATTAAATTCTATTCTTGTTTTTTTATATTCCTTCTCAAGATCGTCAGGGATAGCTACTCCATCTCCTTCCATCCTTTCAATATTAATTGAAAGTGCCGCTATCTTTTGAAACATTTCGTAACCAGTACCCATAGTATTGTTATCCGAACTTCCACCTTCACCTACAGCGTCTAGAATATTAATTACAGGTATCTTTTCCCCGCACAATTCAAATGCTTTATTTATGACATCTTTCATAGTGCCAGACTCTTTCTTTCTTCTTCCCCTTGTATCATCTGTAAATACAAGACTTTGAGAAATATCAGCCCCGTCAGGAGTAATAACAATATCACCCCTTTTTGTTTTTTTAATGTTATCCAGGAAAGTCTGCTCGTATGGACCTTCTCTTGTTGGGCACCCCTTGTCCCCTTTAGACATAGCCTTCAGCATGTCTTCCATAGTTTCTGCTACTCCAACAATGGTAGCATTATCAAGAGTACCTTCCTCAAACTTGAAAAAACCAGAAGCTTTATCTATGACTAGGTATTTATTACTTTTAGATAATTTACTTTCAAAGGATTCATTGTATGCTCCAACTAACAATCTTCCATATTTAGATGGATTTAGGCCAGCTTTTTCAAGAGCTTCTGGCAATAACCTCCCCATATTAACAAAGGCATTAACCGTAGCCTCTCTAGCTTGGTCCCCACCTAAACCCCTGCCATCATCAAACGCGCCCCGCCTTGCAGTTTCTCCTGCGGGAACAGCCTGACTTGGCCTTTCAGTATTGGTCTTGTTGGTATCGCCACCCTCCTCTGATCCTATTAACATGGTGATGACTTTTTTTAAAAGTTTGGAATTTCCAGAGAACATAGTTTTTTTCATTTCATCCCAATTAACATAGGATCCTTTCACCGATAAAGATCCGGAATCAGGGTTAAATATGACGGGGATCTGCGAAGGCACGGTGCCCTTATATTTAAAGCCAGCAACCATGGCCTTTGGGTTTGCCGTGCCTATATTCGCTGCGGCTATTACACCATTAGCGGCGTTCTGCCTATCAGGATCAACTGCTTCAGCCTCCAATAGGCTTAAAGACCTATTATGAACCCTACTAAAACTTTCTAATAACTCTTTGAAAAAATCCATAATTTATAATAGACAAATAGCCTTCTTCATATATTTAGGAAGAAGGCCAGTTGAAATTAGGACTTAGATTTGGTTGGACTAGTCTAAGTTAGCTTACGCCTGCGGCGGCGGCGGCGGCACGGAGCGAAGCAATCGTTGGCGTTTGTTGGTAATCAAGGAAGTCGTAACGGAAAGTTACTTCGATGGTAGAAAACTCATTCGTAGCATAGTTCTTTTCAGAGAACTTAATACCCGTAGGAAATACTCCGTATAAACCTATGTAACCTACAGGTGCGCTGTTGGTGTCAAGTTCAATGATTTCTAACTTATTTGCCTTTCGTTGAGTACCACCGTAAACCTTTTGTGCGCCATCCCCTGTCAAAGGGTTATAAGTTGTCGTGAACCAATCCCACAAAGCAGGCGTTGTTCCTCGTGTCAATTGATTGTCAAAGGTTATTGTAAGGGGTTCTGGTGTAAACTTGCCAGGGTAGTAAACCTTATCATTTAGACGATCAACAACAATATCATCAGTTGCACCTCCAATAGGACCTACTTGCTTTGCAGCAGTAGTAAGTTTGAGCGGGTTGGATTTGTCGCCAGCAGTTGGAAGAACAAAACGACACTCAAATTGATAGGATCTAACTGAGTCAAGGGATGTTGAAATTTTGGGTAAACCCGCGCCCGCAGTGAAGGTGCCTCTAATCTCGTTTTTAAGGGATGATTGGTTTGTCATGATATTTATTAGTTAAAAGTAGCCGATTGACTCGTAAGGTTAACTTCGAATACGATTGTCTCAGCAGCCTTAGTAGGCTTAATTTGCACTGAGCACCAAAGCTCATTTCTATCAACTCTTGCAGGAGTATTCATACTTGAGTCACACCTAACAACACCCTCAATAATGGCTCTTCTAGCTAGGAGATCACTAATGAAAGGGTTGATTGCTTCTTCAACCTGACTCCAGGAGATTTCATCATTAGGCTCAAATTGGAACGGCTTACCAAGTTCGAGCAACACCTTACGGATGTAAATCATCAGCCTACGAACGTTAACTCTATCAAGAGCAGTTGGTGCTCTTTGAGTAGTTCTTTGACCGAAGATTGTAATGCCCGTAGTAGCGTCATTCGCAATTGGATTTATTGAGTTTGAGTATAGAGCGTCCCTGTCGCCTTGGTTAAGGCGAACCTCTGTATTCGTAGGCTTGGTTAGGCGACCTCTTCTAAACCCAGCAGGAGCGAACCAAGGCTCTGCAACGGAGTCTGTGAAGACACACTGCCTAGCGGCAAAGATCGAAGGATCATACCATTGTTCCGCCGATGCAAAGGGATTAAACACTTGAACCCACGGCCAGTAAGTTGCTGCATAAGAAGAGTTCAAAGCGGCAGACCGAGTTTCCCCATCTTGCCCGTTAGCCCACTTAATAGCATCTTGAACTTCACCAATACCCTGAGGAGCCGCTACAATAGCGAAGAAGTTTTTAGAAGTTTCAGCTAGGCTGATGAATGCGTTCTGAACAGCATCGTCAGTGATTCCAGGAATCAAACCAAGTGAGATGTTTAAAGTATCATCATCAAGGGCATACATTCCTGATTTATTAGCAGCGGTGCCTACTAAGTCAGTTGCACTGTTTCCGCCACTTTCACCACCAGCTAAACTATACGTTCCTTCAATAACCTTTAAGAACCTAGGAGTTCCTGAAACAGAAGTTTCACCGTTACCGCCGAACCCAGCCGATGCAACCGTCGCTCCAAATTGATCAGGAGCAACATAAGGTGCCCCACCCTTCTCAAGATCTGCGAACACGTATTCCGATTGATTATTAATCACATCTGAATTTAATATGTTTTCAAGGGAGTCTGTGCTAGTAGGGCTAAATTCAAGATTATTGAAAGATTCAACCTGCGCTCCATCGCTATTAACCACTATACGATCTCTAGTGGAAACGTTATCAACTTCAATTGAAACTCCTCGCGTTTCCCCAGCATTAGTAAGAGAGAGGTTGTATCCTGCACCTGGGTAGATTGTTTTAACGGCCAAGTCCACGTTTGAAGCAGTAAATCCACTTACAGTAATGTTAGCACCCGCTCCACTAGCCTTAACAGCACCATTGACATTTAATGATGAGAAACCAAACTCTAAACCACTAGCGGCAGAAACTTGAAGCGTAGCACCGGAACCAGCATACTTGGAAGCTAAGTATACGTCAGTCCCATCTACATAAGCAAATACGTTTTGTGAGCCAATAGCCGCAGGGTTAAAAGCAGCTTCAAAGATTTGAGCCTTAGTCGTATTATCCGTAGAACTTACAAGATCAACAGTTCCCGTCGTAGTAAGGTTACCTGCATTGTTCTTAACTGCGTAGTAGATTGACGAAGGAGTAAGTGATGGGGTATAACCACTTACATACACAGCAGGAGAAGCTCCTACACCTACATTAGCCGAAGCGTAAGCGGCGGCCTTAGCAGAGTTAATACCTCTAACAAAGTAAAGTTGATTAGTAGCTTCCAAAATTTCAAGAGCACCTTCAAGACCTTGACCTGCAAGGGCGGTATCTGGTCTACCAAAATACTTAATGAGGTTTTCTTGACTCGTAATGAGAGTAGCCTTATTGATAGGGCCTTTATTAGCGAAGCCTACTAAGCCTACGACACTTGAATCCACATTCGGAGCATATACCGAAATATCATTTTCAAGAACTACAACAGATGGACTGGTTGGTATTGCCATGATTAATTACTCTTTGGGCTTTTAAAGCTTTTAGATGGTGATTTGATTACTGGGGCTGGGGTTGGGGTTGGGTCAGTTAGATGCGCTAACTTAACCATTCTTCGATGAACTAAGTTTTCCGCAACTCTACTTCCCCAGGAATCAGGAACTTCAATTTGCTCTTTGGGTGCTAGAAAAACATGCTTGATACCCTGGCCCGTTCTAAACGGGATATCGATACCCTGCATACTTGTATTCGTTATGACTTTCATATAAAGGTTCCTAAAGTATTTACTCTTAATTAAATATAAAAACGGTTAATTTGCTTGCAAAGACAAATTAGTGATTGTTAATGTATTACCTGCGGTTATATTTGTTTCATTTCCAATATTCCACCAAGCATATATCTCTGCGCCACTCGCATCGAAACCCGCTGATACAGACTCAGTTAGCATCACATATCTAGCACCTGTGATAGTTCCCGAGAACTGATACACATCTCCCGCAGTTTGCAGGACTGCTCTAGCCGCACTTGCAGCAGGCGTTATTTGCAGCCAACTAGAAACATCAAATCCTGAAGTGGAAGTAGTTGATCTAGGAACAAGTAAGCCCGAGGTTCCAACTTCTAATGCAGAGACTAACCCTACTTGAGAAGTGCTACTGACATTTGCTCCCCACTGAGAATTTCCCGTTGGTACCGTGGATGCGGCTAATTGTAATCTAAAGTCATTAGCCACGCTACTAGCTTCGAAGAACTCTTCGAACATTCTTTGCTTACCTCTATTTGTCCACATAATATATAACTCCTACTTTATTTAGCTATAAACGCTAATTAAAGCACTCTTAAATTATTACCTAAGGATCGATATCTGGAGGAGTTACCATGTTATCAGGCAGCGAGAAGCTAAGATCGGTGTTCAAGGATAAGACGTTAGCCTCAAGGGTAGTATCGACCCTCTCAAGACTTCCAACGTCAGTGGCAAGCGACAGCCCACTAGCCTCAAGATCTATCTCAACGAGACCCAAAGCCTCCCTTTGATTAGCTGTTGCCAAGAAGTCTGCGCTAACTGTGAGAGTGCTTGAAACAATTCCAAGATCCTTTCTAACATTTGCAATGGCTAAGAAGTCTGCACTTACCGTTAAGGTAGTGAATACACTTCCAAGGTTTAACTGATCAGCCAGGGAGATGCTACTTGCCGACAAGGTAGTGAATACACTTCCAAGGTTTAACTGATCAGCCAGGGAGATGCTACTTGCCGACAAGGTAGTGAATACACTTCCAAGGTTTAACTGATCAGCCAGGGAGATGCTACTTGCCGACAAGGTAGTGAATACACTTCCGAGACTAGTATCAGTTCCAAGAGATAGCGAACTTGCTTCAAGAGAAACATCCACTTGACCTAAATCTTTCCTAACATTTGCAATGGCTAAGAAGTCTGCATCAACTGTGAGAGTGCTTGAAACAATTCCAAGATCTTTCCTAACATTTGTAATGGCTAAGAAGTCTGCATCAACTGTGAGAGTGCTTGAAACAATTCCAAGATCCTTTCTAACATTTGCAATGGCTAAGAAGTCTGCATCAACTGTGAGAGTGCTTGAAACAATTCCAAGGTTTAACTGATCAGCCAGGGAGATGCTACTTGCCGACAAGGTAGTGAATACATTGCCCAGGTTAGTATCAGTCCCGACAGACAGTGAGCTTGCTTCAAGAGAAACATCCACTTGACCTAAATCCTTCCTAACATTTGCTATGGCTAAGAAGTCTGCACTTGCTGTTAATGTAGTTGAAACATTCCCAAGATCCTTCCTAACATTTGCTATGGCTAAGAAGTCTGCACTTGCTGTTAATGTAGTAAATACGTTTCCAAGATCTCTTCGAAGACTACTATCACTAGAAGCAAAGTCTGCACTAACAGTTAAGGTTGATGAAACGGTAGCTAGATTGAGAGGGGTGTTTACACCCTTAAAGCCAAGACTTAGTAGCTCAAGGTATATCGGGATTGTATCAAGAGATACATTCACTGAAGTTCCGGTTACAGGTGGGGTTGGTGAAGGCTCTACAGTCTCATCAACACCTCTAGTAAGATTTCTAAATATGTCCGGTCGATTATTTTCTACTATTTCGGCTATAAAGGTGAGAGTCCCTCTCTTAGAAGGGGGTCGTGGTGGTCTAACGTTAGGACGAATGGGGGACTCGTCAATGTTAATATTCAACGACATCGAATTTATTACACTCCGAACTCTTTAATCTCGCCGGTATTTGTAAATAAGAATTTTGGACTTGGAATATAAGTTTCTAAACTTATACTGATTGACTTTCTAAGAATTCTATCCCCAGCATCTGACGCAATTGAGTTTCCAATGTCCCTTTCACTTAAAATAAAAGCCTTATTGTAAGAGGATATACCAGTACTTATATTTAAATCAGGGCTAAACAAAGAGAAGATACTGGATCTTAACATATCAACGTCAGCTTTGTATTTGGCCCATACGTTAACTTCGTATGTAATATTAATGGCTCTTGGGGGTAAGCTTAAAACTCGCATAGCTCGAAGCTTATCCTTGTCCCAATATGTTTCGTTTATAATATTGTGGTATCGAATTCTTTCTGAGTCACTTTCAGTTTGAGTTTCAACAATAGTAATCATAGGAAGTATTAAAGTGTTATCAGATTTAATACGGCCTGCTATTCTTTCTGGGTTGCCGTGGGAGCAATTAACGCTAACACGATTACTATTCCCATCAATGTAATAAAGACTTCCAAACATATTAAGCATAGCCCTTAAGCTTTCCCTATAAACATTATTAATTATAGGGAGAAGTTTTGTGGTAGTGAGTTCCGCGATTTTATTTCTAATGGATAAAGGGTTATAACTCATTAATATTTACTCCCAAGTTTCTCAGTGCGATCAAAGAAGTCCTCATTATGAATGTCTTGAGTATCTCGAAGAAGTTTAGCGTGTACCATTAAATGATAAACTCCGTATGCTTCAAAACTATCTTCTTGCACTTCAAATACTTCAAATTTCATTTCTTGAAATTCAGGTTGCAGGATATCTCCAATAGAAATTGGACGGCCTAACAAGTTTTCGGTGTAAGATTTATTAAATACGAACACTTGATCAATTTGCATTTCAACCCCGAATTGAGAAAGGTTTTCTTCAACAGGACGAGGATCATAGTGTGCCCATAATGTAACAGGCTCTTGAGCGATTGCCTTTTGTCTAGACTCCTGATAAACATCATCTATATCCTCCGATGGAATATACTCAAAAACCTTTACACGAGATCCTGACAACTTAATGTTTTCAGCATCTACCATGTTAAACAAGTTCTTATCATTCTTCTTCTTAAAGAGTGATAACCTTGTATCCCTTTCCTCTGGGAAATTCGTAGGAGGTGTGTTTACTTTAAATCTAGACATTAGAAGATATCAAACAAAGGTGGGCCTTCGATCTCATTCATTAATTCTTCAAGCAGAGCCTCCTTGTCTTTCTGAGCCTCTGAGATGAGTTCGCTACCATTCAACCTCGTCCCTCCCCCAGGTCCAGGAAGAGTTTGATACTTGCCTCTAATGCCTCCTAAAATCTCTTTAGACAAGGCTAGAGTGAATCTTTGCAGCCAACTTTTGTAAGCATGGTGAAGGGTATTAGGATCAAAAGCTCGGAACTCTAAAATCACAGACTCATCATTCTCATGAGGCTTTGGAAATATGTGAAGGTACTTATTATTTATCAACTGCCACGTAGACATCTGACCTAGCACATTCTTAATCTGCTTTAAGTATTGCTGCATTAGCAGATACTGACTAACATTATAATTATTAAATAAGCCAGTATTCGTAAAGAACATGATGCTAAGATCATACTCAAGGGATCCTGGGCTTGCTCCAAATTTGAAGAAATCTCGTCTATACCAAACATCATTTAAATTGTCAGCAATCTCAGGCGGAAGCTCATACACATTAACGCCCGCTGTAGTGTCAAAGACTGCATATTGAGTCATCCAATCGGGAGCATGATACTCCAACTTAGAGATAGCTTCGTCAATACATATTTGTATTTGAAAGTCATCAAGCTCAACATCAATAACAGGATAGCCTAACTTAGCTAAAACGTAATCTTTAATAGTGCGGTTGAATTTCTTGAATTCGTTTACATCTTTAAAGTCTTTGTTGTTTAAGTCAGTATCCTTAGGACTCTTATAGTCTTTGAGCTTGTTACCACCGTAAGTGCCATAAGATGATCCGTAAGATCTAACAATCGGTATTCCTATTTTATCACCCATGTTAACTATATTTACCCTAGAAATGAAAAAAGGACTCAGTATAAAACTGAGTCCTTCCTTCGTCAGTCACTTAGTAACTATTAAGCTGGGAGAAGGGCTTCACCGCCACCCGTGTAACCATTGGTACCGAAACCTTGACCCTCAACTCCCTTGTTTCTGAAGATCTCTGGAGTGAGGTAATCAGCACCCGTTCCGATCAATCGGATCACGCGGTAGAAGCGCGAAGCAGGTTGAACTGCAACCTTACCGTAACGAGTCAGGATACCCTTTCTCGGTTGGAAGGTCTCAGGATCCACCACCGTATCCAGCGGCTGAACCGGGATGTAAGGGCAGTAGAAGAAGCCAGCATCCATTGCGTTGCTACCCTTGTAGCCAACAATGATTTCATCTTCTGGGAACATCGGATCGATGATCATGTCATACTTACCCGCAAACTTACCAGCGTATTGAATCTGGGTACCTTGCATGTTGGTCGGACCCATCTTCTCAGGCATACCACCTTCAAGCTTGGCTGCGGACTCAAGCATCGAAGCGATGACAGGAGACGTAATGATCACGTTACCCGGACCTCTAAGAGTCGTGCGGTAGATGTCAGTGCTTGCGAAGTTAATCATAGCAAGGACATTCGAGTAAATGTGACCCAACGTTTGCGGAGCAAAAGAGGTCGTGTTGTCAGAGAACCTATTCAGATCCATCACGTAGATGTTCGAATACTTACGGCCAATACCGCCAGAAGCATCGTATCTTTCTTCATTTTGCAACTCAGTGCTGAAATCATACTCGTATGCGCCCGCGACAAACGTGCCGCCAGCACCGCCACCAGTACCACCGATGCCAGGGAAGTCGTCCGCGCCACCTTGGTAAAGCGACCGAAGATACCAACCACCAAATGGGTCGTTGGCACCGATGGCACCCGCGCCGTATGCAATCATACGAATATCTTCGATAAGCTCACGGTCGATCTCAAGGTTCATTTCCTTAGAGAGAAGGTCCGTCAGTTCAGCTTCCATGTCAAGGTTGTGATATGCCTTGAGGTCTTGAGCAGCTTCCAGGGTCCACAGAGCACGCATCTTACGCTCACGCGCTTGAACGGTCTGCTTCTGAATGTGCATGTTAATTTCAGGAATTGCCGAGTTCGACAGCCTTTCGCCAGCCGAAACCGAGTATCCGAGGATCGTATTAGGGTTAGGGAACGAAGCCAGTTGACCACCCATCGTAGTCGAAGGCGAGCCAGCATTGCCAGCAAGAACGTTCGACAGGTCGAAACCTATGGTGCTTGAAGCTTGACCGGCTGTGAGGCTGTTTGCAGCACCAGGATCAAAGCCACCCACGCCACCAGGAGAACTAACACTACCAATCCTACCTGCAACAAGGTTGCGAGGCGTGATGTTGAACTTCGAATACATGACTTGCTCAGTTGCACCGATGGCTCGTGAGTTGCCCATGTAGAAGATCTGCGACACAGGGCCGTCCATAGCTTGCGTAGCACCAATCTTGTTGAACATAAGTTCAGGGTAGGTGCGCCGGATAAGCGGGAAGGCAAACTTTTGGAAAGTGCCAATCTTACCAGTGGTAGTAGCACCGTCACTAAGTGCTTCATTCAGACTTGTCTTCGTAAATTCTTTGGCTTGGTTTTCAAAGAGACGAGCGGTCTGATATGCGATGTGTTCATCCCCGATACCTTCAAGGAGTGGTTCCCAACGCTTCAGTAAATCTTTTCTATCTAATGCGGTCATAATTAACCTCTATAACTGTTGAGTTTTTCTAACACGCCTTGATTGATCCATTCGTTTCCGTGGCTAGCGTGGTTTTCATTTAACTTTTCTTCAGCTTCCTTCACTTTGAAGTTATCTTCACTGATGACTAGTGCCGTTTCAGAGAGTTTCCTCTCCGCATTGGATGAGTCCTGCAAGTTAATCAGATCTTTTTGAACCGCTTGCATGGTCTCTTCCAACTTAATACTCTTATCCGTAGCAACCTTAGACTTGCGCTTAAGGTTGACGTTTTCCTTTAGGAGCTTATTGACCTGACGTAGCAGGGCCTGATTCTTCTCCTCTTGTTGTTCACCAAGGGATGCAAGAACTTCCATTCCATGCAATTCATCTTGGTTGTTGTTCTCTAAAGCAAACATAGAGCGCACGGTTTCAAACATTTGAGCGTTACGGAACGTATCGTTCTCAAGCTCAAGCTCCTTCAATGCTTGCTCCTTTAGCTTTTCGATGTTTCCACGAATAAAGGATTGAACCTTAGTGGATAGATCGCTAACTTGCTCTTCAACACGCTGTTCAATAATGACAGCGACAAGCTCAGATACCTTTTCAAGAGTGCTTTCGTCTAAGCCCTCAGGAAGATATTCTGCCACTGAATCTAAAATGTTTTTACTTTGCGACATGATTAACCTCTATGTAGGTATGTAGGGTGTTAAGCCTAATTTAATATTATTTATTTTCTCTTCTTACCAGGAGTTGGATCGGAACCCTTCCAACATCTTTCTTTAAGAGCTTCAACTAATGCGTCACCTAAGATGGTAATGCTGTTACGTTGAGATTTACGAGTGTCCCCTCGACCACCCTGACCTGTGGACATTTTCGAACCATCTGGTCTTCGACCGTAAGTAAGTTTCCCAGTCTTCTTCCTCGCTTTACGCACAGCGTGCTTACCAGACTTATGCATTGTCCTTGCAGCATCATCAGCGGTGACCGTTTCTCCCCCAGGCTTTTTAACGAGACCTTGAGAAGCAGCAATCACCGTGTCGTTATACCTGCCGCGCATCCCAGGACGTTGTGGGTCCCGTGTTGCTTTTTCCGCTGCGTCTTCCTGGTCTGGAGTACCATGAACGGGGCGTGTACCCCGATGTTGTTTCATGTAAGCCTTCGCTCTCTTAGCAGCGTACTTACCTCTAAGCTCATTTAATGCTTCTTTAAACCTTGTCATTTCTTGGCCCCTTTCGATTGATCTACGCCTGCACCACCACCGGCAATACGACGTTTTTCATTAGAAGCTATGGCTTTTTGAAGTTTTTCCCTGCGTTCTATATCTAGTTGAGCGGGAGTTTTTTTCGCGTTGGCAAGCTTCTTTGCTTTTTTAAAAGCCTCTGGGTCATTTTTAATGCTACCCTCTTCGATAGGACTACCCCAACAGACTTTCTTGAAGCCTTCAATTAAAGCGTTGCCAATGATTTCTGTGGAGTCCGGTATGCTCGCAGCGTTTCGCGCTCGCTTCTCAGCCCTCTTCTGCTCTGCTTTGGTGATGGGCCTTTCGCCCTTACCATGAATACTTCCAGCGATTGGAATAAACGGTCGCCGCTCTTTCTTCT
>Ga0209362_1000306_pt1 | contig 44879 bp, 37 predicted proteins | sample SaaInlV_165m_DNA_FD_184680 | JGI IMG/M metagenome (GOLD analysis project Ga0209362, IMG submission 184680) | Marine microbial communities from expanding oxygen minimum zones in the Saanich Inlet - Saanich Inlet SI037_S3LV_110m_DNA (SPAdes)... | ecosystem: Environmental > Aquatic > Marine >... | reverse complement strand
TCTTCAGTTGCTGCAGAAAAGATCCAAAAAGCAGGCGGCAAGGCTGAGGTGATCTAAAGTGCAATTGCTGCAGAGTTTTCAGAATTGTTTTAAGATTCCAGATTTGCGACGACGGATTTTTTTTACCGTTGGGCTCTTGGTCGTTTATCGTATCGGCGGTCAGATTACCGTTCCTGGTGTTCAACTCGCTGTGCTCACCGAATTTTTCCAAAGTTCAGGTAATACCCTTTTTGGCCTGTATGATATGTTTGTTGGTGGGGCCTTTACCCGCGGAACGATATTCGCCTTAGGCATCATGCCTTATATTAGTGCCTCGATTATTCTGCAGTTGTTAGGGGCGGTTATACCCTATTTTCAAAAATTGCAACGCGAAGGCGAAGAAGGGCGTAAAAAGATCACTCAGTACACCCGCTATGGCACGGTTTTTCTTGCAGCGGCCCAGTCTTATGGTGTTAGTTTTTTCTTGATCAATATTACGGCTCCGCTATCGGGGAATCCCGCAGTACCGAATCCAGGTCTTGGGTTTACGCTTTCGACGATGTTGACCATTACGACGGGCACAATATTCATCATGTGGTTGGGTGAGCAGATAACCGAGCGCGGTATCGGCAATGGAATTTCCTTGATTATCTTTATCGGGATTGTTGCCGAATTACCTTATGCGATTAGTCAGGAATATTCACATTTCCTTATCAATCGTGGCTTTAGCAAGAATATCATTGAGGAAATCATCCTCGTTGTCCTGATGTTCGCTGTTGTCGCCTTTGTAATATTGATGACTCAAGGTCTGCGCAAGATTCCAGTCCAGTACGCTAAGAGGGTCGTTGGGCGGCGAGTCTATGGTGGTCAAGCCACGCATATTCCGCTTCGGATCAACACCGCTGGAGTTATTCCCATAATTTTTGCACAGTCAATCATGTTCTTGCCGGGCACAATTACTCAGATGTTTCCCGGCAATGAGTTCATGTTGATGGTTGGGTCATTTTTCTCTACCGAATCGATGTTTTATTGGTTCGCTTATTCGATGATGATCGTCTTTTTTACATATTTTTATACTGCGATCGTCATGGATCCGAACCAGCTAGCTGATAATATGAAAAAACACGGGGGGTTCATTCCTGGTATTCGCCCAGGACCCCGCACCGCCCAATACATCGACGGTATTATGACGCGAATTACTCTACCAGGGTCCATTGCCTTGGCTTTAGTTGCAATTTTCCCATTCTTCGTCACTCGCCAGTTCAATGTCGCTCCTTCTTTTGCCCAGTTTTTTGGTGGCACGGGGCTCTTAATTGTCGTAGGCGTTGCTTTGGATACTTTGCAGCAGATCGAGTCCCAGTTGATGACCCGCCACTATGAAGGTTTTATGAAGCGGGGCAAGATCCAGGGGCGCAAAAGTTAATTACTAAATCGGAGCTAGTACAGTGAAAGTCAAAGCATCTGTCAGCAAACGCTGCACTGAATGCAAGATCGTTCGGAGGCATGGGGTTGTGCGTGTTGTATGTAAGCGCAATCCCCGGCATAAACAGAGACAAGGCTGAGGAGAACATAATACTATGGCGCGCATTTCAGGTGTAGATTTGCCCCGCGACAAGCGGGTCACCATCGCGTTGACCTATATCTTTGGCATTGGGCATACCACGGCGGTTAGTATTGTCTCACAGGCCGGAATAGACCCTCAGACGCGTATCAATAGTCTGACTGAAGAGCAACTCAATAGCGTACGTGCGATTATCGAGGCCAGTTATAAGGTCGAGGGTAGTTTGCGCGGTGAAACCACTATGAATATCAAGCGACTGATGGACATCGGTTGCTATCGGGGTCTGCGGCATCGCCGCGGGTTGCCGGCTAATGGTCAGCGTACCAAGACGAATGCCCGGACTCGTAAGGGACCGCGGCGGGCTATTGCTGGCAAGAAAAAGGTTCCCCAGAAATAAATCTCAAACGGAGAGGATTGATCTTTGCCGCCCGAAAGAAACAGGAGACGCAAAAAGTCAAAGCAGGTAGAGGCCGTTGGTGTGGCCCATATCTTGGCTACGTTTAATAATACGATTATTACCCTGACCGATACTAAGGGAAATGTTATCTCTTGGGCTACTCCAGGGAAAATGAGCATCAAGGGCAGTCGCAAGTCCACACCCTTTGCAGGTCAGCTCGCCGCTGAAAAGGCGGCACAAGAGGCCATGAGTATGGGTTTGCGCCGCGTTGAGGTGTGGGTCAAGGGGCCTGGTGTGGGTCGTGAATCAGCAATTCGCGCCCTACAGAGTGCCGGCCTTGAGATTTCCGCGATCCGGGACGTGACCCCGATTCCGCATAATGGTTGTCGGCCGCCCAAGCGCCGCCGAGTCTAGAGGAGATAGCGATAGATGAGTAGGCATACTGGTCCCAACTGCCGCTTTTGCCGCAGAGAAGGCGCCAAGCTTTTTTTGAAGGGCGAGCGTTGTAATTTGGAGAAATGCTCTTTTGAACGCCGGAGTTATGCCCCAGGTCAGCATGGTCAGGGGATGCGTCGTAAACAGTCCGATTATAGTGTCCAGCTTCGAGCAAAACAGAAGCTCGCCCGGCTTTACGGGATTCGCGAAGGCCAGTTTAGGGGCTATTACAAAGAAGCATCTCGCGTACCTGGTGTGAGTGGTGAGAACTTGCTGCGTTTGTTGGAGGGGCGGCTCGATAATATCGTTTATCGGCTCGGTTTCGCTGCTTCTCGTAAGGCCGCTAGGCAGCTGGTTCGTCATAATCATATCATTGTAAATGGAAAACGGGTTAATATCGCTTCTTACCTGACTCGTATGGGTGATGTCGTTCAGATCGCCGAGCGAAGCCGTCAACTTGAGGCTATCCACGAATCTCTCAGGCGCTCACGGGAGACCGTGCCTTGGTTGGCCGTTGACAAAGTAAATCTTACTGGTACCGTGTCTGAGGTTCCGAGTAGGGACGATATACCCACCGTCGCTGAAGAACAGTTAGTTATCGAGTTTTATTCCCGCGTCTAAGTTCAAACAAGACGAGTCTTTACTCCTCCATTTTATAGGGAGCAAGGGGCTACTATGAAATTAGAAAGTCTGCAAATGCCGAGGCTGGCTGAGATTGAAAAAGACAGCCTTAGCGATACGTACGGCAAGTTTGTTGTGCAACCGCTTGAACGCGGTTTCGGGGTTACCATGGGGCATGCGCTACGTCGCGTTTTGCTCTCCTCGATTCAGGGTGCCGCGATAAAACAGCTCAAGATTGAGGGTGTGCAGCACGAGTTTTCTACGGTCAAGGGGGTGCGTGAAGACCTTCCTGAGATCATCCTCAACCTCAAAGAAGTCGCGATACGCTATCACGGTGATGAAGATCGTGTTCTTCACATCGAATGTAGTACCCCAGGTGATCTTTTGGCCAAGGATCTTGAAGTTGATCCTAGTGTTGAGGTGATGAATCCCGATCTTCACATCGCGACATTGGACAAGGGTGCGAATCTGAAAATGGAGTTGACGGTTGGTCAGGGGCGTGGATATCAGTTCGCTGACGAAAACAAGATTCCTGATCAGCCGATAGGCTCGATACCTCTTGATACCAGTTTTTCGCCGATTGTGAAGGTCCAATACGATACCGAGAATGCACGTGTCGGTCGGCGTACGGATTACGATAAGCTGATTATGGAGGTCTGGACAGATGGAGCTGTGCATCCTGAGGATGCGATGGCTCAGGCTGCCAAGATCTTAACCGAGCATCTCAACCTCTTCATCAACTTTGAGGATGAGCCTGAGGTTACGCAGGAAAAAGAAGTCGACGAGGAAACGAAAAGGGTTGCTCGACTGCTGGCTATGCCGGTAGATGAACTTGAGCTTTCGGTGCGGTCAGCTAACTGCTTGCGCGCTGCCGGGATAACCCATCTCCATGAGTTGGCGTCGCGGTCTGAAGCCGAGATGCTCAAATATCGAAATTTTGGCCGCAAATCACTCACTGAGTTGGGAGAGATTCTCGTTTCGCTCAATCTAAGCTGGGGTATGGATCTCACTCCATATGAGGGTATTGAAGTCGGTGAAGACTCGGCTAATCCTTTAGCCGAAGAATTCTAGGAACGGATAATGAGACACGGTAAAAAAATAGCCAAATTGGGGCGTACAGCCTCGCATCGCAAGGCGATGTTATCGAATATGATGATGTCGCTCTTTGCAAATGAGCGTATTACGACAACGCAGATTCGTGCCAAAGCGCTCAGGCGAACGGCAGAAAAAGTGATTACTTTCGCGAAGAAAGGGGACCTGCATGCCCGGCGGCAAGTACTACGCGTTATTGCCGACAAGCAAATTGTCTCCAAATTGTTTGATGAACTCGGACCGCGCTATAAAAGCCGAAACGGCGGATATACGCGCGTGGTAAAATTGGGTCCACGTCGCGGAGATGGGGCTTTTATGAGTATTATCGAACTTGTTGATCGTCCTGGCGCAGCGGCTGCCGAACCGGCAGAAGAGCAAGCGACTTCGGCAGAAGCTCAGGAGTCAACCGAGAAATAGTCGCTCAAATTATAGATTGTAGCTGTGGGGCAAGATGCTAGTCATCTTGCCCCTTTTCTTATTGCAGGAGACAATAACCGGTGAAACCTGGAAATCATATCGAAGTCGAGGTAGTTGCACTTGACTCCAAGGGAGACGGGTTGGCCTTGGTTGGTGAACGAGAAGTACTAGTGCGGGGGGCTGTACCTGGCGATCGGGTAGCGGTGCGATTAATAAAGAAGCGCAAAGGTCGTTTTGAGGCGGTAATTGAGGAATATCGCGAAATGGGCTATGAGAGACAAGAACCGCTTTGTACCCATTTTGGTCATTGTGGGGGGTGTCGTTGGCAAGAATTGGCCTATGATGACCAACTAAAGGTCAAACAGCAGATGATCGCGGATGCGTTGGCTTTAAGTGGTCTTGAGATTCCTATTTTAGAGCCAATTATAGCCAGCCCTACACCATATTTTTATCGCAATAAAATGGAATTTTCTTTTGGTCGTGATCGCGATGAAGGCTTGCAACTGGGGATGCATGTAAGAGGCCGTTATAACTGGATCTTCGATCTTGAAGAGTGTCACTTGCAGTCGCAAGTTTCCAATCGTATCGTCAAATCTGTCCGCAGTGCTGCCCGAGAATTGGGGCTTAGCGCCTACGATTTGAAGAAACACGAAGGGGTATTGCGTTTTTTGGTTGTTCGCGATGGAAAACAGACCGAGCAGGTCATGGTAAATTTGGTTGTTGCTTCATATCCCAATGAAAAAGTCGACCTCCTGCTTGCACAGGTTGAGGAAGAGATACCGGAGATTGATGTTTTATTGGTAACTCTGCATACGGGGAAAGCCCAAGTGGCGATTGGCGAACAAGAGTATCTGATCAAAGGGGAGGGACATATAGTTGAGAAGTGTGCCGGGCTTGAATTTGATATATCTCCGCAATCATTTTTTCAGACCAACCCTTTACAAGCCGAGCGTCTGTATAAGGTTGTGATTGAAATGGCGGGCAATGTCGGCAAAGTGCTCGATATGTATTGCGGGACAGGCAGTATTAGCTTGCTACTCGCTCGACAAGCGGAATCGGTATTAGGAGTTGAATTAGCAGTTGAGGCTATTGAGGATGCAAAACTTAATGCGAAGCGGAACGGAATTGAAAATTGCGAATTCATAGCCGGGGCTGCTGAAGATGTTTTCGGTGGATTGGTAGCACAAGAGCGACGATTTGACTTGATCGTTGTTGATCCACCCCGGGCTGGATTACATAAAAAAGCACTCGCAGGACTTTGCATGTTGGATGTGCCAAGAATTATCTATGTTTCGTGCAACCCACACACCTTGGCAGCGGACTTATCTGGATTGGCTGTCGCCGGTTATCGCGTAGTCGGTGTTCGTCCGGTAGATATGTTTCCGCAGACCCCTCACTGTGAAGTTGTAGTGGAGTTATGCAAGGTAGAATGCTTGACTAACTAGCTGATTCTATGTATATAAGACGAATTAAGACTTTTTGCTCGAATACGAGAATGGAACGGAAGGTTTTCTATGGGCAAGGTAAAAAAGAAAGTCGTTAAAGAAGAGGGGAAAACCCAAGCAAAAGCCGCTAATGAAGAGGCAAAGAAAGTAAAGAAAAAGCCTTTTTCAGGGGTTGAGGTTTATAGCAAACCTGGGCTTATGCAGCCGCTTTTTGCCGGCTTTAGGGAAATGGAAGTCGCTAGTGATATTGTACGTCCCCGGATGTTGACAGAATCGGTCGAGAATGGCCGTGGCCGAGGGATTATCCGAAACTTTACTTTTCGGAAGTTTAAAGACCAACCTAAGGCGGTCTTCTTTATGAGTTGGCCTACGGGGGTGGCTGGGGGAAGTTTTGAACCGACCGAACATCTGCTCAAGCCAGGCGAACCGATTACTCTCAGTTATAGCGTAGAAGTGGATGGAGCCGACAAGCCCATTTATTTTGTCGGCAAGGCATATTTTCTGCGCAAGAGCTATTATGTAGCGGATAATCCGGCGAATTCTGGGAAACCTTGGACCGGACCGCGCGAGGAAGCGAAAGAAAAGCTACCTAAAGATGTGTTTGTTCGGGGTGAAGATATTATAGAGATTCGCGTCGATAGCGTAACGTCAATGCCCAATGGCCGCGGCCGTTTACCCCGAGATATTCTCGAGCGCTATCTAAGTAAGGCAAAACTCTATGTAATTCCTGGTGGTGGTGGATGGGCCCAGCGTAGCACTCAGGGACATTTTTTTAATAATATCCGCGAACCGCTTGATAAATATCTAGAAAAAGACGGGGTCAAGCTCATTGAAAAAGTGACTCTCGATGAATTCAGCAATATGGGCAATGTGACGATGATGGTTGAGGGAATGCTCTTGTCCGGGGTTGAGCATGATAAGATTCGCGAGGTTATGGTTAAAAAACCCAATGATTATCTTCGCGAAATTAATACAACAGTGGGTTTCTTGTTGCATTTTCAAATGACGGATGAAGTTAAGGATATGGTCATTCGCACGCTACCCGACAAAGTCGGTAAGGAAAACGATGTCTTCTTACCCTTGATGCTCGAGTATGTAGCTGATTCTGTTGAACAATATAGGGTGACTTTTCGGATTTTTCCGCGCGATCTAGTGGAGAATCGCTCGCGAAATAGTACGGATAGGGGGTTACATTTTAAACCGCCGAATACATTGCATCCGGGTTCGGAGAATCAGGTAATTTTCAGCAAATTACTTATTGCTCTGAGTAAGCATTTTCGCGAGGATGAGAAGCCGGACGAAGAGAAATTGAAGAGCGAGAAATTACAAGCATCGGTGCAAGCGCGGATATCTGAACAGTCGCACAAGTTCACGGATAAAAAAATAAAATCCGCCTTCCAGAATCGGGTGGAAGCGAAGAAGAGAGAAGACGACTAGCTCTCCTCCTTCGTTTGCCGCTGGCGGGCGGTACCACCTTGGCTGGTCATGCTCTGATTTTCCAAATATCCATATAGTTGGCTGAGTTGGCTGTGTGCGAGCTTGAAATATTCGTTGTCGCGTATATGTCGACTGTAGCGCCATTCGATCAGTTCCTCTTTGTGCAGTGGGATGCCTTGAGGTTCGTAACAGAATTGCAAACCGTGGAGTAGAGCTTTCCGATCGCCGACTTGGTGCATACAAGTCCGTACTACTTGAGCAATCAGATTGATCTTGAAAGGCAACTCCGGTTTGAAGCGCTTTACCGCATCGGGGAAGTGCAATTTGGGGTAGAAGGTCAGATGGATCATATTCTTCTTTAGCTCTTGAAAGGCACTTTCCCAGTATTCCCCCTCGTATTCTATTTCTTCATCGACATTGGCTGGGCATTTTTCCCCGAGCAGGAACTTGAGCAGTTCCGGGCTGCTCTCGATCAATGTGCCCCCTACGCTATAATCGACGAGGTCGGCGTGTAACCCTTCCTCTTCTCGGGGGGAATCTATGGGGCGCACTACTTCGTTCTGGGTCCTTGCTTCCATAATCTCAACCAGCATTTGGTAATACTTCTGCTCGTGGATGAAATTACTAATGACCTTCTCACCTGGGTTTAGATTATAAGGGTTCTCCTTGCCCTTTTTAATCCCGGATTTCGCTGATTTCTTCAGGTAGAGGACATCGCGCAGCGATTCCATGTCGAGCCCGAGAATATGTATTTCTCCTAATAAGAGCTCTTCGTCTTTGCGTTTGATGAGAGTCGTTGATTCATCTTTGTCGATTTTGGAGATAAAGACTGAGCGGTCGTGTGGTTGCTTCTTTAGCATAATCGCCCGAAACTCGTTGATCGCATCTCGGGTCGTGAACGGTTGCTGTTGGCTATCCGTCGCAAGATCAACCAGCTCTACGTCTTTAAGTAGAACGGGTGGGGCGCCCTCTTCGGGGAATTCATGATTGGTATTGCGGATAAATAGATCAAAGCCGATATGGGTGGTCAGCGGGATCCGGGAATCGCCGTAATTCTTGAGCGTATAGCGGTAAAACTGGCGTTTGTCTTGTTTTTTCAAGACGCTGATCGGCACGAGTTTATATGCTGCCTTGGCATTGAAATCGAGGGTTTCGACGACTTCTGGCAAGAGGCGATATCGGCCAACAATTTTGCACTGTAATTGGTAGGGAATACGCCGGTTCATAAACTGCAGAACAACATTACGATTAGTCAGGTTTTGGTCTTTGGCTATTTTGAGATTATCAGGGGTGGTTAGGTAGAGACTGGTCCCTTCACTATAGAGTTTCTTTTCCCTCCGCAAAAAGAAGGCTTTACCCATTTCTTCGGGCTCGTCACCTTTATTCTTAACTATAGCGACAAGAGCGGAGGGTGGGCTTAAATCTGTCAGTTTTTGAATTTCTTGTCGTACACTAAAAGAGCCGGATTGTTTTTTGCGGCCTTTTAAAAAGTCAAACATAGATACACCTATATTTAGTACTTCATTATAATTGTATTATATTAAAAAAAAAGGTAATTTGCAAGCCGGTTTAGAAGCTTCAAAGGTCTAATGGGCTAATAACTGTGTCTTTTGGGTTGGCTAACTGTCAAACTGGCAGTTAGCGTCTGCCAATTACTTTGGTTAACGGCCGGAAAATAAACGGCACAAATTTTGCTATGGTTATCGTGACGACCTTACTCAAATTACTGTGAGGACCGAGAATGGCTAAGAAGAAAAAACTAGACATACCGGATCAACTGCCGGTGTTGCCAATGCGCAATATGGTGATTTTCCCCGGGGTCCCGACGCAACTCCTGGTGGGGAGAGATAGGTCACGTGAATTGATTCGCTCGGCGATGGAACAAGGACGAATTATCGCTGCGGTTACTCAGCGAGATATTGCAGTTGACGATCCTGCCCCAAGTGATCTAAGCCGCGTTGGTATCGTAGGGTTGATTCATCGGACGTTTGACTTGCCCGATGGAAATATACAGGTGCTCTTGCGTGGTCTTCAGCGGGTGAAATTGACCAAATACGTGCAGAAAAAGCCCTTCTTCATAGCTAGTGTTGAGACAATAGAAGAAGAAGTGAGTGAAGATCGCGAAGAGCTTGCATTGGCTCAAAACCTTTCCCAGCTTTTCCAAAAAGTAGTCTCATTGGTTCCCGCGCTAAGCGATGAGTTGCAGGTAACCGCAATCAACCTTGAGAAGCAGCCGCCGCAGTTATCTAACTTTGTCGCTTCGGGACTTGATATTGATCTTCAAGAAAAACAAAAACTGCTCGAAGAGAGCAATATTAAAACTCGCTTGCAGGCTTTGACGGTAACGCTCAATAGCGAGTTGGCGATTCTCGAGATGGGCAATCAGATCCAGGCGAAAATTGAACAGGAAATGGGGCAAATCCAGCGAGACCACTATCTGCGGGAACAAATGCGGGTGATTCAGAAGGAACTCGGGGAGGAGGGGGCGGGGGAGATTGACGAGCTTCGTGAGCGTTTAGTAAGGGCCAAATTGCCGACTGAAGTGGATGAGATCGCTTCGCGCGAGCTGGAGAAATTAGCGCAAATGCCCAGTAGTGCGGCCGAATATACCGTAGGTCGGACCTATTTGGACTGGATTTTCGATTTGCCATGGCGGGCGAAGTCCCGGGACCGGATCGATCTTGGCCGCGTACGCAAGATTCTAGATGCGGATCATAAAGGGCTCGAGAAGATCAAGGAACGCCTACTGGAATATCTGTCTGTGCGCAAGCTAAAAAAAGACACTAAGGGTCCGATCTTTTGCTTCGTCGGTCCGCCTGGGGTTGGCAAAACTTCGCTGGGGCAGTCGATTGCCCGCGCCTTGGGGCGTAAATTCGTGCGCATTTCTTTAGGCGGTGTCCACGACGAATCGGAGATCCGTGGCCACCGTCGGACTTATGTCGGGGCCTTGCCCGGACGTATTATACAAGGCCTGCGCAAGGCGGGGACCAGCAACCCGGTCTTTATGCTCGATGAGATTGATAAACTCGGGGCGGATTTTCGCGGTGACCCCGCGGCGGCGCTATTAGAGGTGTTGGATCCCGAACAGAATAACACCTTCGCGGACCATTATTTGGACATGCCTTTCGACCTATCCAAAATTGTGTTCATCGCGACGGCGAACCAGCTAGATACCATTCCGCCGGCGTTGCGTGATCGCTTGGAGGTCATTCAACTTTCGGGTTATACGGAAGAAGAGAAAGTCGAGATCGCACAGAGCCATATATTGCCGCGACAACTCGCCGAACACGGGTTGCAACGCCGACGAGTGAGTATGGTGGAAAAAGCCGTGCGAGCGTTGATCCGCGGGTATACACAGGAACCTGGTCTGCGCGGATTAGAGCGTGAATTCGGTCGCGTATGCCGAAAGGTTGCCCGTCAGGTCGTCGGTGGGGAAAAGGGACCTTTTGAAATCGGCGTTGAGGAGTTGGAAGGGTATCTGGGCAGTGTGAAGGTGCTCCATACCGGTCGTGAGGAAATTACCGGTCCCGGACTCGTGGCCGGTTTGGCTTGGACACCGGTAGGCGGCGAGGTGATGTATGTCGAAGCAACTAGGATGAAAGGCCGAGGGGGATTGACGTTGACAGGGCAGTTGGGTGATGTCATGCGGGAATCGGCTCAGATTGCGTTATCCTACATGCGTTCGCATGCAGGGGAATGGGATATCGCCCCGGATTTCTTTGATACGGAGGAGATCCATGTGCATTTACCCGCTGGAGCGATACCAAAAGATGGACCTTCAGCTGGTGTTACCGTGGCGACCGCCCTTCTGTCTTTGTTGACCGGCAGGCCGGTACGCGACGATATCGCGATGACGGGCGAGATTACGTTGCGTGGTCGGGTTTTGGCGGTTGGTGGTGTTAAGGAAAAGGTGCTCGCAGCTCATCGCGCCGGCATTACACAGGTGATCTTACCTCGGCGGAACGAGCGGGATTTGGATGAATTGCCACCGCAAATACGGCGCACTATGCTTTTCACCTTGGTTGAGAATCTCGTAGAGGTCTTCGCGGCCAGTATCGCGGAGCGGACAGTGCGCCAAGCGGCCTGAAAACGAAAGGCTGAAAGCCCTCCATTGAGCGAGAAACGAAATACAAGACCGCGGGTTTTGCTCGTATTGCCCGAATCGCAGCAAGTCAGAGAACTGGTGTTTTATCTCGAGCAGCAAGCTTTTGAGGTGCTCTATGCGAATGAGGCTCAGAGTGCGTACGATATAATCGACGCTGACCCGGTCGACGCATTGATTTGTGCTCTGCGCGAAAAACGCATCGAAGGTTTGCGGGTGCTGCAGTTGGCGCTTAAGCGGAATGCAGCGCTTTGCGCGATTGCTATCGCCGCCGGGCCCGAGGATATCGAATTGGGCGTCGAGGCGATGCGACAAGGCGCCTATGACTTCCAGTTACAGCCCTTGAACCTGGCTAAGATCAGGGCGGTACTGGAGAGGGGGATCCGCTATCAGGAGTTGGTGGGGGAAGTCTCCGACTTGCAGCGCCGCCTCGACGAACGCTATCGCTTTGATGGGATAGCCAGGCGATCGTCGGCCTGGCAGCGGATTTACCGACAGATCGAACAGGTCGCAGAGTCGCGGACTAGCGTGTTGATATTGGGTGAGACGGGCACGGGTAAGGGCGAGGTGGCCAAGGCCATTCACCAACGAAGTCGGCGGCGGGAAAATGCCTTTGTCGAAATCAATTGCGGCGCACTACCTGAGAGCTTGGTCGAGAATGAACTCTTCGGCCACGATAAAGGCGCCTATACCGGGGCTTCGGCCGCTCGCAAGGGGCGTTTTGAACTTGCGGACCAAGGCACCCTATTTCTCGATGAAATCGGAGATATACCGCTGCCGACGCAAGTCAAGCTGCTTCGGGTTATCCAAGATGGGCGTTTCGAGCGGGTCGGCGGGGCACATACCCATCGGGCGGATGTGCGCCTGATCGCGGCGACGCATCGCGATCTCGAGACAATGGTTCGAGATGGGGGATTCAGGGCAGATCTCTTTTACCGGCTTAACGTGATCAAAGTCGAAGTCCCGCCGCTGCGCGAATGCCGTGAAGATATCCCGATTCTGGTCGACGAGTTTATCCGTGAGTTCGCCGCTGACAATAGCAAGCGCATTGAGGGTATTAGTCCGCGGGCTTTAGATGTGTTGCGCGATTATGAATGGCCGGGCAACGTGCGCGAATTGAAGAATTGCATCGAGGGCATGGTTGTTATGTGCCCGCGTGAGGGGATGTTGGAGGTCGGTGATATTCCGCGCTATATAAACCGCCAAGAACGGGTTTTCGCCGGTTTGGACTTTCGCGTTGGGCAGAGTATGGAGGAGATTGAACATATGGCGATCGCCGAAACGTTGAAAGCCGTGGGCTTTGATCGTCGCCGGGCGGCCGAGATCCTACAGATCGGCCTCAGTACACTCTACCGAAAAGAAAAACAATACGGCCTCCGGCCGCCTCATTCGCGCTGATTGTAGTAGGATTTGATCAGTGCATTGAGTGCCTCCTGGGGATCGTTGATGATCTCGGGGCTAATGCGGAACTCGTGCAAGCCGGCGAGCTTCAGGCCGTGTCCATAGTCGCTGAACATTTCTTCGCATAGCTCACGGGGTGTGATGTTGCGTTCGCTTGCGACGGCTTCGATGCGTTCGACGGCGTCGGCGGTTACGTGCAGGGTGATGTCGTGTTCGACCTTGAACGCTTCGAGGAAATTACGCAGCGAAGTGTCCTGCAGTAGATGGGCCAAGCCCACCGCGGGGTTCAACACCGTATCGGCGTCGACGGTAAAATGCTCGATATCGATAGAGGGGAGTTTTTTCTCGTAATGTAGCAGCACTTTTTCGATCGCGCTGACCAGGCCGCGTGCGCCGATATGTTCTTCGTAGGCGCGTTCGGCGAAGAGGGCGAGGGCTTCGTCGGTGAAATCGACTCCGATGCCGTAGGCGCGGAAGTCGCGTTTCTTCGATAGGATGACATCGCTTTTAGGGTTTTGCAGAATTTCGCAGAGGTCCGCAGCGGAGAGCCCGTGCAGCACGGCGATAACCGGCAGGCGGCCGATGAATTCGGACTCGAAGCCGTATTCGATGAGGTCTTCGGCACGGACGTGGGCGAGTAATTCATCTTCTTCGAATTGTTCGTTGTTGCTCGTATCGGCTGTGTTGGCTTGGAAACCTATGGATTTTTTGTTGAGGCGACGGCCGATGATTTCATCGAGCCCGGAGAAGGCTCCGCTGACAATAAAGAGGATATCGCGGGTGTTGACCTTTTGACGTTCGACCTTCCCCGTTTGCTGCATCTGCATGACGGATTCCATCTGCGATGCAATATCGTGCGGGGCTTTGAGGTCGACATCGGTTTCTTCCATCAATTTGAGCAGGTTGCGTTGGACCCCTGAACGCGAAACATCCGGACCATGCACGCCGCGTGAGGAAGCGATTTTATCGATCTCGTCGATATAGATGATGCCGTGCTGGGCTCGCTCGATGTCTCCGTCGGCGTCGCGGACAAGTTCCCGTACCAGGTCTTCGACATCGCCACCGACATAGCCGGTTTCGCTAAATTTAGTCGCGTCGCCTTTGACGAATGGCACGCCGAGTTTGCGGGCGATAAGGCGGATCAGATAGGTTTTTCCGACCCCGGTAGGGCCGATCATTAACACATTGTTCTTGATATTTCCGACAATCTCGCCGTCTTCTTCCGGGGGCAGGTTCAGCCGATTGAAGTGCGTGCAGATCTTGGTGGAGAGAATGGCTTTGGCTTCTCGCTGCCTGATGACGTATTGGTCGAGATAGGCTTCGAGCTCTTCGGGTTTGAGATCGAAATGAAAGGCCTCGGTCTCAGTTGTTGTGGTAGTCCCACCTTGTGTCGAGGATGCCTCGGGTTGCACGGGCGATTGCCCTTGCTCTTCAAGTTGTTGCGCGAGCAGCTCGCGCAATTTCTCGGGGTCGAGCCCCATCTTTTCAGCATGTGGTTGCATAGATTAACCTAAAGTGTTGGAAAAAGCAGTGGATAGGAGAATATACTTGCACTGTCTGACCTCGACAACCCGGCTTGACACTCCGAACTAGGAGGTCTACATTTTCGCACGTCTATGACGTGAAAGTCTAATATAGAATAGGTTGCCCCCGATGCCGTGCCGTATCATTCCGTCCCTATATGTCGCCCTGGCGGTCTTACTGGTTCCCGTAGTCGGGGATGGTCAGTCGCGCACGTGGATATATTCAGCTGAGGCTGAAAAGACGTTTGCCGCAGGTTTAGATGCCTACAGGGCTGAGCGTTTCGACACTGCGCTTGAACGGCTGCAACGGTTATTAGAATATCCCATCAATCAACGATCTAGCGCCGGTCAACTGCTGCAGGGAAAATCGCTCTACCGCCTCGGGCGTTTTGCCGAAGCCTTAGATGCGGCGCGGGGTTTGCAGCGCAAATTCGCTGATAGCCGCTATTTGCCCGATGCACGGCTGCTTACTGGGGATACTTTTTATAAATTAAAACGCTACTACGAGGCGGCGACACAGTACGGTCGTCTACTGGCGACTCCGGCCCCTTTAAGTATACAGGTCCAGGCGGCAGAACGCTTGGCGGCGATTGCACAAAATGGCCAAGTAAACGAACGGGGGATTGAGAGTTTGCGTCTCGCGGTGGGAGCGGAGCGTTTGCGCGAGGCCCTATTTTTCGGTAGGGCACGCTGGTTTCAGCGCTTGGGATGGGTCGCGGAGGCGGACGAGGCGATGCAGGCGTATCGCGACAGCGTTGACGGCGGAATATTTGCCCAGCTCGCGGCGAACGGCGGTGATATCGTTGGGACGGTCCCTGTAGATCTCCCCAATGAAATATATTCACCCGAGCCCGAGCCCGAGCCGGAAACGATGTTAACGGAGCAAGTTGATTTACCGCGCATTGGTTTGTTATTGCCCATCACGGGCCCCTATCGCCAAGTCGGTGAGGAGCTTCTCGAGGGGGTACAGTTGGCCAACGAGGAGGCCGGCGGCGTATTCGAGTTAATTGTTGCAGATACCGGTGTCGATTACGGGGATTTGCCGATCGGTGAGAACCTCGGCGGGGACTTCAGCGAGAGCCCGGGTAGCGGATTGCTGCGCGTGGTGCATGGCGCGAAGCAGTTGCTTGCAGAGGGGGTCGTCGCTATGGTCGGCCCCGTTTTTAGCAGTTCTAGCGTGGTCGCAGCCGTCATCGCCGAAGGCGCAGGGGTGCCTCTTCTCGTGCCGCTGTCCCAGCAGAGCGGCCTCGATTCGCTTGGACGCCATGTATTTCAATTGAGGATCATCCCTGAGACGCAAGCGCAACTTCTGGGCGAATACGCGACCTTGGTGCTGGGGCTTGAGCATCTGGTGATTCTCTCCCCATTGAGCGACTACGGCTGGAGTTTCGAACGCGAGTTTACTAAGATTGCGGAAATCAACGGGGCCGAAATCGTCCACCGCGATTGGTATATTCCGAACTTGACCAAGGATTTCAGGCGCGTTTTCGAGGAGATCCGCGCGGCAGGTTTTGAGTTAATGCCGTCACCTGAAGATACGCTATCCGTCGGGGATCAGCTTGAATCGACGACATTGGATTCTGCGGGATTAAATGAAGAGCCGTCCTTTCTCACCGAATTGCTAAAAGGTCTGGAAGAGGAAGCCGAATCTGTGGCGGGGGAGGGCGAGGCGGAGGAGGCGCCGCCCGATTCGTCGGAGATATTCATAGATACGATTGATGGGGTTGTTGTTGTTGTCGAGAGCTTTGCCGACGCGCAAACCATAGTCCCTCAGGTGCATTTTCACCGTTTGGAAACCCAGGTCTTGGGCAACGACTTTTGGTATGATCCGGAAGCTATTCGACAGATGCGGCCTAGTGAGCGTAAATATTTCGAAGGAGTGACCTTTGTTTCAGCACGCGAAGAAGGGGCAGCGGTGGCTAAGGTTTTTGTCGACTCTTTTCGCAAGCGATTCCACCGCGACCCGAATTACGCGGCTTCGGGGTATGACGCGGCGAGATTGCTTGTTGATGGATGGGCGGCAGGGCACCACGACTCAGGTACATTGACCGACTGGCTGGCCGCTACCAGCTTTTACGAGGGGGCATCGGGGATGATCTCCCTATCCCAAGGGGACAGCCTCAATAGCCAATTGATACTGCTCAAGATAGACAAGGGTAAAATGCGCCCGTTCTCCGAGGCGGATTTACCTGAAATGGGCATAGTTGAAGAAGACCTGCCGATGTTCGAGTCGGATTTGCCGGAAGATGACTTACCGATCGGTGAGAACGAATAAGCCAACGAGCAAAGTCTTGCGCCAATATCTAAGAAAATTTATATTTAGTAGCTTGTACTTTAGAGTCACAGCGATATAAGAGTGAGTTATGCCTACATACGAATACGAATGTCAGAAGTGCAGTTTTCGCTTTGAGGAATTTCAAAGCATCACGGCCGCGCCGCGCAAGACCTGCCCTAAAGCAGAGTGTCCTAAGGGCGGTGCCAAGGGGCGCGTCAAACGGCTTATCAGCGCGGGCGGTGGCCTGCTTTTTAAGGGGTCGGGTTTTTATGCCACCGACTATCGAAGCGATGGCTATCAGCAAGCTGCCAAAGCCGAGAAAGAAAGCGGCTCGAAATCGGGCGGTGAGTCCAAGGCGGGTAGTGAAACTAAATCAGACAGTGGTAAATCCAAGTCCGATACCGGCAAGTCAAAAGCCGAAAAATCTGATTGAGGAAAATCTCCAATATTTTGTGGCTAATAATTAGATGTTGTTGAAGATATTATTATTATTTGGCTTCGTGGCATTGCCTTTTGGCGGCTGTGGTCAGCAAAGCGCGGAAGAACTCTTCGCGGCAGGGGAAGCGGCGGCGGCCGATCCCGCATCGCTAGATCAGGCGGTTGGGCATTTCAAAGATTTTCTTGAGAAATTTGACCAAGATCCGAAAGCCTCAGAGGCGCTGAATAAACTAGCCGCTTTAGCCCAACAGCAGGGGCAGATGCAAGAGGCGATCGCCTATTACGAGCGCGTCTTGGCCGACTATCCGGAGAGTGGCCATGGAGATGAGGCTCAGTTTATGATCGCCTTTATCTACGAAGAATACGTCCGCGATGTCGAACGTGCCCGCTTGGCATACCAGCGAGTTATTGACCTCTACCCAAATTCGGAGTTAGCGGCGAGCGCCCGGCATCTTTTGCCGAATATCGGGCGTAGTCCAGAGGAGTGGGTTGAATTTCAGGATCGTGCGCCAGCTCAGTGATTGCCGCGTATTAGCTTAAATACTCACATAGTAATCCCGGGCTGTGCTTTGTAGGCATCCCGGCTTCCTATACAAGCCAGTTTTATATTCCGCCATTGCCCAGCCCTCGGGGACCATTTCGATCGCGAGTAGCGTTGAGCAAGGCGGTTTTTTATAGGTATTTCAGATGACGCAAAGTTCAATAGATATTCACGCTATCAGTGAGCGGGTCCAACAGGAAAGTCTGGTGGTTGATCGCATCTTCCAGGAGATGGACCGGGTAATCGTTGGCCAGCGTTATATGGTGGAACGGCTCTTGATAGGGCTTTTTTGCAACGGCCATATCTTACTTGAAGGGGTGCCTGGTCTGGCTAAGACCCTAACGGTCTCCACCCTGGCCAAAATCGTCGACGCCAGTTTTAAGCGAATTCAATTTACGCCCGATTTATTGCCGGCCGACCTGACGGGCACGACCATCTACAACCAGCACCAAGGGGTCTTTATTCCAAAGAAGGGACCGGTGTTCGCCAATCTAATTCTCGCCGACGAGATAAATCGGGCACCGGCGAAAGTGCAGAGTGCGTTGCTCGAATGTATGCAGGAGCGCCAGGTGACGATTGGTGACGAGACCTATCGCCTCGAAGACCCTTTTCTGGTGATGGCAACACAGAATCCGATAGAGCAAGAGGGGACGTATCCCCTGCCCGAAGCACAGGTCGACCGTTTTATGCTCAAGGTAAAGGTCGACTATCCCACGCGCGACGAGGAAAGGTTGATACTCGACCGCATGGCGGATGCGGGCGAGACGGAACTTGCGCGGACTGTGGGCATTGAAGAGATCCTGCGTTTGCGCGAAGTGGTCGAGTTGATCTATATCGACGACAAGATCAAAGACTATGTGGTTGACCTTGTCCAGGCGACCCGCGACCCGGCCCGGTATGGGCTTGATGAAATGGGTCCGCTGATAGAGTATGGGGCTTCGCCACGGGCGACGATCTTCCTGGCACGTGCGGCGCGCGCGCACGCTTTTATTCAGCGCCGCGGCTATGTCACGCCAGAAGATATCAAGGCGGTGGGTGGTGATGTGTTGAGGCACCGTATCCGCACCTCCTACGAAGCCGAAGCCGAGGAAATCGACACCGAGCAGATCGTGCAACAACTTTTTGACCATATCGAAGTGCCCTAAGCTCGGAGCTTACTGTGATTCCCAAGGAGATTCTCGACAAAGTTCGCCTGATCGAAATTCATACTCGCAATATGGCGAACAACCTCTTCGCCGGGGAATATCATTCCGTATTTAAGGGACGGGGTATGGAATTTGCCGAGGCGCGCGAATATCACCCGGGCGACGACGTCCGGCATATTGATTGGAACGTGACGGCCAGGGTTGGCGATCCCTTTATCAAGGTCTTTGACGAAGAGCGGGAAATGACGGTGATGTTGCTCGTCGATGCCAGCGCCTCGGGCGCATTCGGTTCGCAGCAGCAAATGAAGGGGGAGGTCGGGGTTGAGGTCTCGGCGTTGTTGGCGTTTAGCGCGATTCAAAACAACGATCGAGTCGGGCTGTTGATCTTTACCGATGAGGTCGAGGTGTTCGTTCCCCCTAAGAAAGGGCGCAAGCACGTATTGCGGGTCATCCGCGAACTGCTCTACTTTCAACCCCAGGGGCGCAGGACCTCGATTGCCGGGGCCTTGGAATACTTGGGTCGAGTGTTACACCGCCGCAGTGTGGTATTCGTCGTTTCCGATTTTCAAGACAAGGGTTATGAAACGGCATTGCGGCATTTGAGCCGCCGCCACGATCTGATCGCCGTATCGCTTAGCGATCCGCGCGAATGGCAGTTGCCGGACGTCGGTTTTATCAACTTGCAGGACGCCGAGACCGGCGAGCAAGTCCTCGTAGACAGCGGTGATCGGGGCGTGAGGGAGTTCTATGCCGCCGAACAGAAGGCGGCGGTGGCCAGGCGCGGCGTCTTGTTTCGCAAGACGGGTGTCGATGAAATCGCGATCGACGCTACCAAGCCCTATGTGGATCCACTTATTCACTTTTTCCGCGCGCGGATGAAGCGGCATTGAGACGCGGTTGAAACGCCGCGCGACTTGAAGGAGGAAGTACGGTGATTGAAGTTAGTGAGTTAAGTAAGCACTATGGCGACGTGGTCGCTGTGGAGAATATATCCTTTAAAGCAGAAAAGGGCGTAATCCTGGGGTTTCTCGGGCCGAACGGCGCCGGCAAAACCACGACGATGCGGATGCTCACCTGTTACCTGCCCCCGTCACACGGCGAGGCCAAGGTTGCGGGTTTCGATATCGTCGAAGAATCGATGGAAGTGCGCAAGCGCATCGGTTACTTGCCTGAACAGCCGCCGGTCTATCACGATATGACGGTCGGTTCCTATCTGCGCTTTGTCGCCAAGATTAAGGGCGTACCCGGGCCGAAGCTCAACAGCCGGCTCGACGATACGATGGAAAAAACCGGCATCGCTCACCATCGGGATACGGTCATCGGCCATCTCTCAAAGGGCTATCGGCAGCGCGTCGGCTTAGCGCAGGCGCTGGTGCACGAACCGGAGGTGCTGATTCTCGACGAGCCGACGGTAGGGCTCGACCCGAAGCAGATTATCGAGATCCGCGAAGTGATCAAGGGATTGGGTGGAGACCATACCGTCATCCTAAGTACCCATATCCTGCCTGAAGTCAGTATGACCTGTGGGCAATTGGTGATTATCAATAATGGACGCATCGCCGGCGAGGGCACACCGGAGAGCTTGATGGCCCAGCTTAAGGAGGGCGAGGTCCTGCGTGCACACATTGACGGTCCTCCCGGTGCAGCGGTGCGCGAAATGATCGCTAGGATCGACGGCGTGCTCGATGTCTCTCAGGAACCGGGCAGTGAAGAAGGGGTATTCCTGGTGACCAGCCTGCCGGGACAGGACGTGCGCGACGCGCTGACCCGCCAGGTGGTCGAGGACGGCTTTAGCCTGCGTGAGCTACGGCCTTTGGATATGACCTTGGAAGATATTTTCCTGAGCTTGACCAGTGAGGAGGTTACAGCCTAATATGCGTAATTTTGCCGCCATTTACAGCAAAGAGATGCGTTCCTATTTCGTATCGCCAGTCGCCTATGTGATTGCCGGGGTGTTTCTGTTTCTCTCGGGTTATCTATTTCGCAATATTCTGATGCAGTTCAACCTTTGGTGCCTGCAGTTCGGCCAGCGCGCACAACAGATGGGCGGGCAGATGCCGGCGCTCAATCTCAACGAAATGGTCGTCACCCAATTTTTTGGGGTGATGGACTTCATTTGGCTGCTGGTGATCCCGATGTTGACGATGCGGCTCTTCGCTGAAGAAAAAAAGAACGGCACCATTGAGTTGCTGATGACCTCGCCGATCCGTACCGTCGAGGTCATGTTGGGCAAGTTTTTCGCTTGTTTTTCACTCTATAGCATTATCGTCGGGCTGACACTGGTTTATTTTGTCATCCTCGAAGCCTATGGATCGCCCGACTGGGGGCCTATTTTCACCGGTTACATGGGCTATCTGTTCCTGGGGGCGACCTTTATTTCGGTGGGTATCCTCGCCTCGGCACTGACCGAAAACCAGATCGTCGCGGTGTTACTGACTTTTGGTATGTTGCTGCTATTCTGGTTGATTGACTGGTCGGCCAGTTTCGCCGGTCCGACCGCAGCCAAGATTCTGCATTATCTCTCCTTTATCGAACACCTCGAAGACTTCCAACGTGGAGTAATCGACAGTAAGGACGTGATCTTCTATTTGAGTTTCACTTTCTTCTGTCTATTCCTGACCACGCGGGTCATTGAGTCGCGGAGATGGAGGCGCTAGGATGAAGGGATATACCACACCGCTGGGGCTCGTTGGCGCGGCGCTGATTGTCGCTGGCGGCCTAGCGTATTTGCTTGACCCGGAGAGCGGTTCGGTTGGGCTGATTAATCTCGGGTTGGGTGCGTTATTGGTGGTGGTAACCGGCATCCTCAATCCGGACCTGTTTCGCCTTTACGGCCGTTGGCTCAATGCTTTTTGGGGCGGGATCATGGTCTTTGGGATTGTGGTGATGGTCAACTTTCTCGGCAACCGCTATGCGGACCGTATTGACCTGACCGAAGGGCAACTGCACAGCGTCTCGGATCTGGCGGTCGAAACTCTCAAGGGGTTGGATCGAGAGGTCAGGGCGCTTGCTTTTATGGAGGGGGGCGAACAGGTTGAACTCAAGCTATTGTTGGCCGAACTCGAAACGATCGGCGACCGTTTCAGTTATGAGTTCGTAGATCCCGACCGCGACCCCGTGCGCACAGAGGACTACGGGATTCGCCGCTATAACACCTTAGTATTGGAAAGCGGCGACAAACAGCAAAAAATAACCGAGTTGAAAGAGCGGCAGATAGTCAATGCCCTGCTCAAATTGACGCGAGACCGCCAGGACAAGGTGTATTTGACGGTTGGGCACGGCGAGCGCCGACTAGGTAATGAGCCACAAGCGCTGGGGGTGTTGCAGGCGCGACTCGGGGATATCGATTATTCGGTGGGCGATTCGCTATTTTTGGCCCGTGAACAGGAGGTGCCCGAAGATTGCGCGGTGCTGGTCGTTGCTGGGCCTCGTACGCCTTTTTTCTCCTTGGAGGTCGAGGCGATTCGCGCCTATCTCGCCGAAGGTGGAGCGGTGCTCCTATTGTTGGATCCTCTTTACGAGAGCGGATTGGAGCGGCTACTCAGTGAATGGGGCGTGAGCTTGGGCGATGATTTTGTTATTGATACCAGCGGTATCGGTTCACTTTTCGGTTTGGATTTCACGACGCCGGTTGCGGTCTCTTATGGCGAACACCCCGTCACCGCCAAGCATGGTGGCATGATGACCTTCTTCCAGTTGAGTCGCTCGGTGCAATTCTCGGAAAAGGCAGGGCTTGAGGGGACGCCGCTGGTCATGACGTCTGAGGCAGGTTGGGCCGAGAGCGACCTGAGCGTTCTGGAAAGCCAGGGTGACCACACGGTCAAACTTGACGAGGGCGTCGATCGGCCCGGCCCGGTGAATTTGGCTATGGCGGTGCACGATGCCGCGGGCGGAGGCCGCTTGGTGGTTTTCGGTGATTCGGATTTCACCACGAATCAGTATTTCGATCACCAGGGCAACGGCGACCTTGTGCTTAACGCCTTGAGTTGGTTGGCAGAAGACGAGGGGTTGATATCTATCCGACCCCGCGACCCTGGGTACAATCCGATTGCGCTGACCGAGAGCGATAGCGAATGGATATTTTGGCTCAGTGTGGTACTCTATCCGGCGCTGATCGCACTCATCGGCTTGATGGTTGTTTCGAGCAAGGGGCGCTGGAGTTTGGCGGATTTGAGCGCGGCGGGGTTGGGGGTTGTGATCTCGTTGGGTATTGCCGGTCTCGTCAATTTTATGGGAGATCGCTACAATATTCGCCATGATATGACGGCTGATCAGCTGTTTACTCTTTCGAGTGATACGCATCGACTGATTGAGCCATTGCAAGCCAATGGCCAATATGTCAAAGTCAAAACGTTTATGGGGGAGATGGAGGGTCTACGGTTTCAAGATCTGTTGGAGGAATACGGTTATATTTCCAAAAATTTCACTCATGAATTGATCGATCCCCAGAAGAACCAATTACAAGTCGAACAGAATAACATCCGCGAACGCGGTACCTCGATTGTTGAGGTGATCGTCGATGGGAAAGTCCATAGCGAGCGAATAACCGAGCGAAGCGAGGAAGCCTTGAGCAATGCGATTCTCAAGGCACTTAAAGCAAAAGATCAGAAAGCCTATTTTACCGGCGGGCACGGCGAGGCCGAACTCGACCAAGTGGACGGCGAGGGCTATTCGATTCTCAAAGGGCGGCTCAAAGAGCTGAATTTCGCCGTTGAGAGCGGAATCGCCTTAACGGCTGATGTGCCCGATGATGCCACTTTGTTGGTCGTCTTGGGGCCGAAGGCGCCATTTGCTCCCGCTGAGGTTGAGATCTTGCGTCGTTACCTTGGCGGTGGCGGCAGTGCTCTGTTATTGCTCGATCCGGGTACGGCTACGGGGCTCGAAGGGTTGCTGGATGAGTATTCTATCGAATTGGGGCAGGACTTCGTCGTTGATTTGAGTGGAATGGGTCAACTTTTTGGTGCCGATGTTTCCGTGCCGGTAGTCATCAACTATGGCGACCATCCGATAACTGAACAGCTTTCGGCTGGCACGATGAGTTTCTATCCGCTCGTTCGTTCGGTGCGGCCGGCCGCACATCGCGAAAAGAACCTAGAGATCGAAGCGCTGGTCTATACGCACAAGAGCAGTTGGGGCGAAATGGACTTGAGGCCGATTAAAGGCGAAGGTGGCAAGGTGGAATTCGATCCGCAAGTCGATCTTCGCGGTCCTGTTTCTCTCGCGGTCGCGGTCGCCGCCGATGCGGATACGAGCATGGTCGCGGATGGGCGCTCTCGTTTGGTAGTTTTCGGCGATGCGGGTTTTGCCTCCAACGAATACTTTTCACAACAGGCCAATGGCGAACTGGCCGTCAATAGCATCAACTGGTTGACTGAGGACGAGGACCGTCTCAAGATTGCCGACCGGCAGCCAGCCCATAATCCGATCAATTTAATCGGCAACCAGGGCAGCGTCATCCTCTGGGTCTCGGTGTTTATACTGCCCTTCGCGGTGGCGCTTTCGGGCTTGGTCATGGTGCTTAAACGCGGTTACCAGACTTATGCCGCCGGGTTTGTATCCTGGCTGGTCTATTCCTTTTTGGCCAATGGTTTGTTCTTCTTTGTCAGCGGTGTGGTCGCAACGAGCGAAGGGACGGTACTCGCCGGTGAGTCGAAATTGCTCGCCGCACTGGCATCAGTGGCCATCGGCTACGGCATCCACCGACGCGCGTCCTGGGCTTGGCTACCCGCTTTGGTATTGTCGGCCCTGTGTGCGGGTATGGTTGCGCTGACGATCTTTACCGGCTCGGGTATTGGTTCCTCACTTATCCCCAACGAGACGGTCCAACTGTTTTACGCGGCGATTTTCGTAGTCAACGCAGCGATCCTGTTATGGATCAAAAGAGTTTTTGCAGAGGTGAATTAGGATGAAATTCAAGACCAACGCGATCATCGGTCTGATCTTTCTCGGGCTTCTTGGCTTTGTCTACTTCTATGAAATCATAGGGGGAGATCAACGGCGACAGGAAGCTGAAAAGTCCAAACGGTTGCTCGATTTCACCGAAGGCCATGTGCGACGCTTGGCGTTGGGCCGTGGTGATACGAGCATCGTTTTGCAAAAGGGGACCGATGGCTGGAGATTGAGCTCACCGGTAGTCGACCGGGCCGACCAAGAAGCCGTTGAGCGTTACTTGCGCAATTTAGGTGAATCCGAGCGCGAAAAAACCGTAGTCGACAATGCGTCGGTGACCGGCGCCGAAGCGGCTAAATACGCTCTTGATGCGCCGCGTTTAACGATTGAGCTTGAGACGGAGGATGGCGAAAAACAAGAGGTGAAATGGGGTGCCGACAGCCCAACAGACCGTTTTACCTATGCGCAAATAGGGGGTGCGAACCCGGAGATCTTTGTGGTAAGGGCTTGGCGTTTCGACAACCTCGATAAAAGCCTTTTTGATTTTCGCGATCGCAAGGTGTTGGCTTTCGCCAAAGACGAGGTCGTGGAGTTGCGGCGCAAGGGGCCGGACGGGGAATTCGTCCTGGTGCGAGATCAGGAGACCTGGCAGATGCGTCAGCCGGTATCGGCCTTGGCCGACGGGGACGCGGTCAACGCGCTGCTCAATAAGATCGATACCTCTGAAATCGAAGCCTTCATCGACGAAGGGCCTGATCAGGAGGCGCTGAAGGCCTACGGTTTTGGTCCTCATAAGACCGAACTGACGATGCTTGTCGGTCCCGAGAAGGTGGAGAAACGTTTGGTGATCGGTGGGGACAATGGACAGGGCAGTTTTTACGCGCGCGACGCAAGCCGTCCGCAGGTCTTCCTGCTCGATTCGACGCTTGTCCAGCAGGCCGTTAAAGACGCTAACGCACTGCGCGATAAAAAGCCGCTGCGCTTCGACAAGGATTCGATTACCGAGATCGCTCTGGGCAAACAGGGCAAACAGGTCTTCGCGGCCGCTAAGGACACTGCCGGGATATGGGATCTGACAGACCCGCCCGGAAGGGAGGGCAAATCGTGGAAACTCAATAGCCTATTGGGTGATTTGAACCAACTCGAAGTCGTGGGTTTCGCCGGTGAGGTGCCTGAGGGAGCGGTGCTCACCTTGGTAATCGCCCTGACGGGCGACGGCAAGGACTCGTTGGTCATCAGCGTGCATCAGGTTGACGGGGTCTCGTATTTGCGACAGGAAGGCGACCCTGCGGTATATATCATGGATGCTGAAGACTTCGCCGAATTCGATCTGGGGTTGGAAGATGTAGCACAAGCACCGCCAAAACCGGCTGATAGCGCCGGTGGGGCCGACGGCGGATAATGCGCGTCGGCGGTTTCTTCGCCGCATTGTGTCTGCTGGTCCAGGGGTTAGAAGCCCAAGGGCCGGCGGTCTCGGCACGTTTGGATACCGCGCAAGTCCGGGTCGGGGACCCATTTCGACTAACGCTTACGCTCGATTATGACGAGGCAATGCGTCCGGACTTGCCGGATCTGCCTTCGCTGTTGGAGGAATTCAACCCGCAGTGTTCGGCTTGGAGTCAGCTGGCATCCCCGCAGGGTTTGCAGATGGAACAGCAGTGCCAGTTGCGCCTCTATGACCTTGGCTCCCATCAAGTGCCCTCGTTTGACGTCGTCTTTGTCGCAAGTCAGGACGATACGCTATCCCGTTCGAGCCAACCCCTTGATATAGAAGTCGCCAGTGCCCGACAGGAAGGTGAAGACCAATTACGCGATATCAAGCCACCTTTGCGCATAAGCGGTGGAATTCCTCTATGGGTCGCCGTCGTCGGGGTAGTTTTGGCTATAGTGCTGGTGGGTCTTTTTTGCTATTGGCTATGGCGTCGTCGCCATCGAGCATCGATCCCGGTCGAGGTCGAGTCCAAACCGATAGATTTCGCCGCCGAATTTACTCGTATTGCCGGGCTTGGCCTGCTCGACCGCGGCGAATTCAAAATATATTATTCATTGCTCTCGGAGAATTTGCGCCGATTTCTCGAACTGCGCTTGGAGATCGAGGCGATGGAGCAGACCACTTCAGAATTGGCGGTCGCTATGCGGGGAATCGAAATAGAGAATCGTCTCGCTCAGCAGATCGTCGAATATCTCGGCGTCGCCGATCTAGTGAAATTCGCCCGTTTTCATCCCGATATCGATACGGCCCGGCGTGCACCAGAGGCCGGGTTAACGCTCTTACGCGATGTCGAAGACCTTGTCGCGTCGCAAGCCCGAGCAGCTGAGGACCATGCCGAACATCCGGTTTGAAAATCCGGAGTGGCTGCTGCTACTCCTGTTATTACCTCTATTACTCTTCTCCTATATGCGGGCCCATAGGAGCCGCCAAGGCAGCGTGCAGTTTTCTGACCTGAGCACTTTGCGCCGGGCCGGTTCCTCGTTTTTGGCGAAGCTGAGGCACAGTCTTATCGTGCTCAAGATACTCGGTCTGGGCTGCCTAGTCATGGCAATGGCCCGCCCGCAGGCTGGGCGCGAGGTGCGGGAGATCTCATCGCAGGGCATTGATATCATGTTGACGTTGGACGTATCGTCGAGCATGGAACTAAATGACCTAGGCCAGGGACAGAAGAGCCGTTTGCAAGTGGCCAAGGAGGTCGTCGCTGATTTTATCGGCGGGCGCCACAGTGATCGCATTGGGATGGTAATCTTCGCTGGGGAAAGTTTTACGCAATGCCCGCTGACCTTGGATTACGACGTGTTGTTGGAATTCCTACAAGGCGTTGAGATCGCCGACGAACGGTGGGACGGGACGGCGATCGGGATGGCGCTGATCAATGCCAGCAACAGGTTGCGCGACTCCGAGGCCAAGAGCCAGGTGGCAATTCTACTGACCGATGGCGTCAACAACACCGGTGAGATCGAACCGTTGACAGCGGCTGATGTGGCGGCGGCGGTGGGGATTCGTGTCTATACGATCGGTGTGGGTAGTGACGGCACGATTCGGCGCCCGGTTCAGGGCGTATTCGGGACCCGCTACCAAACCGTGCAAGTCGAGATCGACGAGGAGACGTTGCGGGAGGTAGCCGAGCGCACCGGTGGTAAGTATTTCCGCGCGACGAGCGGGGAAAAACTCGAAGAGATTTACCGTGAGATTGGCGAGCTGGAAGCGACGGAAATCAAATCCGAGGTGCACGTAGATTATTCCGAACGCTTTGCCTTTTTTCTCTGGCCGGGCCTAGCCCTGCTATTGGTGGAGATGCTCTTGGCCAATACCCGTTTCCGCCGTCTGCCCTGAGGTTTTTGATGCGCTTTGCTGCCCTCTACAATTTCTGGCTAATGTTGTTGCTGCCGCTGATGGTTGCTTTCTTCGCTTGGGCTCTGCTGGCTCGGCGTCGGGCACTGAAGCGTTTTGTCCACTGGCCATTGGCACAAAAACTGACCCGCGATTTGAGCCGGGGTCGCCAGTTTTGGAAGTACGGGTTGTTGGGGTTGGGAACCTTCTTTCTCATCCTGGCGCTCACGGGTCCGCAATTTGGCGCCAAACTCGATATGGCGCAGCGCAAAGGGATCGACGTGATGTTGGTGCTTGACGTCTCGCGCAGCATGCGAGCGGAAGATGTCAAACCAAGTCGCCTCGCACGGGCTAAATATCAAATTCGCGCACTTTTGGATCTATTAGAAGGCGATCGAGTTGGCTTGGTGGTTTTTGCCGGCAAAGCTTTTGTTCAGTGTCCTTTGACCACCGACTACGGCGCGCTTGAGATGTTTCTGAATATTCTCGATGCGGGTTCGATTTCGGCACAAGGTACCGCGATTGGTGATGCCTTGAGGTTGGCGATACGCACTTTCGACCCGGGCGACTTACAGCACGAGGCCATAATAATTTTCACCGACGGTGAAGATCACAAGGGAAAACCGCTGGAGGCGGCGCGGGAGGCCGCTGAACGGGGGGTGCGGGTTTTTGCCATCGGTTTGGGAACCCCCGACGGCGAACTCATCCCGGAAGTCGACGAAAGCGGTGAGGTTAGTTATCACAAGGATGAGAGTGGCAATTACGTTAAGACCCGTTTGGACGAAGGCATGCTGCAAGCTGTGGCGCTGGAGACGGACGGCGATTATTATCGCAGCACATTGCGCGGGGCCGAGCTTGACGAAATCCATAGTCAGATCGCGCAGATGGAGCAAAAGGAAATAGGCTCAACGCGTTTTACTCGTTATGAAGAACGTTTCCAATGGCCCTTGTTGTTGGCGTTGTGTTGTTTCCTGGCGGAAGCTTTTTTAGGTGATGTGCGGGTTCGGACCCGCGAGTGGAAAGGTCGTTTCGAGTGATGCGGGTTTGCACGAGATGCCTATTGGCAGGTGGCGCGTGGTTGACGCTTACCGGCGCGACCGTGGGCGACCCGGTCGCCGATAAGAGCGCCAAGGCGCACGAACTGTATCAGGGCGGTGAATATGATAAGGCGCTCAATCTTTACCGCGACGCACTAATTGATCGGCCAGAGGCTCCCGAGTTGCATTTTAATGTTGGAGACGCGCTCTTCAAAAGTGGCGATTACGAGAAGGCCTTACAGGAATTTGAACAAGCACTTAAGCTTCCTGGCGATCGTGCCCGAGCGCAAGCCCATTACAATATCGGCAATACACTTTTTCAGCAGCAGGATTATGAAAAGGCAATTGAGGCCTATAAACAGGCGCTGCAATTGCATGCAGCCGATGAGGATACCAAGGTAAATCTCGAATTGGCCTTAGAGCAATTGCAACAGCAGGAACAGCAGGAACAGCAGCAGGATCAAGATCAAAAAGAGCAAGACCAAGAACAAAAAGAACAGGATCAAGAAGATCAACAGGACCAGCAACAACAGCAGCAAGACGAACAGGACCAACAGGACGAACAGGACGAACAGGACCAACAGGACCAACAAGACCAACAGGACCAACAGGACGAACAGGACCAACAACAGCAGCAAGAACAGGAACAAGAGCAACAAGAGCCACAGGACCAACAAGAGCAGCAAGCCCAATCGGGGGACGAGCCGATTAGCCCTGAAGAGGCGCAACAGCTTCTCGATACGCTTGAAGACCGCGAAGAAGAAGCGCAGAAGCGTCGTTTCCGCGCCACGGGCAGAGCGCAGGGCAAGGACTGGTGATGATGCCTCGTGTTTTATGGTTGGCGATCTGGGTCGTCTGTTCGTTCAATACTGCCAGTGCCGCAAATATAGAATTCACAGCCACGGTTGACCGGGTGCGTTTGGGCCGGGCCGAGCCGCTTCGGTTGACTCTCGCGATAATCTCAGATGAAAATATCGGCCATATGCCGGCGCCGGAAATCAGCCTAAAGGATTTCTATGTCGAGGGCCCTTCGGTGAGCACCCGGATGGAGATGGTAAATTTCAACACCAGCTTCACCCGTGAGTTGGTCTATGTCCTGTATGCAAAACGCACCGGGAAAATCAATATCGGGCCGGCGCGTATTGCGGTAGGCGGCCAACAGTACCAGAGCAAGTTGATCCAGGTCGAAGTTGTCAGGGGGGCGAGTCGGCAAAATTCTCGGAACACGGCAAATAATAGTGCGAAGAAGGAGTTCAGACTCGAAGACAATCTATTTGTCTTGGCGCGTTCGGACAATAATCGGGTCTATATCGGACAACAAGTCACCGTGGACTACGATCTCTTTTATCGTTTTCGGTTGCACAATGTGGGTTTCAAGGAGATCCCAAGCTTTGCCGGTTTTTGGGTCAAGGAGCTTTTTGTCGCACAGCAATTGGAATCGCGCAGGGAAACGCTTGAAGGGGTAAATTTCAATGTCGCCCCGCTCAGGCGTGTGGCGCTTTTTCCCACGAGTGCGGGTGACTATGAGGCAGGGGTTCTTGCGGTCTCCTGCGACATACCACAACAACGGGGGCGTCGCGGTAGTTTGCTCGAAGATTTCTTTGCTGGCGACCCGTTCTTTGGCCGTTCGCAATCGGTTGTTTTGCAGAGCGAATCGATACCGATCGAGGTGCTGCCTTTACCCGAGCAGGGGCGCCCGCAGGAATTTTCTGGTGCAGTCGGACGCTTTCGTTTGGATGTGCAGGTTCAGCCGACCCATGTTGCCGCGGGCGATCCGGTGACGCTGCGGGTGGTGATCGAGGGGCAGGGAAATATGGCGGCCGTACAGGCTCCCGATATCGGTGGCGCGGCAGGGGTAACACTCTACGATCCCAAAGTCGAAGAAGAAGAACAGGTCAGTAACGGAATTTATGGTGGCCGGCGCACCTTCGAATATATAATGATACCAGAACAGGGTGGAATGATGGAGATTCCGCCAGTGCGTTTCGCTTATTTCGACCCATATGCCGAGCAATACGAAGTGCTCGAATCCGAGCTAATATTTATACACAGCGAGGGGAGTGTGGAGGAGGTGGAGGCGGAGCGTTATGGCTTGAGTCGCAGGGATATTGAGGCGGTGGGACAGGATATCCGCCATATCAAACCCGATGCAGACGCTCTTGGCACGGATACCGCACTGTACCGCAGTTGGCTGTTTTGGCTGCTGCAAGCAGGTTTGCCCATCGCTTTTTTTGCTCTGCTATTCTGGCAGCGTCATCAACAGAGGCTACAGGGCGATGTGGCTTATGCCCGGCAGCGCCGGGCCAAGGGAGAAGCTGGCCGCAGGCTGCAGCGGGCCGACGAGTTGCTCGCGGTAGGTGATTCCGCGGAATTTTACGCGGCAGTTCAGGCTGCGGTGCTGGAATTTTTGGCCGACCGATTAAATCTTGCGGCCGCGGGGCTAACCAGTGAAGCCTGTGCCGAGGCTTTGGATGAACGTGGGGTCGAAGACGAAACCGTTGTGGCCCTACGGGATCTTTTGGTGCGCTGCGATTACGCGCGTTTCGCACCGACCGGCGTATCTGCCGCTAATATGGCCGAGGCTCGTCGCTTGGCCGGTGATCTGGTCGAGCGGTTAGAGGAGCGGATATGATCTATAAGTGGGCGGTGGCCCTTGTGTTGTGGGCTAGTGCGCTCGGCGCGCAATCGGCTGCAATGGGCCAATACAATGAGGCCAATGCGCACTATCGGGCCGGTGATTTCACCAAAGCTCGCCAAGTCTACCTCAAAGCCGTGTCAACGGATGTTACCGATGCCCGGCTTTTCTACAACCTAGGCAATGCCTGTTTCAAATCCGGCCTATTGGGAGAGGCGATTCTCTGGTATGAACGGGCTGGTCGCTTGGCGCCTGACGATGAAGACATTGAAGCTAATCTGCGCTTTGCCAATCTGGTTAAAAAAGATCGGGAACCCAGCGGCGAGAGCAACGTGTTGCTGCGCTTCGTTACAGCCGCGTATGCATGGCCGAGCTTGGATCATCTCAGCTTATTTTTTGCCCTCGCCTTCTTGGCCCTTTTTATCCTAGGCGTTCAACGATTATTGCGGGGGGCTGGGCTCGGTGCTTTGTGGCTGGCTGGCGTGGTTGTCTGCGTGGGGATGAGCGGTATTTTTGCCGGCTGGCTGGGAACTCGGCTCTATGGCGATTCAGGCAATAGCGAGGCTATCGTCATCGTCGGAGAAGTGATGGCCCGGTCGGGGCCCGATAAAGGGCAGACGGAGGTCTTCACCGCCCACGAGGGCACGAAGGTGCGTCTTGTGCGACAAGAGGGTGAATGGATCCTGGTGCGTCTGGCCAATGGTCTAGGAGGATGGATACAGACCGAGGCCGTCGCACGTATCTAATCGCGGTATTCACGTAGTATTCCATGTGAAAAATCCACAGATAAGGGGTTAAGACTATGAGCAAGCTCAAGGTCGGCATCGTCGGCGTCGGAGGTATCGCCCGCACGCATATTCCGGGATGGCACGCGTCCGAGCACGCCGAGTTGGTCGCGGGTAGCGACATCGGAGAGGATGTTTTAAACCGCTTCGGCGAAGAGAATGGTGTCGATAAGCTACATGCCGATCCAGAGGCGTTATTCAGTGATTCGGATATCGACATTATCGACATCTGTACTCCGAGTATGTACCATGCGCCTTTGGCGATCGCCGCGCTCGAAGCGGGCAAGCACGTGATCTGCGAGAAGCCTCTGGCACCGACGCCTGATGATATCCGCCGGATGATCGAGGCTCGGGACAAGTCGGGAAAAACCCTGATGACCGCGCAGCATTTCCGTTTTCAAGGTTCGTCAAAGGCGATGAAGGATGAATTGGACACCGGGGCCTTGGGCGATATCTACCACGCCCGTAGCTGGATGTTGCGGCGGGCCGGCGCGCCGACTGGCGGCGGCTTTATTATCAAAGAGAATAGTGGTGGCGGCCCCTGTATCGATATTGGCGTGCATATCCTCGATCTGACGCTATGGTTTATGGGCAACCCGGAACCAGTCGCGGTCACGGGTGTAGCCCGCGCCGAATTGGCGCATCAGGAAGGCGTCTTTAGCCAGTGGGGCCGACAGCCCATCCCCGAAAACTTCAATGTCGAGGATTTCGCCGCGGCGTTTGTGCGCTTCGACAATGGGGCGACCTTGATCATCGAAGTGAGTTGGCTCTTGCACCATAATACCCAGGGCGAAGATATGCAGATGTGGCTCTATGGTACCGAGGGTGGGGCGCATTGGCCGAAGTGCGAGATTTACGAGAGTAACAACCAGACCCGCCAGCAATACAATCGCGAGCTCAAGTTGATGCATGCTGGTTTAGAAGCCCATGCGCAAGAGTGTGTGGAATTTGCGGCGGCGGTTGCGGCCGGCAATCCATCGCCAGTGCCGGCCGAGGAGTCGCTGCAGGTGCTCAAAATCCTCGACGGGATTTATCGCAGCCAGGCACAGGGCGGGGAAGTGAAGCTAGACTAAAGAATATAAGACCCGAAGTCCCCGTTGCATGAGCGGTTAGACTTCGGGGAAAATTTTGAGCAAGCCTCCTGATATTTTTACGTAAAAATCGCAGGAGGCTTGCTCAAAATTACCTTTACGAGCTCGGTGGCCCCTATTTTCTTTTTAAGTTATAGGACCAAGCACCTGATCTAGATGTTTTTGCCATGTGCGAAGTAGCTCATCGCGTTGGGACAGGGCCTTGCGTAACTGGGCATTCTCTGTCTCAAGGCGGTGGAGTGCCTCAGTTGAGTCGTTCGCGGTTGGGGTAGCGACCTTAAGGTTGGTTAATTGATTTCTCAGATTCTGGTTCTGGTTTTTCAGGTCGTCGGCTATAGCTTCATTGCGGCGGGATAGATCGTGGAACACCAAGGCTTGCAGCACCGCGTGTTTGAGATCGATATCGTCCCAAGGTTTGTTGAGGTAGCGAAAAATCTGTCCTTCGTTGATACTCTGCATCGCATCTTCAATATCGCTATAGCCGGTGAGCAGTATGCGAATCGCATGTGGGGCTTCGAATTTACTTTGCGCCAGGAATTGAGCACCGGTCATGCCGGGCATCCTCTGATCTGATATAATTATCGATACATCATGTTCCTTGAGAACTTGCAAGCCTTCGGGGCCGCTATTGGCGAGAAGGATTTTGTAGTCATCGTTGCGGAAGGTGCGGTGCAAGGAATTTAATATACTTTTTTCGTCGTCAACAAAAAGCAGAGTGTATTGATAGTTAGTCATATAAAACCTATGCCGATTGGTGCGAAGGAGGACGTGAGTGGATGACTCCGGATGAATTATAGAATGTCAGATCCTGGCAATCTATAGTTAGGCTGTGCGAGTTTTTCCCCATGACAATTCGGATGCCAGAGTATAATGTGCCTTCGACAGTGATTTCACCTTTATCTAGTAGCAGACTCTGTTGCTGCTCCAGAGTGGCTCGTTCGTTAGCCGAAATATCGCGAGTCTCGACTAACTCATATATTTTCTTGATAATTTCGACCATTACTTTCTTTTTGCTTATCGGTGCTTGATGCATCGCAGCTTTGATGCGGGCGGCATCGATTGTCTGCAGGCCCATAGTTCGTAATAGGCGTACGATATTCGATTCGCAAAAGGCAATAGCCTTGTCGAGTTTGGCTATGCGAGCGCTATTTGCTGGGTCGGGATTGATGCCAATTGTGGTGGTAGACGTTGATTGCGAGCCACCAATGTGACAATGGATTGATTGCGAGGCGAATGTTTCGCCTCCGACAATGCTGCCTCCGCGAACGCCCCCTTCTTTATGCACTCTGATGGTGGTACCCGATCGCACTTTCGAGTTAAATATATAACTGCCGACTTCAATATCTCCTTTAGCCATTACTGTAGAATTCTGGATGAACTTGGTCAAGATACTGCCCATCGAGATTACGCCCTGGGCGGTTACTTGTGTCCCTTCGCCGAGTATGCCTTGCGCGGCGATTATGTCTCCACGACAAGATAGAACAGCCCCTGCCTCAATTAGGCCGCCGACACTGATACTTCCTCCAGACTTAACTCTAAAACCAGCGCTTATATTGCCATTTATTTGCACGTCATGGGTTGTATCGATATTGCCGACTTCATAGTCGACATCGCCGTCGACGATAAAGACTTTTTTGATATCGATGGTATCGCTTGTGATATAGATGTTACCATTTATTTCGGCAAAAAAAGCATGTGGTGGATCGCCTTCGCCCCGGACATTTTCGCCGGCTTTAAAGGAGATCTCTTTGCCATCGGTCGTCTCAATATTCTCTCCTATCAGGTTTTTCCCAGGTATGCCCTTTGTCGCACTGATAACTTTGCCAAGGAGTTGGCCTTCCTCGACGCCAACGACTGAATTGCGGTCGCGCAGGTCGATGCTACCATCGGGTAATATTTTACCAGCGTGCTTGCCGATTTGAAATGGATGATCAACCATAGTGTCAGCGCCGGGAATGGGTGGAGTACCCTGGGCGATTAGCACGGCTTCAACTATATCTGCTTGGGGCGGGGTATGGCATAGTACTGAAATAGCAGTCTTATCAATCCCGTGGCTAACTTCTAGTTCCGTCAGAGCTTCAAACAGCCATTCGTCGCACAGCGCAGGGAGGGGAGCTGCCTGTTGTAAATGAATGAAATAAGCAGTCATAAGATCGGGAGCGAGCCATAGGGGGGGGTGGATCGAGAGATGTTGATCCTCTAGGTAAACATACCCGCATATGGTTGCAAAGAATCGGTCGCCAGATTCGCGAACTGGGGCTCCAATTTCGAGCGAGGGGAATCGGCCAGGTGACATGCTGACATTGCCGAATATATCGCGGCCGGGTTCGCCCTGAGTGGAGGTAATACGGCGTGCTAACTCTTCACCGGGCTGGACGAATAAGCCAAGTATTCCAGCGCCAAGGACTTCCTCCAGAGTTGTTCGTTCGAACGTATTATTAAGCTCATGGAAGTCAAGATGAGTGCCTTTGCTCAGGCGGTCTTGAAATGTGTATTCAATTTGTCCGTCTCTTCCAGATACTGGTGGGGTGCCACATGCTATCTGGTGGTTGCCCGTTATTATAGCATCGGGTTTGGCTAGGGCTCGAGCGGTTAGGTCTTGGATGAGGGATGTGTCGATGCCTTCTACTATGAGATACTTTTCACGCAGAGCCTTGAGGATGTCTTCTGCGGTCAAGGTGGTATCTCCACCGAAGCTCATGCGTTTGAGTTTTGCGAACATTCCGTCAGTGGAAATTTCTACGACCATCCAGGTTGATAGATTATTGCCGAAGCTTTTTCGCTCTTCGACTAACGGTCCCTCAAGGTATTCGTCCTCGGGATTTTTGTCGCCGGTCTCTGCCACGAATTTTTCATCGAGGCTCGTAGTTTCTCTTTTGCCACGACTGCTTCGGGTATTATTTTTTTTAGGTCGTCTACGTGTCATGGCTTTATAATAGTTAGAATATCGCCCGATGGATACTTGATCAATTTATTTCCTTAAGTACGTCTTCGAGCTGAACCTTCCAGGAGCTAATGTCTTTGTGAGATTGAGCATCGCTAATTGCCACCGCTGCTTGCAAGGCAAAACTTGCGACCATATGAACCTCTTCTGAGGAGATCGCGTCCTTATTGTCGGAGTTGGAGACATCGATATAGCCCAATAAGTCATCACCGCGCAGGATGGGGATGACTGCAAAAGGTGCTATGGATTTGCTTTTAGTGTCCTTGACATTTACAGGTTTTTTCTGCTCTAAGACTTGAGCGAATGCGTTCTCGTGCAGGGGGGTTTGTTTAATATCTTCCAGAGCAGATTGCGGAACGATCGTTTTTGGAGAATAAACGCCAATGGCCGCTGTTGGTTTCGGCTGACCTCCGTCGAGAAGGTAGATGATAGACTTGTCCATTTCAATGATATCCCCGATGATCTGCAAGACCAATTCTAATGTTTCCTCAAGGGAATTAACACTGAGCATGTGTTGGGCTATACGGTCTTTGCCTTCTAGCTCTTTGATTTTGTAGTGCAGTTCACGGGTGCGCTGGCAAACCGCTTTTTCGAGTCGTGAATTAAAATCCTCTAGCGCTGCATTTTTATGCAGTAGCTCTTCTGTCAGAAAAAGGTTCTGAGCTTCAAGGTCGATCCGCTGAATGGCATCGCGTACTACCATTTTGAGCTCGTCATCGTCCCATGGTTTGGTGATGAAACGGCTGATGCCTCCTTGGTTAATGGCTTGGGTAGCTGCGTTAATATCGGAATAGCCGGTAAGCATAATCCTCATGCTTTGTGGCGAAATTTCCTTGGCCTTCGCTAGGAATTCGGCGCCGATCATTTCGGGCATCCGCTGATCTGATATTATCAGGGAAACCTGATGATCGTTTAGAACCTCGAGCCCTTCCGCCCCACTTTTTGCTATGAAAATTTCATAACCTTCGCGGCGGAACAGGCGACGAAGTGAATTGAGAATATTTTCGTCGTCGTCGACAAAGAGAATGGCATGTTTATTGGGCATGGTCTCATCTCTATTGGTGGAATTAGTTAGTTAGGTGTAATATCCATTTTGTAGTTCTTTCTCAAACCGGGCAATATCAGTGACGCTAATGCCGAGTGCTCTAGTCGTGGAAGGTGCAAGATCGGGGGGGAGGCCGGGGCCGCTTGAACCTATTTTGAGTCGGTGAGTTAAGACATCCGCTAAGTGTACCTGGTGAGTCAGTTGTGGAGCGGTCTTGGCCATAGCAGGCTCATAGTGGTACTGAATTGCTTCAACTATTTTGCTAGGTAAATTCCACCACTCGGCCAGATAACCACCGATCAAGGGATGGTCGGTACCCATTAGCTCGCGCTCTATCTCTACAACATGGGCCTGTCGTTCTATGGTGGTCCTTAGTACGGTGCGATAGCTAGCCTCAGCATATTTTGCTAGTACTAGTTTGCCCATGTCGTGCAGCGTGCCAGCTAACATTGCTGTTTCTTGGCTTTCTTTTTTTTTGCCTGTCTCACGTGCGATGTAGCGGGAGATAGCGCCGCAGGCCAGTGAGTGTTGCCAGAAGGCTTCGAGATTTAAATTGGGTAAATTGGCAGGTCGCATGAGTCGAATTCCGCTAATAGATAACACTAAGTTGCGGATCATTTCTAGCCCGAGGACAAAAATCGCATTGCTTACAGTTTCGATTTCGCGTCTCTGACCAAAGAACGCGGAGTTGGCTATTTGCAAGATACGAGCGGCAATTGGGGGATTCTGGATAATCACCTTGGCTACCGACTCTATCGAAGAGTCGCTGGCCTCTTCTAAGGCTTTTTGCACAGCCAGGTAGGTTCCAGGAAGACTTGGCAATTGTTCCGCTTTATCGATTATGCTATACAGACCTTGTCTCTGTTCTTCCTGGTCTGAAGTTTGAGGCAGCGATTCGCGTAAGATCACCTTGAGTTCGTCGTCATCCCAAGGTTTGGGAATTAACTCGTGAACATCAGCTTCGGAAAAGGCGCGCTGGACCGCTTCTCTTTCTGCGTAGCCAGTTAGGATTAACCTGATTGTATTGGGATATAATTTATGCACCAGTTTAAGAAAAGTAGTTCCGTTCATTTCCGGCATCCGCATGTCAGATACTACTAAGTCGACATGGTGCTTGGAAAGAAGCTCTAGGCCTTCATTGCCGCTTTCGGCTAATAGAATCTCATAGTTCTCTCGGTACAGTAATCGTTTGAGTGAGCGTAGAATACTTCTTTCATCATCGACAAAAAGTAAGGTATGTCTTTGGGCCATTACTATTCCCCTCCGTTAAATGGGGATTAAATCGGTATTGTGCAATTCTTCCTCAAGCTTATCCAGAGCTTCTGGGCGCAAATCTACCATTTTATATGTAGTGGGGGCGATCTCGGTTTCGCGAACCGGTCCACTCGAGCCGAGTGCGAGCCGATGGGCTAGTGCATTGGATCGGTGGATTAAATGCGTCAACTGTGGGGCGGCTTGGGCGCGCTCGAGATCATGATGATGGCGAACGGCATCGACAATTTGGGAGGGCAGGTGCCGCGATTGAGCTAGGTCGCCACTAACCGATGCATGGGGCGTTGCCCGTTTGTTGCACGCTGCTTCAAGCAGTGTAGATTGACCGTGGCCAGTGCTCTCAAGGAATTCCCAATAGGGTTCAGAGGCGTATTGGGCCAAGACTAGTTTGCTAAGGTCATGCATCATTATAGCGAGCATTGCCGTTTGCTTGAGGAAGGTCGCGCCATCCATCTGGGGCATACGCATATCAGAGACGACTAGATCCACTCCTTGCTCTTTGAGTATGGCTAGTCCTTCTATGCCGCTTTGGGCAAAGAGCAGGTTCCAGTTCTCTTTGCCCAAAGCGGCATAGAAGGGAAGAGAGCACGCTGCGTTCGTCGTCGACAAAGAGTATGGCTTTTTTTCAGAAGTAGCGATGGATATAACTCCTTACAATGGTATTTTGGCGGTAAAAGTTGTGCCTTTGCCTTCTTTACTGTTGACCAATAATTGGCCTCTGTGCTGCGTCACGATCGTATTGTAGGCGACGGTTAAGCCCATGCCAGTTCCACTGCCTACGTCTTTGGTGGTAAAGAAGGGTTCAAAGATTCGCTTTTGTATTTCGGACGAAATACCTATTCCATCGTCGGAGATGTCGATGCAGGCGAACCCATTGTCCTGGTAGGTTCGAATTTTAATTTCGCCTCGTTCTTCAATGGCCTGAGCGGCATTTAGTATCATGCTCATAAGAGCCTGGTTGAGTTCACGGGGATAACATAGAACAACGGGAACGTTGCCAAATTCTAGCAATACTTCTGCTTTCTTTGCCAATTCGCCCTGTACGATGTTGAGTGTGCTTGTTAGGCTCTCGTTGAGGTTAACCGACATCTGTTGGTTTTTGTCCACATGAGAGAAGTCTTTAAGGTCGAGAACTATATTGCGCACTCGTTCAACGCCGACGCGTGATTCGGCGATCAATTCATCGATATCGCTAAGGAGAAAACTGAGGTCATAGTCCTCTTTTTGCTGCCTGATCTTGTCTCGAGTTGCTTTGATATTGACATCGTCGTTTTGTTCTATGTGTTCCTCAAGCGAGTTGTATGAGGCGAATAATAAAGACAAATCTTGGATATACTGCTCAAGGGTAGAGAAGTTGCTGAATATAAAAGCGACAGGATTGTTGAGCTCGTGGGCTACACCTGCAGCTAATTGACCGATGGAGGCCATTTTCTCCGATTGGAGCATTTGTGCTTGTTGTTCCTGCATTTTACGATGAGCTAGTTCTAGTTCGTCATTGCTTTGTCGTAGGGCATTTTCGGCTTGCCGTCGATTTGTAATATTACGACCGTAAATATTAAGGTAGTCGTGTTCGCTTACTGGGGTGAGGATTAGTGATAAGATTTGATCTTCGTCGATTATTAATTCTGATTCCTCGCTATCATCTACTGTAAATGCGGAAGTCACTCTTTGGATCCATTCGCTGGGTAATTGGTCACCAACCTCAATTTGCCAGTGTGCTAATAATGGTGAAGCTGAGAGATTGGCATATACGACTAGCCCATTTCGGGTGACTCGCATTATCGGGTTCGGGTTTTCGTCGGGGAAACGGGCGAGGATAGAGATTCGCTCTTGAGCCTGTTGACGTTGGGCCATTTCGTGCTGCAACTCTTCGAGCATTTGGTTAAAGGCCTCGACTAATCGACCGGTCTCGTCTTGGTTGATTAATTTCGCGCGCAAAGTGTAATCGCGTTGGTTCGAAATCACACGTGCCGTATGGGCGAGTTGTGCGATTGGTTCGGATACTAGGGCTTGTAGCTTTGACGACAAGGCGTAGGCTAATAGTGATGAAAAGGCCATGACTAACAAAGCTAAGAGTCCTCCATTGCGCAGTCGGGTATTTAGTGCTTCAGTGTCTGAACGAAGGAAGATTGTACCGAGTCGTTCTTCGTCGTATACGATGGGGTGGAAGATTAGGAGATCACTGTTTGCGAAGTAGTGGCCATCTGCTTGAGGGGTCGGGGGTAATAACGCGGAATCGTTGTCTCGCAAATATTGACTGAAGAGTTTCCCCTGCACATCATAGACTCCGGCTGCTGATATGGCTGGGACGCTTGAGAGTGAACCAAGCAGGAGTTCGGCGGCATTCTTGTCTTCAAAGCTGAGGGTGACGGTACAGTTGGTGCCCATGACGAACGCGGTGGATTTAAGACTGGAAATGGTCGCTTCGCGGTAGGTCAATAGTTCATAGGTTGCAAAGGTTATACTTGCAAGGAGTAAGACGACGATACTCGTCGCTACGCCAGAAATAGTAAGCTTTCGCTTTATGGAGAGATCGCGGAAAGAAAGCACGTAAGATAAATCCTAAGTCTTGGTGAAGAGCCTTTAGATCTCGTTGCTAACTTTGGGCAGTTTCATAATGAAGACAGTGCCTACGTCAATCTCGCTTTCGACTTGTAATTCGCCGCCGTGTTTATCAGCCACGATCTGGTAGCTCATGCTTAAGCCTAACCCCGTGCCCTCGCCGATTTTTTTGGTGGTGAAAAAGGGTTCAAAAATACGTCTCTGCACATCTGGGGGCATGCCTTCCCCAGAATCAGCGATAGAGACGCAGATATAGTTTTCTTCTTCATAGGTGCGGATTTTTATTTCACCTTGTTCTTTGATTGCGTGTCCGGCGTTAACTAGGAGATTCATAAATACTTGGTTGATTTCCTGTGCGTGGCAAAGTACTTCGGGAATGTCGCCGTAGTCCTTGTCCAGAGTGACTTTATACTTGAGCTCATTCCAGACGATGTTTATGGTGCTATCAAGGCCTGCATTGATATTTGCGAATGTTTTATCACCTTGCCCCGAATGGGAGAATTCCTTGAGATTGAGGACTATCTTGCGTACCCGGTTAGCTCCTTCGTGCGATTCTTCGATTAGTTCCTTGATATCGCCCAGCAGGTAGCCAAGATCAAGTTCCTTTTTGGTTTGTTTTAATTTAGTAAGTTGAGCTTGTGCATTTTCTAGATCACTCTTCGCGACCGATTCCTCTAGGCTTTTATAGGTTTCAAGTAGGACTAGAATGTCTTCTACATACTCGCTTAATGTCCCGAGGTTAGAGAAAATGAACCCCATTGGATTGTTAATTTCATGGGCCACTCCAGCGGCTAACTGGCCGATAGAAGCCATCTTTTCAGACTGAAGGAGCTGATTTTCTAACATTTTGTAGGTGGAGAGATCTAGCGCGACGCAAACAATACCGTTGAGTTGATCCTCTGCATCGTACATGGCGGAACTGGAAAAGAGCACGGGGACTTTCTCGCCGTTCTTAGCCCTGTATTTTATCTCCTGTCTGACCAAGGTGTCAATACTCGATAGGGCTTCAATATTGGTTAGATCGATCGAGTCACCTTCGACATTCAGTATCGATAGTGACTTGCCTTCTATATCCTGTAGTTCGTAGCCCAGAAGTTCAAGCGTCGCCTGGTTAACGACTTGGATTGTGCATTGGGCGTCGGTGACGATAAGACACGATTGCATAGAGCGAATGATATTCTGCAAGTAGGCATTGGCCTTCTGTTCTTCCTGGTTGGCCAAAAAGAGTTCGCGGCTTTTGTCTTCTAATATTTTTTCTACTGCGTCTAGCTTAGTTTTATATCGGGTGAGGCGCTTATCTGCTACGACTGGATCCATGACTCAGGCTCCTGTAGCGAAAGTCAGATGGTATTTACAGATTTCTCCGCCATCTCGCTCGGCTATTTCACGGCTATATTTAATCGGTGAGTTAAAATACTCGCCGACGCCCTCGATTAAGCCATCCATAAGATCATATAGTCTGCGACTGGACTCATAATTAATGACTAGATGGTCAGGGTGATTGTCTTCGAAATCGAAACGCGGTGGATTGGCGTCAATATAAAGCTTACGGACTTCTACATGCACTATGTTTTCGACTGTCATTAGAAAAGTCTTGGGATGCTCAAAATCAACAAAGGAAGGTGGGATTTTTTTTACAAGGTTAGGAAAAGACCATTTGCCAAATGATCTCAATGCGTCGGGGAGGGGAATGTCGAGTTTAGTAATCGCTTTGTTCAGCAATTCCATCAGATCCTCATCCGGGTAGGTCCCTGGGCCAACAAATGGCTCCTCGGTTATGAAATTGCAATCACTGAATATCTCCTCGAATGTTTCTTCATCTGATATTTCAATGATGAACTCTTCGACAAGATCAAATATGACCCCTTTCATTCTGAGCCTTTCATCGTCTTGGTATCTCCATTATATCGATTTGTTAGGTGGGTTATTGGGGCGAATAACTCTTCATTGTCATAGGGTTTTGCCATCGTATCATCTGCTCCCTCATTACGTGATTTGATAAATATTATAGCTATATTTCGACAATAATAAGGCATAGAACTCACTTTAGGATGTGACTATAACCTAAATATAAAGAAAATATGACTTTAACAAGAGTAAGTTTAATGGTTGGTGAAAATGGTTAAAGAGGCGCTTATGTGAAGGAGATGTTTTTATATTACGAAATTAGTATTTAGGCAGGTTATTGCCTATCCATTGCACTATTCCACGAGTTTGCTTTGAAATTAAACTATTCCCATCGAGGTGTAAGTCAGCGTTGTGAGAGGTTGGTTTTATAAACCTATCATACATCGGTCTTACGTGCTCTATGTATTGTGTGTGGATAGTCGCAGCGGAACGTCCCCGTTCAGCTGCGTCTCTTGCTATACGACGGTTGAGACATGTAGTGTCATCAGTATCAATGAAAATTCGCAAGCTATACAGGGTGTTAATCTCAGGCCAGTAAAGGGCGAAGAGGCCTTCGACAATTATAAAGATAGTCGGTTCGATGTGTTCTGTTGTTGCTTGACGGGCATGAGTCGCAAAGTCATAGACCGGGATTGTGACAGGGTGACCCGCTGATAGCAGCCCTAAGTCGCGGGAGAGTAGAGGGTAGTCGAGGGCTTCGGGGTTGTCGAAATTGAAATTGGCTTTTTCGGTCGGGGAAAGCGGAGAAAGATCGCGGTAGTAGGAATCCATGGAAAGAACTGTCGCGGAGCCGTGTAAGAACGTGAGCAATGCGCGGGCTAGGGTCGTCTTGCCGGAGCAGGACGGACCGGCGATGGCGATGAGCCGGGGGATGCCCTCAGCTTTGGAACCAGGTGGCAATGGTCTCGCAGTCGAGCGCGTTTGGCACGTCTTTGGCGCGCAGCCAGCCCTTGCGGGCTATGCCGATGCCATAGGGGAGGTTGTCGAGGCCACCGGTGCTGTGGGCATCGGTGTTGACGGTGATTTGCACACCGTGGTCGCGGGCTTTTTTGACGTGGCGCCAGTCAATGTCGAGACGGGCCGGGTGTGCGTTGATCTCGATGGCAACCCCACAGCGGGCAGCCGCTTCGATGATCTGGTCGACATCGACGTCGTACCCTTCGCGGTCGAGCAGCAGGCGGCCGGTCAAGTGCCCGACGATCGTCGCGCAAGGGTGTTCGATGGCGCGGATTATGCGGGCGGTCATTTTTGCACGGTCGAGGTTGAATTGCGAGTGCACCGAGACGACGATATACTCGAATTGTTCAAGTATATCGTCGGTGTAGTCCAATGAACCGTCACCGAGGATGTCCGATTCTATGCCTTTAAAAATGCGGAAGGGGGCGAGCTTTTCGTTGAGTCGGTCGATTTCGTCCCACTGGCGCTTGACCGCGTCGACGTTGAGGCCGCCAGCATATGCGGCAGCCTGGCTGTGGTCGGCCATGCCTAAGTAGTCGTAGCCGCGTTCCCGTACGGCAAGAGCCATTGCCTCTATGGAATCGGCGCCGTCCGAATAAGTCGAGTGCACGTGGAGCATG